>ERZ1034401.35-NODE-35-length-56008-cov-3.725609_pt1 | contig 56008 bp, 28 predicted proteins | sample MGYA00520601_ERZ1034401 | MGnify/ENA primary metagenome ERZ1034401 (study PRJEB33736, sample SAMEA104288476) | Azolla filiculoides | biome: Urban; feature: water surface; material: ditch water | place: Netherlands | collected 2014 ... | reverse complement strand
CCGCCACTCACCGAAACGAAGGCCCGCGACCAGGCACTCAGGCAGTTCACGGGAGGTAAGGCTCAGCACGAGGTCGAGTTTCAGGTCGCTGATGTCAGCCAGCGGCACCTGGCCGTCCGTGACCCCATCACCACGCCCCAACGCGACCTGCCGGATCGGCAATGCTGCAGGGTCGAAATGCTGCGGCAGATAGGCGGGCTGACGCGCCAGGGCGGTGCGTTCGAGTGCCGCCGCAAGCCCCAACAGCATTGACGGCTTGGCTGTTGCGGTTGAGGGCGGACACACGAGAACCGACACGAGAGCAAACCGGCTGTCAGCCAGGATCCGATCAATGATCCGCAACTGCCAGTTCTCCAAGCCCTGTTGCCGATCGATCAGAATTCCGATCCGCAGAAGCGAGCGATCCGATCGCGAAAGCGTGTCAGCCGGCTTGGCAAAGCTGTCCATGTCAGACGCGCTCCAGCAAAAGCGCGTCCTCGATCGACACGGCAAGCGTGTGAATGCCATCGACGGTCAACGAGTCTTCGTGCCACCCTTCGAGATCGATCACCCGCGTATTGGCAGGTGCTGCCTGACCCCAGCCGAACAGCAGTTTCTTGGCGCGCGGATGGTTGGCCTGGCTGCGAAAGAGCATAAGCTCCCCACTGGGCCGGGCGCGATAGGCGCGTGCGGCGCGCACCAGGAAATCGGTCACCCGTGTGTTTGCGTTTTCTTCTGCCGTCGGTTGAGCGGCCCCGACGCCGAGTTTTTCCATCAGCCAGAGCGTCGCGTTGAACTCTTTCAGGAAAACGACCGGCTTCATGCGGCCCGACAGCAGCTTGTTCACGAAATAGCCGACCCGCTTGTAGCGTCGTTCCAGGTTCCACAGACGCTGGCGCATCTTCGGTTGCGCACGGAAGTAGCCGGGCGCCCAGGCATCGATAATGGCGGTGAAAGCAACATCGACACCGGCTTTGCGCAATTGCCGTGCAACCTCAACAGCCAAAACGCCATTGACGCACAATCCGACAATCGCAACCGGACCATGACGTTTGTCAATCTGCATGGCCTCGATGGCCTGTGCCGCAATCTCTTCGAGTGATGCGTCGGATGCCATTTCTTCATCAGAGGCACCGAACATGTTGACGTTGTGCACCGAGATCGCATCGTCGAGTGCATTGGCCAGCCGATAATAGAGGAACGGATGGTTCAAGGTGTAGACCGTGGAGGGTCCGGTTCCGGTCTTGTAGGTATTGATCTCCCAGGAAATGCCGGGTGACGATGCCGGAAGCGATGATTCGACAGCGATGCCGCCGAACAGGGTTTGGGTGAAGCCTTTCAGGGTCGGCTCCTTGAACAGCAGAGCCAGTTCGGGCTTGATCCCGAATTTGTCTCTGACGGTCGAGAGCATGCGCAAGGCCAGCAGGGAATGGCCGCCCAGTGCAAAGAAATTTCCGTCCGACTCAACCCGTTCGACATCAAGCACGTCGGCCCAGATCTCACCCATCCGCGAAATCCGGTCAGACGCAGACAGAGCCGCCGGGTCTTCGGGTGCAAATGTCGTATCGTCGTCAGCGGCAAGTTGCGTCTGCTTGCGGGCAATATTGATCACCGGAGCTTCAGGCAAGCGCGTTTCGCTTTTACCCGGCCGCTCAAGTGCAGCCCCGGATGACAGAGGCGCCATCGGATTGCTCAAGGCCTGCTCATAGACATCCTGCCACAGCTGCAGCAGGCGCTCGATCGTGCTCTTTTCGAACAGGTCCGTGTTGTATTCGACCGACATGCGCCAGCCAGACGGGCGCCCGACCATGCCGAAGCTGATGTCGTAGATGACACCGGGCGACTGTGACGGCGCGCTGATCAGCTCGAAGTCACCATAATGGCGATCTTCCAGGAAAGCCTTGGACAGATTGAAGTTCACCGAGATCAGTGGATTGCGGGAGGGATCGCGGACGGGATTGACGAATTCGACCAGTTTGTTGAACGGCATGCGCTGGTGATTGACGGCTGCCGTCACCGTTTCTGTCGCCGTTCGCAGATGATCCTCGAACGTCGTCTGTGGCTGCACCGGCAAGCGCAGAACCATGTTGTTGATGAACACGCCGATCATCGGCTCCAGGTCGGACTGTTCCCGTCCGGCGATCTGCGTCCCGAACAGGATATCCTCGGCGCCGGTGAAACGATGAAGTGCCGCACTGACCACCGCCACGCCATAGGCATAAAGCGATACCTTGTGGTCACGTGCCGCCTTTTCAATGCGTTCGCCAAACTCCAGTCCCTTGACCGCCGACAGGATATTGCCGTTCGTGCTCTTGACCAGGGATCGTGGATGATCGCTCACCAGTTCGAAATAGGGCGCGCCGACCAGTTTCTCTTTCCAGAAGGTCTTTTCCGCCTCGAAGCCATAGCTCGACAGGTATTCCTGCTGCCACAGGGCAAAATCGCCGTACTGCAACGGCAGTTCCGGCAAGTCCGGTACCCGACCGGCGTCAATGGCGGATGCGATCTCGCCCAGTTCACGCCCCAGCACGCGAATGGACCAGCCATCGAAGCAGGTTTGATGCGCCGTGATCAGGATGAAAGCGCGATTGTTCTCGACCATCAGCAGAGCGACACGGAAGAGCCCGCCCTTGCCGAGGTCAAACGGGGCTGACGCCGTTTCTTCGCCGATCGACAGGATACGCTGCTCGCGCTGATCGGCCGGCATGTTGCGCAGGTCGATCACCGACATCTTGAAATCGACGGCATCGAGCACCTGCTGATAGGGGCGGCCGCGCCGCTCGATAAAGCGTGTCCGCAGGATTTCGTGGCGCTGGATGATCTTGCGGAAAGCCGCCTCGATCGTTGCCGTCTTGAATGCACCACGGATTTCCCACCGGACGGCAACGTTGAGCGCCGGGTTGCCCGGCTGGAGCTGATCGAGGACCCAGCATCTCAATTGGGTTTGCGTGCAGGGAAACTCGCCGATGACCTTTGCGTCTGTCGCAGCGAAAGCGGTCGTGTTTTCAATCTGGTTCATCACAGGCTCTCAATCCGGCGCCGGGCGCCATTGCGGAAATCGGAAAGAGACGGGATCTGATAGGTAGTGGCGACAGCTGGAGCTTCGTCCTGCTCTTCCGCATAGGCTGCCAGTTCGGCAATCGAGGGATGGCGAAGCAGATGCTTGGCCTCCAGCGGCAGTCCGGCATCCAGCATCCGGGCCGCAATACGGAAGATCACCAGCGAATCCGCACCCAGCGAATAGAGATTGTCCTCGACCCCCAGGCTCTCGACATCGAGCACGCCTTTCCAGATGCCCCAAAGCTTTTCTTCCATGGGTGTGCGCGGCTTGATCTTCACGACGGCCTGATCAACGTCGCTGCGGCGGATATCACGTGCTGTCAGGGTCTTGCGGTCGAGCTTGCCGTTTGCTGTCTGCGGCAGTTCGGTTTCCAGCGCCCAGATGCTGGGAACCATATAGGCCGGCAATTGCGCTCTGACCCTGGTGGCCAGTTGCAGGCTGTCTGCAGCCGGCGTGCCGGGTTCGGCGACGAAATAGCAGACCAGGACAAGATCGCCTTTGCCGTTGCGTGCGCCGACCACGGCGCATTGGCGCATGCCAGGCACCTGGGAAATCACCGTCTCGATGTCACCCAGCTCGATGCGGAAGCCACGCAGCTTGATCTGGTTGTCGCGGCGACCCAGCAATTGCAGCGAGCCATCCGCCAGCCGCTTGCCAAGGTCACCGGTCTTGTACAGGCGCTGCGCGCGGCCGGTGCCGATATCGCGTTCGACGAAAGCAGCCTCGGTGAGGTCCGGCCGCTCGAAGTAGCATTGAGCGAGACCATCGCCGCCAATGTAAAGCTCGCCCGTGACACCGACCGGGCAAAGACGGCCGTCGGCACCCAGGATGTGCAATTGTGTATTGGCGATCGGGTGCCCGATTGTGATCGGTGCATCCTCATCGGCAATCCGGGCGACCGAAGACCAGATCGTCGTCTCGGTCGGACCATACATGTTCCACAATTCGCCTTGCATGCCGGCCAGAGTGCGAGCCAGCGCCTTCGGCAGCGCTTCGCCACCGCAGAGTTTCTTCAGCGGCATCGACCCGTCCAGGCCGGCCTCGACCAGCATCTGCCAGAGCGTCGGCGTCGCCTGCAGGACGGTTGCTCCGCTCTCCTTGACCAGACGCACCAGGCCGAAGCCGTCCTCCACCTGGGCACGGTCTGCAATCACGACCTGTCCGCCTGCAATCAGCGGCAGATAGAGTTCAAGGCCGGCGATATCGAAAGATAGTGTCGTCACGGCAACCAGAACGTCCTTGGCGGTAAAGCCCGGCTCACGCGCCATCGACTGGAGAAAATTGGTCAGGGCACGGTGCGAGATCGCGACACCCTTGGGCGTGCCCGTCGAACCCGAGGTAAAGATCACATAGGCAGTGGTCTCGGTATCGGACGGTAGCGCTTCGAGTGTCGAGCCTGAATGGGCCGCGATGGCGTCTGCATCCTTGTCGAGGCGGATGACGGTGACCGTATCGGCAACAAGTCCCGCAGCAACCGCGCTATCGCAAACCAGGGCCGTCGGCTGTGCCGTCGTCAGCGTCTGGCGCAGCCGTGTTTCGGGATGGCCCGGGTCGAGCGGAACATAGGCGTGCCCGGCCTTCATGATGCCGATCAATGCGGCCAGCATATCGAGTGAACGATCGGCCAGAAGCGCGATGCGCTGCCCCTGACCCGGGACAAGCGAGCGGACATGACGCGCGAACTGGTTCGAGCGCTTGTCAAGCTCGGCATAGGTCATCGCCCGGTCGCCGTGGCGGGCTGCAACGGCGTCGGGAAACTGTGTGGCATTGTCCGAAAACAGCGAGAAAGCGAACTGGTCACCATCATAGTCTGCGGCACTCTGATTGAGCCCTTCGGCCAGCCATTTGGTTTCATCCGAAGACAGGACCTCCAGTGATGCAACAGGTCGTTGCATGTCCTGCGCAAGGGCTGTGACGAGCGTGGCTAAATGGCCGATCCAACGATCAACAGTGGTGCGGTCCAGGACGTCGGCATTGTAGTCGACGTCGATCCGGATGCCGTCGGCCCCCTCGATCATGTTGAGGAACATGTCGAAATTCGAAAACGCCTTCGGGTTCGGCACGATCTTCGCATCAAGACCGGCAAACTCCGCATTGGCAGCAACCCGCTCAAGATTGAACTGGATGCCGGTCAGCGGCAGACGGCGGGGATCCCGCTTGACGCCCAGTGTCTTGACCAGCGTGCCATAGGTGTAGTCCTGATGCTCGAAAGCCTTCAGGACAAGCTGTTGCGTCGCCTTCAGGTGGTCTTCGAACGAGACGGAGGCATCGACCATCTGGCGCAGCGGCAGGAGGTTGACGCAGTGCCCAACTAGGATCTTGTCCTCCAGCAGGCTCTGGCCGGCCGATGGGATGGCGATCACCACGTCGGGTTCGCCCGACAGGCGAGCCAGCATCACCTGGAGCGCGGCGAGCATGGTTGAGAAAAGCGTCGCCCCGGAACGCGCACCGCGCTTCTTGATCTGCTTGCACACATCCGAAGAAATCATCGCCGTGCAGGTACCACCGGCAAAGCTCTTGTGATCCGGATGAGGCCTGTCGAATGGCATGTCTGCAGGCTCGGGGAGAACCTTGTACTGCTCCTGCCAGAAGCGGGCGGTCTCGCGGCCGACATCGTCCTTCGGGGCAAATTTCGTCGCATAATCGGCGAAGGATAGTGCGGGCTCGAATTCGACGGTTTCACCGCGCAGCGCTGCCGAATAGGCTGCGGACAGTTCATTGATGATCACGTTCAGCGACCAGCCATCGCAGATGATGTGATGCGCGGTGAAAACGAAGACATGTCTGTTTTCACCCAGGCGCACAAGATAAGCCCTGGCGAGCGGGCCATGCACCAGATCGAATTGCGTGACCGCATCCCTTTCGATCAGCTCTTCGAGGATCTGGTCTGACCCAACATCCGCGGACAGGTCGAGAACCTCGACGGGCAGGACAAAGTCCGGCGTGAAGCGGAACCGTTCGCCATTGCGATCAAAGCGGATGTGCAAGGCGTCATGGCGATCGACCACCGTCCTCAACGCTGCCAGAAAGGCCTGGCTGTCGAACACGCCGTTCAGCGCCAGAGACAGCGATTCATTGAAGGAGCATGAGGCTTCATCGCCAGCCTGTGCGGCCAGCCAGATTTCCGACTGGGCCTCGGTCAGGGCTGCACTTTCGGGCCTTTCGGCCTTTGCGGGTGCCGCCACGGCGATCGCCTTGGGCGGACCGGCAAGCTCGCTCTGGCCTTTCGGCGTAAAGATACCGACACATTGCAGAGCGTCGATCGCATCGCGGAATGCCCGCGCAATGGTCTTGAAATCTTCTTCGGTATGCGCCGTGGTCAGGAAGCACGGATAGCCGTCCTGGATATGGATACCGTTCATCCGGAGATAGGGGTAGAACAGGCCGCCAAGCGGATCCTGGCTGCTGAAGTCGGTGACAAACCAGCTCTTGTAGCCGCGCAGGCTCGGCGCGATGCCACGCTTGACCAGCTCGGCATTGATTTCCTCGACCAGCGCTTCGGTCCGGGGTGCGACGCGGCTGTAAAGCGCCGAGCCCTCGCCCTTGATGTGATGGAGCACGGCTTTCGCGGCGGCCAGAACCACCGGATGGCGCACGAACGTTCCGGCAAAGAAGGTCGGAACGACATTCGGCACGGAATCGTCACCATAGGTCCAGTGTCCACCATCGAGCGCGTCCATGAACCGGCTGGTACCAGTGAGAACGCCGATGGGCATCCCACCGCCGACAACCTTGCCAAAGGTCGCCATGTCGCCCTGGATGCCCCAGATCGCCTGCATGCCGCCCGGATCGACGCGGAAGCCGGTCACGACTTCATCAAACACCAAGGCACACTCTGCCTCGGTGGCGATCTGGCGAAGGCTGCGCACGAATTCCTGCGGGCGCAATTCCGGATGGCGGCTCTGGATCGGCTCGATGATCACCGCAGCCAGATCCTGCGCATTGACGCGGATCCAGTCGAGGCTTTCGTCACTGCCATAGGGCAGGACCACCATGTTACCGACGGAGCCGGACGGAATGCCGGCGGCGATCGGAAGTGCCACCGGCTCCTTTGTACGGGCGCGTCCCTTGACCAGAACCTCGTCGAACTGGCCGTGATAGTCATTGGCAAACACCACGATCCGGTCACGACCTGTGACGGCGCGTGCAAGCCGCATGGCGGCCATCACGGCCTCCGAGCCCGTGTTGCAGAAGGTGACGCGCTCATGGCCGGTCATTTCGCTGATAAGCGCGGCAACCTCGCCGGCAAGCGGCGTCTGCGGACCGATGGCGAAACCGGCATCCATCTGTTCCTTCATCGCATCGACGACGAAGTCGGGTGCGTGACCGAATGCGGTCTGGCCGAAGCCATTGACCAGATCGATGTATTCGTGGCCATCAATGTCCCAGATACGCGCGCCCTTGGAGCGGTCACTGACGACGGGGAAGGTCATCTCCTTCCACTCGGCGCGGAAACCGGATGCTGTGCGCGGATCGGCAAGACGCTTGCGGTGCTCCTGCGTATAGGCTTTCGATCCCTTGTTCCTGTTCGAATAGGCAAGGATCAGATCGTTGAGGAAGGCTTCCTTTTCAGGCGACAGTTCGGCCTTCGTCGCAGCAGAACCCTGCTGGTAGCGCCGATAGCGCTCGCCACCGATCTCCGTCGCGCTTTCGCTGACCGATACGGCACTCGTGGAGAGAGCCATTGCCGGGGTCGTGCTGGAAGGCACAGTCCCGGTTGGCTGCGCGGCAACTGGGGCAGCAGCTGCGAGCAATGCCGGGGCCGCGGTCACCTGAATCGGTTGGCCGGCGCCCTGAAGCAACTGCAGTTGCTGGGCAAACAGCGTCTGGGCGAGTGCCAATTGTGATTGCAGAACGGCTTCTAGACTGCCATCGACGGCTGCACCGCGCGCAATGGTCGGCAGAGGCATCGGTGCAGCGACCGGAGCCGGCGCAATGGGGGCCGGTGTCATGGAAACCGGAGATGCAACCGGTGTCGCAATTTCCACAGGCGCTGTTTCAGGTGGCAGCGCATTGTCGAGATACCGCGCGAGAGCGGCGATCGAAGGAATGTTGCTCAGCAGTTCCCGGAAGGAAATCTTCACGCCATACTGCTTGTCGATCTTTTGCGCGAACTGCCCGATGAACAGAGAATCAAAGCCGAGTTCGAGGAAACTGTCATTGCGGTTGCCGGCTTCAAGCACTTCACCAGACATGTCGCTCAACAGCGTCAGAAGCGACGTCTCAAGTCCGGGGACACGGTCTGCGATGGCGATTGTGCTGATAGCATTCATGGTTTCCACCTCACTGTTTACAGGTAACTCGCTTATGATGGTCTCGGATGCCGCCGTGACCCGGACCGGCTGAGCCGCACGGGCGCGGCGAACCGAGGGTGGGGCATCAATCCAGTGTCGTTGACGCTGGAAAGGATAAGTCGGCAGCGGCAGGATACGCTCGCGGCCGAGCGGAAGGTTCGGCCAGGGAATGTCGCTTCCGGCCATCCACATCCGGCCATGCGCTTCCGCCATCACCCTGGGAGCCGCCTGGGCATTGTCGTGTTCTGGCAGCGATTGGACGATGGCACTCAGCTCGCTGCGGCCGATCGTCTGGGCGGCAAAGACCGACAGGGTCCGACCGGGGCCGACCTCGAGTAGGATCGGGTTTTGATCCTGGCACAGCGTGATTAGACCGTCGGAAAAGCGGACCGGTTCCCGGCAATGTCTCGACCAGTAGTCCGGCGACGATCCAAGCTCATCATTCTGCCAGCCACCGGTGACACAGGAAATATAGGGAATGGTTGCGCGGCCATAGGTGACTTTCGCGGCAACGTCGCGCAGTTCCTCGATGCACGGCTCCATCATGGCAGAATGGAAGGCATGCGACGTATGCAGCCGGCTGAAGGCGATACCAGCCTTTTCAAGAGCAAAACACAGTGCCTCGATATCGTCCATCGGACCGGATGCGACGCAGAGTTTCGGCGCATTGATCGCCGCGATCTCGGCCCCTCCCCGCAGATAGCCCTGCAGGGTCTCTGGCGATGCGCGAACCGATAGCATGGCGCCAGGCGCCTGGTTCTGCATCAGCTGACCACGAGACGCCACCAGCGTCAGGGCGTCCTCGAACGAAATGACATTGGCAAGCGTCGCCGCGACGAATTCGCCGACACTGTGTCCGATCATCGCATCGGGTTTCAGGCCGCGGCTCATCCAGAGCTGGGCCAAAGCGTATTCAACCAGATAGAGGCAAGGCTGCGCGATCCGGGTTTCACGCTGTTCCGCTGCCATTGCCGCGCTCACCGGTCCGGTGTGGCAGATGTAGTCGCGCACATCGACGTTGAAGCGCATCTTGAGCAGTTCGGTGCCGCGGTCTATCCAGCGGGCGAATTCAGGCTCGCTGTTGTAAAGCGCGGCGCCCATGCCGACATATTGCGAGCCCTGCCCCGGAAACATGAAAACGACCGGTGGCGGCCTGTCTTCCGCAACACCGCTCACCAGCGTTTCTGCGCGGAGCTGCTCGACGGCGGCCGCAACGGATGTCACCGCGACGGCCGTCCGTGTCTTGAAATCGTGGCGCCCCTGCTGCAGCGTTCTTGCAACCTGCGACAACGACACAGTGCTGTTCTTTTCGAGATAGCCGGCGAGGTTCCTGCGCATATCCGACAGCGCCGCATCCGACCTCGCGGACAGTGGCAGGATAAACGGGCCCTTGCTTTGCACGGCATCTTGACGGTGAGAGGCAGGCGCCTCTTCCAGGACGAGGTGAATATTCGTGCCTCCGACACCGAAAGCACTCACACCTGCCCGCCTTGGCGTCTCTGTCTCGGGCCAGTCACGCGTCTCCGTCGGAATATAGAATGGTGTGTCCTGCAGATCGATGCGCGGATTAGGCCCCTTGAAATTGGGCATGGCCGGGATCTTGCGACGGTGCAGCGCCATTGTTGCCTTGATCAGGCCCGACACGCCGGCTGCGGCATCCAGATGGCCGATATTGCCCTTCAGCGAACCGAGCGCGCAGATTTCGCTTTTGCCGGTGACTTCAGCAAATGCTCCCTTCAAGCCGGAGAATTCGATCGGATCCCCGAGAGGGGTCGCCGTTCCGTGGCATTCGACATAACCGATTGTGGCAGGATCGATACCGGCGCGGGCAATGGCGGTCGCTATTGCCTCTGCCTGGCCTTCGGCACTGGGCGCGGTGAAGCCGATCTTGTCGGATCCGTCATTGTTGATGCCGTAACCGCGGATCACCGAATAGATCAGATCGCCGTCATTGATCGCATCCTCGAGGCGCTTGAGCAAGACGACCCCGGCACCACTGCCGAATACGGTCCCGGAGGCATCCGCATCAAAGGGCCGGCACACGCCATCGCGCGATACCATGCCCCCTTCCTGATAGATGTAGCCCCGCTTTTGCGGCATGGTGATCGAGACACCGCCGGCCAGCGCCATGTCGCAGCTATAGGTCAGAAGGTTCTGGCACGCCTGAGAAACGGCAAGCAAAGACGTCGAGCATGCCGATTGCAGCGTGAAAGCAGGACCGCGCAAATTGAACTTGTAGGCGATCCGGGTGGACAGTGCGTCTCCGAGCGAGCCGATCAGCTGGTTGTAGCAACCGATCTGGTAGTTAGAGGTCACTTCCTCGACCGCAGCCCGGTCCGCCATAACATTGTTGAGCAGATAGGTCGGCATCGAGCAGCCGGCAAACACGCCGACCACACCGGGGTTGCGATAGGGATCGTAGCCGGCAATCTCCAGTGCTTCCCAGCAAAGCTCCAGGAATATCCTGTGCTGGGGATCCGTCAGTGCCGCCTCACGGGCAAACATGCCGAAGAATTCGGCGTCGAACTGGTCAACATCCTCGAGATGAGGGCGACACGCGACATAATCCGGCGAGGCCCGCTCCTCGTCGGTAAAACTATCCTCGATCTCGTCGGTGGAAAAAATCCTGAAGGCATTGCCGCCGCGTTCGACAAGCTGCCATAGCGCATCGACATTCGAAGCCCCCGGGAAGCGGCCAGACATGCCGACGATTGCAATTCCATCGGGTCGGCTACCGTTGTCCTCGTCCGCGTCCCCCGACTGGTAACGCTCGGACCGATCGTCCTCTCTCATGGAGTGCTCCGCCGAAATTGCGACATGGTTTTTCGTTGAAGGGCTGCACGCTGATCGGCTGTCATCGAGCGGGGTGCGCTCATGGTTCTGCCATCAAGGAAGCTGGCCATTTCCCGCACCGTCGGATGTTTGAAAAGTGCGAGAACCTCGCAGCGCAGTCCCAATTCGACCTCAAGCCCGGCATGGACCCGCATCAACTGCAGCGATGTGCCGCCGAGGTCGAAAAAATTCCTGTCGACCGGAAGGGCCTCCCGCCACAGACGGGTCAGAACCTCCTCGCTGCGGCTTTCCGGAACGATGGGTTTCACCCCTTCGGTCGGTGGCATCGGCAACCGGGACCGGTCAATCTTGCCGGCGCGCGTCAGCGGGAACTCGGCAAGCACCATGGCAGCGCTCGGGATCATGTAGGCCGGCAATGTGTTGCGCAGCCGTTCCATCACCGCAGGCACCAGATTGGAGTTGCCGAGGTCCTGCGGGTCGCGTGGCCGCAGATAGGCGATGATCCTCTTGATGCCCCCCGGTTCACGGCATTCAACCACGGCCTCTAGCAACCTGGGATGCCGGCGCAGTGCCGCTTCTATCTCTTCCAGCTCGATGCGTTTGCCGTTGATCTTGACCTGTCGATCGCGCCGGCCCCTGAAGTGAAACAGGCCGTGCTCGTCGGCAATACCTAGGTCGCCGGTGAGATAGCACCGCAGCGGACCATTGCCGGTCTCGATAGTGACGAACCGTTCGTTGGTCAGATCAGGGCGCTTGAAGTAGCCGATGGCAAGGCCGTCGCCGGCAATCGCGATCTGGCCTTCGGTGCCCGCCGGCACGACCTGCATCTCCTCATCTAGCAGGAAGACCTCGGTATGGGCGATGGCCCTACCGATCGGCAGTTCAGTCGCCTCGAAGTCCCGCGGCACGGTGTAGGTCGTTGCGATGCAGGCTGCTTCCGTCGGGCCATAGACATTGGTCAAAATGCAGTTGGGATAGGCGGCAAGGAAGCGTCGCACATGCGCGGCGGATGCAACTTCGCCGCCGAAGATCGCCTGGCGCAAACTCGGCAGGCCGCCGTCGGCATGATCGGCAAACAGATTGAACAGGCCGGTGGTGAAATTGATGAAGGTTATGTCATGCTTGCGCACGAGATCGCGGATATCCGTGAGCGAGAAGCTCGTCTTCGGCACGATCACGAGCGTGCTGCCATTCAGCAGAGTGCCCCAGACATCGACCGTCGAAGCATCGAATGAAATCGTGGTGGCATGGAGCACCATGTCGCCTGGGCGGAAGTCGACGAAATTCTGCTCCAACACCAGTCTTGTGATGCCCCGGTGCGAGACAGCCACCCCTTTCGGCCGTCCGGTTGAGCCGGACGTGTACATCACATAGGCAAGGTCTCCGCCCTGAACGACCGGCAGATTTTCGACGTTACCCATGCCGAGCGTCGGCAGCAACCTCGGCAGATCGACGACGCGACCGCCGGTGGCCGACAGCGCATCGACATCTGGACCTTGGCCCGCATCGGTGAAAATGACCTTGGGGCGGCACTCTTCCAGCACATATTGCAGATGGTCAGTCGGATAGGCCGGATCGACAGGCAGGTAACCGGCGCCGGCCTTCAGGATGGCGAGCTTGGCAACCACGGTCGTCAGCGCCCGCGGCACCAGCAGGCACACCACGTCACCCTTCTCGACGCCACTGTCGATCAGATAGGCCGCCAACGCATCCGACAGGCGATCCAGCTCGCGATAGGTCAATCTCGTGTCGTCGGAAATCACCGCGATCGTGTCCGGTGCGGAAATGGCATGCTGCCTGACAATCTCGGGAATACCGCGCGCCTTGTCGTAGCGGACCTTTCCCGATCCGTTTTCCTTTGGCGTCAAATTTGCACCATTCTTGTCGTGGACGTCACTCATCGGATTCCCCTGCTTTGCCACTGCTTGCGCGACCCATGCGGAACCCCATGCCCGCTTGCATCAGCAAGGCTTTGAAAGCGGCCTTCCCATGGTGCCCAGAATTTCACGGGGCGATAAAATGGAAAGCTGGTCATTGGGTGGAAGTGGCCGACCGATCAGCGCATCGACCTAATCCATTTGGCTAGGCTCCGGCTCAAATCGACGCAAAGTTGCGTCACGATTTCTAAACAACCTTGACCGCAACGAGCGGCGTCACGCCAGGGATGTCTTGGATCGAGCTTTAAGAAGGTGCGTCAGTCGATCGAATACGCGCGGACGTGATCGACAAACATATAGGATGGATCGGCCGCCATATTTCTCGTCTCCTCGTCGACCAGCGCGAGGTTGAGCAAGACATACATCGGCTGGCGATGCTGCGGCTGGGTTTCCGTCTTCCAGACCATTCGTCCGTCGAAATACATCCGGATGAACATCGGATCGATCTTTACGCCATAGGTGTGATAGGCAGTCGGATCCGCATCCTTGAAGACATTGATCCGCTTGCCCTTGGAATCCGGCGGTGCGTCACGGTGCCAGACATGCGCAGCCGAAGAATAGCCGCCCGGCTTGTCGCCGTAATATTCCAGCACATCGACTTCCGCCGTTGCCTTGGAACGGTCGAGACCGATCAACCAGAAGGCCGGCCAGACACCTGGGCCCGTCGGTAGCCGGGCTCGCATTTCGAAATACCCATACTGCTGGGCAAAACCATTACCCTTCGGATCCACCGAGGCCAGTAGCCCTGATCGCCATTTGTCGGCCTTGTCGCGGCTGGCCTCGATGCGCAGGACGCCTTGCTCGATGGTAAAGGGAAAGCCCTCCATCGGGGCAGAAAACCGCGCACCACCAAAATCGCCCGACCAGGGCGTGTGGGCGATCCACCGCGTGCCAGGGCCCCATTCGGACACCTCGAGCGTGTCGAACTCTTCCGCAAATGTCAGTGACAATGCCGCGGGATCGACGGCATCACCGGTATCGCCTCCGACACCTGGATCGCTCCTTGCCGGCTCAACCAACAGGGAAAACAAAAAGAGCGCAACACAAGACTTGACGAAATACGCATCAAGGATTGTGTTTTCGCGTCTGCGGACGGGCCGGTGAACAAAACTGGACATATCAATTGAATAGCCGTGTCACACCTGAAAAATGAGAGCCGAATTTGGCGCGTCAGCTACCCAATTAGGCTTAGGCAAGGCGTAAATACAGCAGAACCGGCCCTATGATATTTTCCCAAAGTGGCTGAGCAGCGGCTGTTTGGCATAGAGAAATCCGCGCACAGTATGACGAAAATGCAGATCGATGTGAGATGGCTGGATTTTCAGAAAAAACACCGATACAATCTGTACGCGAATTTGTGAAGCGGGAAGCGGAGCGAAATGAGCCTTGAACTGATGGGACTGGTCACAGCGCTTGCCGGACTGTTCATCCTGGCAGCTCCGGTGGCATGGGCCTTTCCATTTATGGTCTTCTCAACGCTGTTCGGTGCGGCGGCTGCCATCAGCCTTCCCATGCTGGGCGGCGCATCGATACTTGTACCCAATCTTCTGCTGGTCTTCTTCACGTTGCGGGTCTTCATGGCCACAGGGGAAGGTTACATGATGGCGGCGCTGCGGCCACAAAGTCCAGGCTTCTGGCTTCTGATCCTGACCTTACTCGGAATTTTCAGCGCGATCTATTTCCCCCGCGTGTTCGAGGGGGTGACCGAAACGATGAAGGTCGAACGGGTCACAAGCTCGAGGAACGTGATTGCCCTGTCACCGCTGCGGTTTTCGGCAAGCAACATTACCCAGGCCGTCTATGCACTTGGTGGGTTGATTACATTTGCCGTCAGCTATGCCTATTTTCGCCATCTCGGAAAGCCGGCCTATCTGGTTACCGCGATCATCATCGTTGCGACCGCCGATATCGGTTTTGCGATTGCCGACGTGGTCACCTATTTCACTGGCACCGAATATCTGCTCAGCTTTGTTCGAACCGCCAATTATGCGCTTCTGACCGCGGCTGAAAAAGGCGGCCTGAAGCGGATCTCCGGCACATTCGCCGAAGCCTCGGCATTTTCAGAATACACGCTCGTTTTGTTTGCCATCATCACCAGCCTATGGCTCGATCGGGTCCGCTCCTGGGCAACCGGTATCCTGACGGCGCTCCTGCTTCTGTCGCTGCTTCTGTCGACATCCGCAACGGCCCTTGTCGGCCTTGCCATCGTGATCCCTTTTCTGTGGATCCGATCCTGGATCAGTTCGGCCTCTCCATTTACCAGCGGCCGCCCCGTGTTTCTCGCCGGTTGCCTGCTGGTAATTCCCGTAGCGCTGGTGTCGATATTCATCCTGTTTCCAAGCGTTGGCGACCAGGTCAATGAATTTCTCGATATGATGTTGTTGTCAAAGGCCGACAGCCAATCGGGCAAGGAGCGTTTTCTCTGGAATGCCATGGCTTATGAAGCCTTTGTCAATACTTTCGGCATCGGGGCTGGCCTCGGCAGCGCGCGCGCTTCCAGCTTCATTCTTGTCCTGCTCTCGAATGTCGGCCTGCCGGGTTTCATTCTTTTCGTTGTCTTCACCGCCTCCATCTTGTCTGCGCGACAGCCGGCACCGAGTGAAAATGGAGCCTATATCGCGAACGCGGCCATGCGCGCCGGAAAATGCGGATTGATTGCCCTCCTGATCGGCGCCTGTACCTCCGGCACAGTGTATGACCTCGGTTTGCTGTTCTATCTGATTGCCGGCAGCATCGCCGCCATCAGCCTAGGCCGGGCGCCGATCCACGTACCCAAGGTCGTCCATCGTGATGTCCGACAGCCGATCGATATCGCGGAGCCATCATGAGGGTCGTCGTTTTCAATGTGAAATACAGCGAGAACCTCGGAGACGGGCTGCTGGCACAATGCCTGGAGACGGCCTTGTCGGATTATCCCGACATGCAGGTGGAAACCATCGATCTTGCCGGACGCACGGGTTTCGGCACAACACATTCCCGCCGCCAGCTTGCTATCCACGCCCTGCATGTACTGCCGGCTTTCGCAAGACGGCTGGCGGTCAAGGCCATGCTGCGATCCAAGCTGGAAAAGCTGGCAAAGGATTGGTCGATCAAGATTGACAATGCCGACGCTGTGGTCGTGGGCGGCGGCAACCTGTTTCAGGATGACGACCTCAACTTTCCGCTCAAGATTGGCACACTGCTCGATTGCATCCGCAAAAGCGGCAAGCCTGTAGCGATCTATGCCGTAGGCGTCAGTGGACACTGGTCGACGGAAGCCTGCAAGCTTTTCGGCAGGCTTGGCGCGGCCCGCGTGGTCCATCTTTCGGTTCGTGACGACCTGGCGCTTCGACACTGGAAGCAGCATTTTCCATCAGGAGGATCGCCTATCGTCCTGCCAGATCCGGGCCTGTTGACCTGCAGCTTGCCGCATGCGGCACGTGGCGGTGGCAGCAGCAGAGTGTCCGCTATGGCCGGTATCTGCGTCACGGATCCCGTCATCCTTCAACGGCATTCCGGTGGGCCCGCGTCCGATATTGCGCTCAAAACCGTCGACGAATACCGGGCTCTGATACGGCAATTGATCGCGGATGGTTATCGCATCCGGCTTTTCTGCAATGGAGCCAGAGAAGATCAGGCGTTTGCGGAACGGTTGCTGAAAGAGAAGACGATGCAGGCCTACAAAGCCAGCAACTGGCTCAGCCTGGCTGTGCGCCCCGAAAGGCCCGAGGAACTCATCGATATTCTCCGATCGGTCTCAGTCGTGCTGGCGCACCGGCTGCACGCCTGTATTGCCGCCTACTCGCTGGCTATCCCCCATGTGGGATTGGGTTGGGATCCCAAAGTCGCGAGCTTTTTCACGGCCGTCGGACGCGATGCCTTTTTTGCCGCCGGCCCTTCGGCGACGCCCGCGCAAATAGCATCGCTGATCAAAACGGCGGAAGACGACAGTGTCGGCGATCTCCGCCGTGAGGCGACCTTGGCGGCCGCGGCCGCCGGTATCGAGACGTTGTATGCGGCCCTGAGTTTCATACCCCCACCGACAAGCAGAACAAAACTGCTTGTCGACAGTTCAGGTTAACCTCGATGGGTAACCAAGATGACAGTTCACTACCGAAAGTGATTATGATGGCCAAGTATTTTGTGGTAAAAATTCCATTAGTCCTTGGGGGTCTTGGACGGGTGGGCTAATAAATGGGGCTAGAACATCATTTAGACAGCAGACCAGCACTCAGCTTCGACTATCAAAAAGATAGCCCGAAGCTGACAGGCGCCGTATTGCGCACTTACGCTGCGGGAACAACGATCTTCGATCCCGAATGCGAAGTGTCCCGAATTCTGTTTATTAACAGCGGCTGGGTCGTCTCCAGTAAGACCATGGCGAACGGTACCCGCATCGTCACGGACTTTTCTTTGCATGGAGATGTCCTGTCGTCGGCATCTGCCTCGATCGCCCAGGAGACCGTGCAAACCATCTCCAACGTCAAATGCTACGAGTTTGTCGGGCATCTGTCCGCCAAGGCTGGCGAGGCTTCGACACAACTGCCCCTGATCATGACCATCGAGATGATGAAGCGACACGCCCGCATCGTCGAGCGCCTTGCAAGCATTGGCCGCCGTGATGCCTTCGGCAGAACGGGTCATCTGCTGCTGGAGCTCGCAGTTCGTGCGGGCGCTGCATCGCGTCCCGATCTCGACGGATTCGAGTGCCCGCTCAAGCAATCTGAAATCGGCGATGCGCTCGGCCTGTCCACTGTGCATATAAACCGCGTTCTCAAAGAAATGAGACTGGCGGGCCTGCTTTCGTTCCGTAACGGAATCGTTGAATTCCTCAATCGTCGCAAGCTGATAGAGATCGTTGACTTCGACTCCAGCTACCTGACCGGTCACATCTCTGAAAATGTTCCATCACAAAGATGATGGAACAATAATAACAAGAACAGAGCTGTACCAAAACTCTCATCGCACTTTAATTGGTAAAGTTAACCACGTCACTCACAATATTGCGGCCATTTTTGGTCGAAATACGACTTTTGACGTACAGACTTAACTTAGGTTAATGCAATGCTAATAAAACTGTGAAAAAATCACCTGTATAAATTGACAGTAACCGTCAAAGCAGATCGTCGTTACTCGACCGGGTAACGAAGGGGATTCTTTTGCGCCGCAGCAACGGCAAAGCCAAACGAATTGAGGGGTTTAAAATGAGTGCATATGCGTCGACCTCACACAATATCGATACAGTATCGAAGGCCGATATAGATTTCATCAGCTCGCTTGCCACCAGCCCGACGCTGGATGCCAAGACCGATGAATACGTTCTAATCCTTGACAGCCGTGTGCTCGATCGCGAGTGCCTCTCCCGCAGCCTTTCGACCTATGACCCCGCAATGCGGATCGTGACGTCGGGATCGATCGAGGATTGGCGCAAGCGGCAAATGCAGAGCGAGCCATCCGCTGTCCTTCTAGTGGTGGCCGGAGGCAAAACCAACGAGCCCAGCGCCAGCGACAAGATCGAACGTGCGGCCGCAGCCTTCAAGCTCAGCCCGGTGATTGTCATCGCAGAATCGGATGACCTTGGAGATATCCTCAAGGCGATCGATTGCGGGGCACGCGGTTATATTCCGACGAGCGTTAACATCAGCGTGGCCGCAGAAGCGATCTCGCTGGCCCGCGCCGGCGGCGTGTTCATTCCCGTCAGCAGCCTGCTTGCCAATCGGGAAGCCCTGAACTCGGTGGTCAAGGGTTCAAGCTATCTCAACGAGAGCTTCACCCCGCGTGAAATCGAGGTTGCTGAAGCCTTGAGGCGTGGCAAAGCCAACAAGATCATCGCCTATGAGATGAACCTTTGCGAAAGCACGGTAAAGGTTCATATCCGTAACATCATGAAAAAACTGAACGTTACCAACCGCACCCAGGTTGCTTTCAAGCTGAAGTAAACCTGCAGCGACAATCCGCGTTTTACTGCATTTGGTGAACCATTAAGACGAAAGCTGGGCTAGTGCAGAGGCACATGCCCAGCTTCATCAAACAGCGATGACATGGATGCGCCGAAAGTGGTGGGTTCGACCAAGGAAACGCGCCTTGCAATCTCCTGGTCGATCACTTTTTTCATGCCTGACTTGAAGTTCAGAACGCTGAACTGCGAAGCGTGCATCTGAATGGCCTCCGGCCGGAACCGATGCTCCATAGCCTCGAAGATCTCGACCGCATCAATCAGCGATTCAACGGACTGTTCCTTGAACAGTATGCCGGTGTGACCGTGAACCACGGTATCCATGGCGCCGCCGCGACCATAGGCGATCACAGGCCTGCCGCTTGCCATGGCTTCGACCGGCACAATGCCGAAATCCTCTTCACCTGGAAAAATCAAGGCGCGGCAACGGGCCAGATGCGACCGGAGATCCGCGAACGAAGCCTGGCCGACGAAGCGGATGGTTGGTCCCGCCTCGCGCTTCAGCGCCTCGATCTCCCGATCATCTCCCCCGCCCAGAACCACCAGATCGCGCTTCATGTTGGTGAATGCACGGACGGCAAGATCGATCCGCTTGTAGGGGACGATCTGCCCGGCGCAGAGGTAAAAATCACCCAGTTCGGTGCTGGGTGCAAATTCGTCGACAGCGACGGGCGGATAAACGACGACGGAAGAACGCCGGTAATATTTTCCAATGCGATTTGCGACATGGTGCGAGTTGGCAACGAAACGATCGACCCGGAGGCTGGAATTCGCGTCCCATGTCCGCAGGACCGGCGCCAGCAGCGGCATCATGATTCGTGCAGCCAGACCCGCATTGCCACGATAGAAATGGTAATGATCCCACAGATAGCGCATCGGCGAATGGCAGTAGCAAACATGCACCGCATGTGGCGGGGGGATAATCCCTTTTGCAGGCCCGGATTCGCTGGAGATGATCAGATCGTAGTCCCGCAGATCAAAGCTCTCCAGAGCAAACGGCATCAGTGGCAGTAGCGACTGATAGTGTTTTTTTGCGCCGGGAATGCGCTGCAGAAACGATGTGAAGATCCGATGGCGCCGGATTTTCTCGGACAGCTTGTCGCGATCGCATACCAGCGTGAATATGTCCGCGTCCGGGTACATATCGCACAAGGCCTCGATCACTTTTTCCCCGCCGCGCATCGATACGAGCCAATAGTGAATGATCGCCACCCGCATGGGCTGTTCCCTTCCTCGACTTTGGCGCGACGCTACGCGCTCGCCATGCCGCCCGCCCAGAACCCACTTAGGTCTGCCGACCTGATCAAAGGGACGGATCCGAAAGCGAAGAAACCAAACTCATAGCCAAACGAAGCACACACACCCTACCCGGCGGAGCCCGATCTCATCCAATCGGGGTGGGGGCTTAGTCTCTCCTACCAAAAGTGACTAGTCACGAACCGACGGCAAGAGAATTTACTCAGCGCGTATCGACGCGATGATGGAGCGATACGGTACCGCCATGTCTGTCGGCGTCCATCAGGATCCGGCCGGCTGCGGCGCCACCCCTCAAGAGGCTGCGCCATGCCATATCGCAATTCAGGGCCAAGTACCGATCCAGCACCACAACGGCTGGCAGCGTCTCGGCGCCGGCCGCTCACGCGCTTTGCCCTCGCAGCCTTGCTCGCCCTGCCCGCAATGGCCGTGCTTCCTGCCATGTCCAGCACTGCAATCGCGGAAGAGCGCCTGCGGCCGCAGACCCGCATCAAGGTGACGATCGTAGAATGGGTCGCCTCCACAGGCGAATACAAGGAATGGACAGCGCTCAACGGCGAATATTCGGTATCGCCAGCCGGAACCGTCGCTGTGCCCCTGCTTGGCGAGTTTCCGGTCGGCGACGACACGCCAAGCACCGTGGCACTCAGGATCGGGGAGCTGCTGAAAAACAAGACCGGGCTCTCCGCACCGCCGGTGGCAACCGTCGAAGTCGTTCGGTATCCGATGTTCTACGTCTCCGGCGTGGTGGCAAAACCAGGTGAGCTGGAATACCGACCGGGACTGACGATTACCCAGGCTGTCGCCATGGCCGGCGGACGTGAGCGGCGGGCAAATCCCAACGGATCCTGGGATCTTGAACAGGTCAAATATGCCGGAGAACTCAACCGATACGACCTGGCACTCAAGCAGTTGATGGCAAAACGCGCACGACTGGAAGCCGAGCTCAAGGATAGCACGAAGGTCGAGTTCCCCGCCGAACTCGTCAATGCTCGCGATGGCAGCGCCGGCAGGCTCGTCATGGACAGCGAAGGCGCCTTGTTTGTTGCCCGTGCGGAAGCGTTGAAGCGCCAGCTTGCGTCCCTGAGCGAACTCCAGACCCTGCTGCAGAATGAAATCAGCGTTCTGGACGAAAAGACCGCGGTTCAAGATCGACAAATCAAGATCGCCCAGGATGAGTTGGCGAGCATTGCTTCGCTCGTCGATTCCGGGACATTGGCAAAATCGCGTGAGACCGCACTTGAGCGGGTCGTCGCTGATCTGAGCAGCAACAAGCTCGATCTGGTGATCGCTGCGATGCGCGCAAAGCAGAAGCTGAGCGAAACGCAAAGGGATGCCATCACCTTGAGGGGCCAGCGGCGAACCGAAGCCGGGCGCGACCTGCAAGAAGTGCTTGCCGAACTCGAAGATACCAAGCTGAAGCGCAACACGGTGATCGATCTTCTCCAGGCGACCGGCGCCTCTGTGTCGCGCGACGCGGCAATGTCAGCCGGAGATCTGCAGCCGCTGGAATACTGGGTCACCCGCCTCGGCGGCTCGGGCGTGGCGGTCAAGCTCCCGCAAACGGCCAGTCTGGCTCCGGGCGATGTGCTCGATGTGCGCTACGACATCTCGTCAAGCATGACGGTTGCGCAGCAGACGGTCCCTGTAGCGGGGCCATCCCAATAGCCATGAACGCAATCGCTGAGGAAAAACAGGGAGAAACCCATGGGGCTCCATGAGTTCGGAACGATCGAGACCTACCCTCCGATCGAGAGAAGGGAAGATCTGCGGAAAGAATACCTGTCCTTCCGAGATATTTTCAACTTCTTGAAGAAGAATATCCCGATCATCGCGCTGTCAACTATTGCCGGTGTTGTTCTGGGTATTCTTTACACCCTCAACACACCGTCCAGTTACGAAGCAACCGCGCGCCTGGTCATCGACCCTGAGCAGGGCCGGATCGTCTCCCAGGATGCGACGACCGGTACCGTCATCATCGAGGCGGCGGAAATTGCCAGCCAGGTCGAAATCGTCAAATCGGAAGCGATCGCCGAAGACGTCATCCGCAAACTTGGTCTGATGACGGACCCCGAAATCGTCAACAACCGCTCGTGGCAGTCAGCCCTGCGCGGCCTCATCATATCGGCAATCGAGACGGTTGCCGGCTCGGAAGACAAAGAGCAAGGTCCACCGACCGACGAGGAACGGATGAGACGGACCATGGACGGGTTCCTGTCGCGGGTCTCCGTCCGCCGTGTCGGCCAGTCCTATGTGCTGGAGATCGGATACCGTTCCGGCGATCCGGAAAAAGCGGCAAGAACGGCCAATGCCCTGGCCGGAGCCTATATTCGGAACGGCATGAATGATCGCGCCGCCGCCGCCAAACAGGGTGCCCAGTGGCTCGAAGGTCGTCTGATCGATGTCGGCCGCAAGGCCCGCGAGGCTGCCCTCGCTGCAGAAGAATATCGCAATGAGCATGACATCACGGCGATGGCAAACGCCACCTCGCTTGATCAGCAGCAATTGGCCGAAGTCAGCAGCCAGATGCTGGCCGCCCGCGCTGCAACAGCCGACGCCTCAGCCAAGCTGACCACCTTGAGCAAGTTGATCGAGAACAATTCCACCGATGCGAACCTGCCCGAGATCGCCAATAATCCGCAGATCCAGAAACTGCGCGACGACATGCGCCTTGCCCAGACCCGCATGGAAAGCCTCAAGGACCGTTACAGCACCGGCAATCCGGCAATTTCAGCCGCCGAAGCCGACATAACGCGCATACAGGCGGCCATCGGCGCCGAGCTTCGCCAGGTCGAAGGCCTCTATCGCTCGAATCTCGAGATTGCGCAGACAAGAGAAGCCTTGGCCGTACAGCAGTTCTCCGCCGCCAACAGCCAGGGCGCTGACAAGAATATCGCGCGCGTCGAGCTGGCAGAGATCGAAAGCCGGGCAAACACCTATCGACGCCTCTACGAGAGCATCCTGCAGCAGTTCGTCGGTGCCTTCCAGACCCAGTCATTTCCACTCGGCAAGGCCCGCATTGTCGCCGCCGCTACAGAACCTTTCGGTCGGGACTGGCCGAAGCCGTCGGTGATCCTGCCATTTTCGATGATGCTGGGGCTTTCGTTCGGATTGCTCGCGGCTGTGTTGCGCAGCGGGCTGGACCGCAGAGCCGGAACGAGCGAGCGCCTGCAGCGCGAACTTGGCATTGCCTCGCTTGGCCATGTCCCGGTGTACAAGCCGCAGCTTTCGACCAAAAATCAGTTAAACGGTCTCCCGGCGTCGGTCCTGCCGTTGAGATCGATTCTGGACATGCCATATTCGCCATTCTCCGAGGCGCTGCGGAGCGTGAAGAACTCGCTGGATTCGATCGTACCGGCCAACGGATCGGTCGTGATCGGCATCACGTCGGTCGGCTCTGGCGAAGGCAAAACGACAATTGCGACGAACCTGGCGCAGCTCTACCAAAACGAGGGCCAGTCGGTGCTTTTGGTCGATGCGGATTTTGTCGCAGCGCGATTGACCCGGCTTGCGGTGAATGCAGCCCCCGACTTCGCCCTCAAGCCGATCCACCCGGCCGCCCTTGGTGATCCCGCAGACGGGCTTGGCGGGTCACGGTTGATGCGCAGCGCCCGCTACAGCGAGCGCACCTATCTCGAACACGACCCCGAAGATGCGGCGACGGACGCGGCCATTCCCGTGCCGCTGCTGACCGTAGAGCAGACCAGACGTTCAGCCGCCACGCCGTACCGGTATGGCCATCTCTCCGCGCTGAAAGAGGCGCTGGCGAAACTTCGGCGACAATACAAAGTGATCATCGTCGATATGTCCGGATTTGAAGAGTCTGCCGATACGCGCGCGATCTGTTCCTATGTCGATGGGATCATCCTTGTTATCGGGAACACCAGAAAGCTGACAATCGAACGTCTCTCGGATGCGTTGAAGGCCTTTGGTCGCTCACGCATTGCGCTTCTCGGCGTGATCTCGAACCGAAGCGAAACGAAGCCGAAGCCGAAGCGGACTCTGGCTCTTCTCGGAGGACCGTCCCGATGACCGTTGAAACAGCACAGGCCCTGGCACGAAACAATACCGCCACGCCGGTCTCCGGAATGGTGATCGTGGTCGGTATTCCGAGCGCCGGACGCCGTGACATCATCACGGCCGTCATCCCGCACATTGCACGACAGACGCGGCAGCCCGATGAGATCGTCATCTGTGTTCCGACGACAGATGACGTCGACACAAAGGCCTTGTCCCGCCTGCCCTGTCCCGTTCGGGTTCTGGTCTCTCAACGCGGCAGTTGCAAACAGCGCAACGCGATACTCGATGCCGTGCCGGATGCGGATGTCGTCCTGTTTCTCGACGATGATTTTCTGCTGGCACCGAGTTATCTCGCTGAAATGGAGCAGCTTTTCCTCAAGAACCCGGATGTCGACATCTCGACAGGAACAGTGATTGCCGATGGCATAACCGGGCCGGGCATATCGGTAACGAAGGGGCTGGAATTGTTGCGCAACAATCCGGAACCGAGCGAGGCTACTCCCGCCTGCACGGCTTATAGCGGCTATGGCTGCAATCTGGCGGTCCGCATGTCGGCCGTGCATATCGGCGGCCTGCGCTTTGATGAAAACCTGCCGCTTTACGGCTGGCTTGAAGATGTCGATTTCAGCCGGGTCGCGGCACGCTACGGCCGCGTCGTCAGTTCGCCGCGATTGATCGGCGTGCATCTGGGTACCAAGGTCGGCCGCACGTCGAGCCTGCGGTTCGGCTATTCCCAGATCGCCAATCCGATCTACCTGATGCGCAAGGAGACCATGAGTTTACGCCATGCTGCCCACCAGATGGGTCGAAACCTGCTCGCCAACCTCTTCAAGGTCTGGCGTCCCGAGCCGTGGATTGATCGCAAGGGGCGGCTCAATGGCAATCTGCTGGCACTGCGCCATCTGGTCAGCGGACGGCTGGCGCCACAAAACATAGAGAACATGGATTAGTCATGGCGCAGCGAACTCCCGACCGTGTCGTCATCATCAACGACCGTTCGGCTATGGTCGGAGGCGCATCCAACCTAGCGATCCTGTCTGCGAAACTGTTCAGCCAGCAGGGTCTCAATGTCACCTATCTCTGTGGCGACCAGCCGGAGACCGATTTGCCCGTACCGGACACGATCGGGCTTGCCGGCAAGCCTCTGGTGCAACAGGGCAAGCTCTCCGCCTTCGCAAGTGGCCTCTACAATGCCAAGGCCTTCACGGCGCTCGATCAACTCATTCGAGAAAAAGACACCCCTTCCACGATCTATCACGTGCATGGTTGGTCGAAGATCCTGTCTCCTTCCATTTTCAGGGCCTTGTCGGGTGTCCGGCAGAGGACGATTCTCCACGCCCATGACTATTTTCTCGCCTGCCCCAATGGCGGCTTCACCAATTACAGGACCGATCACATCTGTCAGCTTCGTCCGATGTCTGCGCAATGCGTCATGAGCCAATGTGACAAGCGGGGATACCAGCAAAAGCTGTGGCGCACCGCACGCCACCTACTCAGGGAACACTTTTACGCGATCCAGACCATGCCGGCCAATATCGTGGTGGTGCACGAGCGCATGCGGACGCGTTTCGAGCAATCCGGCATGAACACCGACCGGATCGCCACCATTCGAAATCCGGTGGAGCCGTTCTTCAGCGCCCACCAGGATCCGTCGGAACACGACACCTTCTTTTTCATCGGACGTCTCGAGCCGGAAAAAGGCTTTGAAGAAGCGGCCCGTGCAGCGCGCATGGCCAATGTCAAGCTTGAGGTCATCGGTGATGGTCCCGGACGGGCTGTGCTGGAGCGCGCGTATCCGGAAGTGGTGATCCATGGCTGGCAATCACGCGAGGGTCTGCGCCAGATCATGCAGCGCGCGCGCGCGCTGGTGATTTCATCACGCGTTCCGGAGCCCTTCAGCCTTGCCGCTCTGGAAGCGGTTTCGAGCGGCATTCCGGTGATCATGCCGGATTCAGCCTTGTTGAGCACCGAGATCGCAGAGCTTGGCTGTGGCTTTCCCTTTGCCCATGGCAATCTGGAGGCCCTCGCCGCACGCCTGCGCAAGATGGCAGGCGATGATGATGTTGTCCGAACATTGGCTGCCAATTGCCGCAGGCATGCGCCTACTCTGGCTTCCACGCACACGTCATGGATCGAGGCCCTGCTGGTGCTTTATGGTGCGGTTCTCGACCGTGCCGATGGCATGACACATCAAGATGTGTTTGCCGACAGCCCTGTCCCGCCGGGCAGTACGAGCGGTTTCGCCGGGCAAAGGCTCTAGGCCGGGCAAAGGCCCAGACGCCCCGTGTCACATGGGCTGAAGTCGGAAATAGAAGCCGGCATTGTCGCTTGCGCCCAGTTCCGGATGGGTCTCGATCACATGCGACAGCGCCGCAATGCTCCAGCGGTCGACCTGGCGATAGCCAAGCTGCTCCAGATCGCGAACGAAATCGCCTTCATCCCGCATCTGGTAGGGCACATAGGCCTTGCCGATCCGCTCAAGCGTCACGATTGGCCCACCCTTGCGAAAGGCAACCTTGTTGAGCAGCAGATGCTGTGGCAGATGCGGCAGACTGGTCAGGACAGACGACAGAGGAACATCGAGATACTGCATCAGGCCGGAGCCGAGAAACACCGACATGCCCGGCGCATTGTCCAGCCGATCGACAAAATGCAACTGATCGAGTCCATCCTTTTCCGCGCGCCTTCGCCCTGCCTCGGCAATCGCCGGCAGTTCGTAAACAACCCATCGAAAGCTCTGCGGCAGATCCAGCAGGCTGCGGAATGCGCGGTATTTTGTGCCCATATGCCCGCCGGCATCCAGCAGGCCGTCAATCCCGTCTCCCAGCCGGCTCAGCCAGAACATCACCGGATAGTCCCAGGGCACCACCCTGCACATCTGCTCAAAGGCGACATGGGCGATCTCGTCATGATTGTAACCGGCAAGAGGACCGGATTTTGCTGCGGCTGTGATTGCCTCGTCGAACGAGCGATAGGCGCCGGTGAACCGACGCGGAAGCGGCGACAAATACCGCAGCCGACCTCCTATCGCGCGAAGCGGCACAAGCGATTGGCCAACGCCCGACCCCATGGTGTGCAGCAAAGCCTGGACCGTCTTCTTCATCTTCGCCGTGCCTCCAGCCATCTCTTCGAACTGTGCTCTGATGATGTTCACGTCCCTACCCCTGTTCCTTCACCGTGACGGGCAGCAGACCACCTGCCACCTTGTGGAGCAGTGCAAGTGTGCCGATATAGACGAGCCCACCCGCCAAGACCTGCAGGAACGTGGTTGTGAACCCGTTCATCACGGATTGTCCCGCGACATCGCCAAGCAGGAAAATCGTCAGCGCCATCGCAATCACGGCCACTGCCGGATGGGCACAACCGCGCAGGATCCGCGACCAATTCACCGCACCATAGAGGCTTTGAAGCCAGGCGGAGACGGCGAACGAAAACAGCGCGGCAGCGCATTGCCCGGCCGCGGCCGCCACCATGCCGAAAGGCGACAGCGCAATGATCAGGCCAACGGAAACCAGGCTGTTGACCAATATCGCAGCCGGCATCTTGCGGATCGTACCGGTCAGAGAGAGCAGAGGTTCGGTGACATAACCCGGCACCAGCAGGATCTGCTTGACCGACAGCAAGCTGACCAGAATGGCAGCCGGCGCCCATCCATCCCCCAGCGCGAGATGAATCAACATGCCCGACATCAAGGCAAGACCGATATAGATCGGCGCCGAGATGGCCATCAGGACAACGACAAATGTGGTGGCCTTGGCTCCGATCTCCGGCGATGCCCCTGGCGGGCTTGAACCAGAAACCGCCCCCTTGCGCAGCACGACCCAGGCCAGCTGGCGTGCCGGTTCGCCGACAACTTCCGAGAACGCCGAAACAATACGTTCGGCAGCCCGGTAGTAACCCGCCTCCGTCAGGCCAAGGACGCTGCCGACCACCAAGGTCCCGGAATAGGAGCGCAGGAAGACAATCAGGCGATTGGATACGATATGCCGGGAAAATTCGAAGAGTTCGTGAAGGAACCTGGATCGGACGCCAAGCTTGGGAAGCCAGCGCAGGACGAGCGCATAGGCGATGACACTCACCACCTGGCTCGCAAGCCGTCCTGCCACCAGGGCAAAGATGTTCATTCCGTGGAGCAACCCCAGAATGGCGACAGCCGTCCCGCAGAGCTCGGCAACAATCTTGATCATGCTGAGGTCGCGCAGGCGCCCGTCGGCAATAAAGACACCTTCGCAAACAGAGCCGAACGGCGTGGGCAGCAACCAGATACTGAACATGGCAACAAGCAGTCCGACATGCGTCAGCTGAAAGTAGAAACCGAGCAACAGCGCAACACACAAACCCGTTGCCATGGCCGTCACGCCCGAGACAATGGCCACGGTCGCGATCTGATCCAGCCGGTCGCCGTCATGATGCGTTTTCATGACGAATTCGCTCCAGCCGCCCTCGGCGAGGATGACGAGCAGGGCAACGATCGCCGCGACATAGGCAAAAAGCCCGAATTCTGCGGACTCCAGCGTGCGGGCTGCCACGATGAATGTCGCCAGCTGGGTGAACTGCACCACGATCTTTGCCCAGAGCGACCACATGGCATTTCCAAGGAGCGATCGCAGTATCGATCTCGAGCGCAATGCTTCGGTGCGATGGGCAAGCCACATGCAAGTTTTCGAAAGTAAGCTTGGCATCAGCATTCCTGCCTTATTCCATGTCTATGATCATCGCCGAACTGCACAAGTATCCACCAACTGTTGCGGACAATCCGGAACAGGAATGACTTCAACCTTTGTTGACCTTTCATCGATAGATTCATGGCACCCAGATCAAACTGCAAACAAAACCGCCTGCTTTCAACGCCACGTTCAGATTTCTTTGAAGCCACGCGGTCGATGAGAGGCCTATCCATGAGCGAGATAGCTTTGAAATTCCAACTCCGATGGCTCGTCATCATCTTCTGCCTGAGTGTCTGGGCCGCCATCGCCTGCTGGCTTGTTTGAAGCACATCACCGTTCGTTCTGCGCAAACAGAACGACGCCGATCGTCTTGATGATGATTGCGATATCGGCTCGAAGCGACCAATTGTTGTAGTAGTCGACATCGAACTGGACGCGCTGCTGGTAGGACGTATCCCCGCGCCGAGACACCTGCCAAAGCCCCGTCAGCCCCGGTGTCATCGTCAGATAACAGTGAACGTGCTGACCGTAGTGCTCGAGTTCCTCCGCAATAATCGGTCGTGGACCGACGATGCTCATCTCGCCCTTTAATATGTTCACCAATTGCGGCAGTTCGTCGAGGCTGGTGATGCGCAGATATTTGCCCAGCCAATGAACGCGCGGGTCGCTTTTCAGCTTCTGCGTTTCCCGCCATTCCTGCAGTCTCGCCGCATCGCTGGCGAGCAGCTCGTTGAGCACCCTGTCGGCGTCGTTGCGCATGGTGCGGAACTTCAGGCAGAAAAACGGGCGACCGTCGCGCCCGATCCGCTTGTGGCGGAAAATGATCGGACGGCCATCGACGAACAACAGCGCCATTGCGATCAAAATCAATGCCGGCGACAGGAAGACAAGCGCAAGTAGCGAGAAGACGATGTCAAATGCGCGCTTGAGGCCACGCCGGCCGACATGTCTTGCCGACAAGTCCCTTGCATGACGCTGCGCAAAATTATCCGAGTACAATGACATCACCCGCCCCTTCCAGCCAACTTAAAGCTGCCTGCCAAAGCGGGATGAAGCAATTGATCCTGATAGCCAGCGGTTCCACTGATAGAGGTAGGTGCCTGCCCCTTTTTCGGCCTAAAAGCCGAGTGATACCCGCGGCAAGTCAGGCGCTTTCGCGTTTATGCGAACCTGGAGTGTATTCGTACGACCTTTGGCAACCGAGCGGCCGGTTCGCGTTCAAGCTGCAAGGTTTGGCTCCTGGAGCCGACCATCGGCGCGGATGCGCCGGGCGGATGGCTACCGACAGCGCCTTGAGGCGCAGAACTCGCTAATAAACTTTGCAAATCATGACCATATAAACCGATCCCGCGACCTGCATCTCTGCCGGCCACGGGATATTTCGCAGACTCATCTCAACCAGGCGGCGCTTATTGGGCGCTGGCGAGAGCAGCTTCCATGCGCTCATGCGCCTTCTTCGGCAACTTGGCCGCCTTGAAAGCTTCGACATTGACTGCCGGATCGTTGACCACGATGGCGGCGACCATGCCCATACCGACATGCGGCGCACATTTGATGCCATACACGCCCGGCACATCGAACCTGACCTTGATCGTCTCGTTCATCTTGCCCTTAAACTCGGTTGCGCCATCGGGGCTCATGCCCTTGATGCTCTCGGCGTTGTGGCCCTTGTCCGTCGGGATGAATGTCACCGTATCACCGGCGGCAATCTTCAAGCCTGCCGGCTCGAAAACCATCGCCTGGCCATCGGCGCCCTTGTTCAACATATGCACTTCAAAATCGGCAGCCCCCGCGGAAACCGTCAGGGTCACCATGAAAAGGCCAGCGGCGGCAAAAGGCTTCAGCACATCAAACATGTCTATTCCATCTCCATTGACGGGATCCCTTGCGATCCGTTGGCAATGGGAATTACGCGGCTTCCCGGCTTGCTTCTTTGACATAGCGCAAACTGGAAAATGAACGCGATGGAACAGCTATGAAGTATGGCGCCTTCCATGAAGGCATAAACTCTCCTAGGCTTTACGCGAGGATTGTCGGGCACGATCGACAGCCGATCGACGGAGAGCCAACGCAGAAGGACCGCAAGACACATGACAGAACGAGGCCATGACACGAGCCAGCTTGAAATGGTGGTACTGATGACGCCGGACATGGCGAATTTTTCCGGCAAGGTTCATGGTGGTGCCCTGCTCAATCTGCTCGACCGCGTCGCCTATTCCTGCGCTTCGCGCTATTCGCAGCAGTATGCGGTGACCCTTTCTGTCGATCAGGTCGTGTTTCGCCAGCCTATCCATGTCGGCGAACTGGTCACCTTTCGCGCCTCGATCAACCATGCCGGCCGGACCTCGATGGAAATCGGCATTCGTGTCGAAGCCGAAGACATCCGCAGTGGCGAACGGCGCCACACGAATTCCTGCTATTTCACCATGGTCGCCGTCGACGCCAACGGCCGTCCGATTGCCGTTCCACCCTATGAGCCCAAGACCCCTGCCCGCAAGCGGCGCCAACGGGCAGCCGAAATCCGCCGCAGCCTTCGACTGGAATTCGAAGCACGGTTCAAGCAGGCGAGCGCGCTGGCCGATGAGAAAATGGATGATGGAGAATTCGAACCGACCGCTTGAGAAATAGCCCGGCGCCCAAACTCAAGCGGGCAATCGACGAATCCGCATACGGCCGAAATCGCACGCAGTCCTGGAACTTGGTCACCGGCGCAGCTAGCCCGCGGCATCCGGCTCGCTGCGCGCCAGCAAGGGTCCTCGCAAGACATGCCTCTACTCCTTTCGAAGTATTTTCATCTACTTCACAAGCATAGTATCGATCAATTCTGGACCGGATCGATAGATCTGGCGATACGCTCTGAATCCAAATCCGCGGATCTCGCAAATCCACACCGGAATTCGGCCAAAAGCACCCAAATTAGGTCCGATCCAAATCCCTCCATTTCACAAACATGCCAAAAAATGGCAATTTCAATCGATTTAAATTGCTGATTGGAATATTTCCGTAAACAGAACCGAGACGATTCTGACGATGATACATGCGTCACGATATAATCTGATATGCTATTCTATTAACCAAGCAATAAGAACTATAGGGCTTAGCATATTCCTTTATATTAACTAGCCGCTAACCGATGAAGTTAATATTGCGTTAATTATTACTCCATGGTTCATTCCGCCTCAAACGTAGGAGGAATGTTTCATGGTCGAGCGCGACGTTAATTTTTCGGATGCCCAGAACGATGTTATCGAGTTCGGCGCTGATCAGCAGCCAACTGCAATAACACCAATTGAAATTGCTCAGGCAACGAATGACCCTGTCTTCGTCGACCCGGCCACGGGCCAGGACATCCAGCAGCCGGCACCCTCCGGCCAGACGATTGGCGCCACGGTTATCCAAGTGGCGGCCGACAACAGAGCCGTTCTGCCCGAGGGCGCATCGATCGAAAACATTGTTGTCGAAGGCGACAACCTGGTTCTGGTGCAGCCGGACGGTACGCGCATCATCATCGAAGGTGCCTCTCTCAATGTACCCACCTTCCTGATCGGTCAGGTCGAGGTGCCCTCCCAGGTTCTCATTGCGGCACTGCAGGCCAACGGCATCAACGTCGCCGCGGGACCTGACGGTACAGTCGCCGTGGTCAGTGCCGGAAGCTCGGGCGGCGACCTGTCGGATGGCGACGGCAACATCGGCGAGGCGGGCCCGGTGATCGACCTGCTCGGCGATACGGATTTTGGTTTCGACGCACCGACGCTTGAGGCGTTTGCCGATGCGGGCAATGTCGATCCGGAACTCGAGGACTTCCTTGCCGGTGGCATCTCTGAGGAAGACCTGTCAACGGGCCTCAAGGAAGGTGACGACGGTTCTGATTCCTCGACCATAACCGGCACTTTTGCCGGCACCGACTTCGAAAACACCGCCCTCACCTACACGTTCGGCCTGCCGGCAACAGCGCTGAGCTCAGGCGGCACGCCGCTCGTCTGGTCTATCGACGCCAACGGTGTGCTCGAAGGCCGAGCCGGCGCAGACGGTCCGGTGATCATTCGCGCAGAGATCAGCGGCAGCACCTACACAATCACATTGCTCGGCCCGATCGACCACCCCGACACATCACAGGAAGACAGCATCGACCTGCAGATCCCTGTGACGGTGACCGATGTCGATAACGGCACCGACACCGCGATCATGACCGTGCGTATCGAGGACGACAGCCCGGAAGCCGGTGCCAACAATAATGTTCAGCTCGATGACGACGCTATTCAATCCGAACAGACGGAGGGTGAAGGCAGCGACGAGCCCGTGCTGCTGCGCAGCCAGCTCGTCAGCGTCTCGTTCGCCGGCAATCCCGGTGGCGAAGGCGATGATGCCGATTCCGTCAACGCATCGGGCATCCTCGCCCATAGTTACGGCGCCGATGGCGCTGGCTCTCTGCTTCTGACTGTCGAAGGCATCGTGTTGCCGGCGGGCTTCACCGCAACGGTGTCAGAGGACGGCCTCGTCCTGACCATCCTGCAAGGCGATGTGCCTGTTCTGGAAGTCGCGCTGCAAGACAGCACAAGCGGTGCCTATGTGGTCCGCCAGCTCAATCCGATCGATCATCCCTCGACGAGCAGCGGCTCCGAAGATCCGGGCAATGATGACCTGCCCCAGTTCGAACTTCTCGCCGTCGGAAAAACACAGACGGCATTCGAGGACAATCTGTTCTTCGACCTGAAATATGTCGTCACCGACGGCGACGGCGACACGGCCGTCGGATCGTTCAGCATCGATGTCGACGACGATACGCCGGTTGTCGGAGAATCCAGCCTGATCCAGCTGGATGACGATGCCCTGGAAAGCGGCAACGGCGATTTCGCTGTCGGCGACCAGCAGGAAACCGAGGGCGCGCCGCAGGTCGAAGGCGTACTTGCCCATAGCTACGGCGCAGATGGCGCCGGCTCGATCCTCCTGACCGGTGTTGCCGGTGCGACCTTCGGTGCCCCCGATTCAGAAGCCGGCGAAGGTGCGTTTTTCTACAGCGTCAGCGACGACGGCTTGACCGTTATCGTCACCCAGATCCAGTCCGGCGAACCGGTGGATGTGCTGGAGCTGACCCTTTCTGACTCGACCAGCGGCAGCTACACCCTGACCCAGCTGAATGCCGTCCGGCATCCCGATGGCACAACCGAAGACAATGTCGGCTTTTCTTTCCAATACACGGTAACGGATGGCGACGGCGATAGCGTCCATGGCGCGCTTGAGGTCGACGTCGATGATGACGGTCCGGTGCTCGACGTGTCTGCACCGCAGGCCGTCGGCAACGGTCTCTTCCTGGAAGGCTTCACGCCGAACAACAACGCATGGGGCACTGGCAGCGGCGTTGCCGCCGGTACGACAGCCGGGGCATGGACGGTCGGTGCTTCTTCCGTAGGTGGCGCTTCGCAGATCCAGCTGGAAAAGGTCGGCGATGGATACCGTGGCGCCGACAGTGTCGGCAACAACACCATGGTCGACATGGAAGCGTCTCCGGGTAACCTGCAGATCAGCCAGTCCGTTTCAGGGCTTGTTGCCAACGAGACATATGAACTCACGTTTGAAATCGGCAAGGCATCCGATGCCTCCGAAGGCAGCGCCAAGCTGGAAGTGTTCTGGAACGGTGTTTCCGTCGGTGTATTCGACCCGGCGTCCGGCGCGCTTCAGACGATCTCGATCGTCGTCACGGCCGCAAACGGCAGCAACGAGGTGACCTTCCGCGAAATTGGCGCCGCCGGCGACAATACCGGTACTTACCTCTCCAACATCTCGCTCAGCGATGCGATCATCATCGATGAGACCGCAGGTATCGATGCCGGTTCCGACGAACTGACCGGCGCTGAATCACTGTTTGCCGGCGTCAACGCCGGGATCGATGCCGATATGCCGGAGGCACAATATGCCCAGGGCACGGGCTCGGTCGTTACAGTCAATGTCGATTTCGGTGCCGATGGTGCCGCAGCCGGTGGTGGCCTTGCCTATGCCTTCACCCTGTCTGCCGATGGCATCGACTCCGGGCTGAAGACCACCGACGGTCAGAGCATCCACCTCTACAAGAATGCCGATGGCCTGGTGATCGGCGTCTACGACGCAGACAATAACGGTGTGTCGTCCAGCGACCCGGTTGCCTTTGCCCTGCATATCGACGGCAGCGGCGTCGTCACGGTGGCGCAGTATGTCTCGCTCTTCAATCCTGATGCAACCAGCGCGGACGATGCAGTTTACCTGACGCCGGGAACACTGTCGGCAACGGTCACGGCGACGGACGCCGACAATGACTCGGTGACCAAATCCGCCGACATTTCGGGGCGGATCCGCTTCGAGGACGACGGTCCGATCGTGACGTTGAACGTCGGCGACGAGACAACGATCACGCTGACCACCCAGGATGCAGAAACAATCGGTGAACTTAGCGATACTGCAGTATCGACGGCGAACTTTGGTTCTGTCTTCACGTCCGCCATTGCCTATGGCGCTGACGGCATGGCTTCGTCCAGCACCGTCTATGCCCTTAGCCTGACCGGCACCGACGGCGTGGATTCCGGCCTCGACAGCAAGGGGCTGCAGGTCAATCTGTTCGAGATCGATGGGGTGATCTACGGTTCGACAACCAGCTCGGAAGCACAGGCCATCAGCACGGCGGTGTTCTCGCTGACCGCCGATGGCAATGGTGTCGTGACATTGACCCAATTCCAGTCGATCGATCATCCGCTGCCTGGCGCTGGCTCAAGCTACGACGAGCAACTTGCGTCGCTTGCAAACAATCTCGTCTCGCTGAAGGCCACTGTCTCTGCGACCGACAAGGACGGTGATACGGACGTCAAGACAGCAAGCATCGATCTTGGCGGCAACATCCACTTCGCCGATGACGGCCCGCGACTGACCGGCACCAAGATCTCGACCATCGTCAATGAAGACGACATCGATACAAGTTGGTCCGACGGCTCCTCGCCGCATGGCGAAAATCAGCCTGATCCTGACAGTGACAACGATAATTCCCATACCGAGGTCGTCTCCGGCCCGGATGATCCGGCAATCGTCACCGGCAGCCTGGCAACGCTTGTGCAAGGCGCTGATACGCCATTCACCTATGGCTTTACCGCCAATGCGCTGACCTATCTGCAGGGCCTTGGGCTGAGCACCAATGAAATGGTCAACGGCCAGAATACCGCCCTGGCGCTCACATACGAACAATCCACGTTTGGCAGCTGGGTGATCATCAAGGGCATCGAGCCTGAGGCGCCTGGCAATGGCAGCACCAACAGCTCCAACATCGTCTTTGAACTCAGAATCAATTCGACGACCGGGGCTTATGAATTCCGCCTGTTCGACGAGCTCTACCATCAGGCCCCTGAAAGCGGTGCCGACGAGAACACGGCGCTGATCTCCGGCGCTGGCACCATCGACGCCATCGCGTTCGGCCAGATTATCCAGGTGACCGATAGCGATGGCGACAGCGTCATCCTCGGCGACAGCTTCGAAATCCAGGTGATCGACGACGTACCGGTTGCCAAGCTCGAGACGCGGTCCGGCGAATATGTGACGATTGACGAAAGCAATGGCAATCAGGCCGACGACATTGCGTCGCTCTCGTTGCCAAGCGAAGTCCGCAACCAGTTCAGGGCGCTGGAACTCAGCAATGCCACCGGCGACGACCCGCATTCGGACGCAGTCAGCGCGCTTTCCGGCAAGCCGGTCATCGGCTACGCCTATAGCGAAGACCATATTGTCACCAACCTGGGATCTGGCGTCGGCGCCGATGCTCCGGCAGATGCCTACAAACTGACTTTGGAAGTCGTCGACGGCACGCCATCCGGTCTCTCCACCACAGAGGGCACCGCCATCCTGCTCTACAAGGTCGGTGATCTGGTTGTCGGTCGCGTCGGCGGCCCAAGCGGCACTGTCGCCTTCGCCATCGCCATCGACCAGAACGGACATGCCGCCATCGCGCAGTACCTGTCGATCAAGCATGACGACGCTGGCGATTTCAACGAGGACAACGACAACGGCTCGGACACCAATGACGCCGCTCCGGACAACGATCCCAATCCGGTTCAGGAAACCATTGCCAGCGGCGCGATCAAGGCGGTCCTGACAATCACCGATTCCGATGGCGACACGGTTCGCTCGCAGCAAGTCGATATTTCCCACCAGATCCGTTTCCTCGACGATGGTCCATCGGTCACACTGACGGTCAGTCCTGAAGAAGCAATACTGCTGACAACGCAGGATGCCCAAACGATAGGCAATCTCAGCGACACCTCCACGTCGGCTGCCGATTTCGGCGGAGCATTCATCTCGACCGTCAATCTCGGCTCCGATGGCGGCACGTCGGTCAAGACTTTTGCCCTGTCGCTCAAGGTTGCCGAAGGCACGGATTCCGGCCTCGATAGCAATGGCAAGCAGATCAATCTCTTCGAGATCAATGGCGTGATCTACGGCTCGACAACGTCAGTCGAGAGCGAAGCGATCGCCAAGGCAGTCTTCTCCCTGTCGGTCAACGGTTCTGGCGTGGTCACCCTGACCCAGATGGAAACCATCGACCATGCGCAGCCAGGCTCAAGCTCCGGCTTCGACACACAATTCGCCACGCTGGCCAACAACCTCGTTTCGCTGACAGCGACCGTCACCGCGACGGACAAGGATGGCGATACGGACTCGAAAACCGCCTCGATCGATCTTGGCGGCAATGTCCGGTTTGCCGATGACGGCCCGAGCCTCACCGGCAATACGATTTCGGTCAAGGTCAACGAAGACGACATCGACACCAACTGGTCGGAAGGCTCATCGCCACACGGCCAAGGTAACAACGATCCAGAGAATGACGGCGACAATTCCTACACCGAAAACGGATGGGGCGCCGCAGGCGGCGCTGTCGTCAAGGGCAGCCTGGCAACTCTGGTGAATTCCGGCGCCGATGATCCGGCGACCTTCCACTTCACCAGCAATGCCGTCGCTTATCTCCAGGCGCTCAATCTGACATCCAATCAGCCGGTCAACGGACAGCCTTCGGCTCTGCCTCTGACCTATGTGCAAACCAGCGCAAACGGATGGCTGATCATTACGGCGAGCGAAGCGGACGCGCCGACACCGGGCAATTCTGCCAATCCGGTCTTTGAAATTCGCATCAACACCGCATCCGGTGCCTATGAATTCCGGCTGTTCGACGAGCTGTATCACAAGGCGCCGGATAGTGGCGCGGACGAGAACACACAGCTGCGCTCCGGTGCGTCCGTAATTGAAGCAATCCGCTTCGGCGATATCATCGAAGCCAGGGACAGTGACGGCGATACCGTTAACCTGGGCAGCAGCTTCGAGATCAAGATCATCGACGACGTGCCAGAAGCCGTATTGACGGTCGACCGCTTTGAATACGTGATCCATGACGAAACCGCCGCAATCCAGACGGCTGGCGGTGCCAATGACAAACTCGGTTCGGAACTGAACGCTGAGGTTCGTCAGCTCTTTGCTGCAATCGAGACCACCAATCCGCGCGTAACCGGTGACGATCCGCATGCCTCCGGCACCAGCAGCATCTCGAATGCCCCGGTCATCGGCTACGCCTACAGCGCAGACAACATCGTCTCGACATCAGGCTCGGATGTCGGAGCAGATGCTTCGGCCGCCGTCTTCAAGCTGTCGCTGACGATCGTTGAAGGCGCCCTCTCCGGCCTCAAGACAACCGAAGGCACCGATATCCGTCTCTATACGCTCGGCGACGTGGTCGTCGGTCGCGTTGGCGGTGCAACGGGTGCGGTCGCATTCGCGATCGCAGTCGACCAGAATGGTCACGTGGCGCTGGCGCAGTACCTGTCGATCAAGCATGACGACAGGGGCGACAACAATGAAAGCAATGACAACGGTTACGGTTCAGGCGACGCTGATCCGAATGACTACCCCAACCCACAGCAGGAAACCCTGCTTGCCAACAGCGTCAAGGTCACTCTGACGATCACCGATTCCGATGGCGACACCGACACTGCAACGGTCGATGTATCGCAGCAAATCCGCTTCCTCGATGACGGCCCGACGGTCACCGTCAATGATGTCGACAACGTTTCGCTATCGCTGGTCAGGCTCGATGAAACGACCCCTGGCGATCTGCCCAACGACAATACGCCGAACACCGAATGGGTTGCGACGACGAACCTGGCTCAGGCCGTGGCCATCGGCAGCATGACAACGCCAACGGTTGCGGCCGGCACCTCGGTTTCCGAACTCTTCGCCGTCGATGCCTCCACCGGCGTGGATGGTGGCACGACTACCTCGGCCTTCAGCTTTGTCCTCAAGGGCTCTTATGGGCAAACGCTCAACAGCGGCTCAAGCACGGGCGTCGAAACCAACCTCAAGGTGGCCAATACCGTCGGATCGCCGTGGTACAACGCCAATGGCCTTCCTGATTCCGGCCAGACGATCTGGCTCTACAAGATCAGCGACACCGTTCTGATCGGCAAGATCGGCCACGATACCAACACGACCAGTGACGATTACATCGTTCTGAAGATCGAGCTGACCGGCAGCGCGAGCACGACGCAGTTCGTGGTCACGCAATATCTGCCGATTGCCCATCCGGATGGCAGCAATCCCGACGATGCCCGTGAGTTGATGCTGATGGATCGTGACGCTGGCCTGTCGATCAATCTCACCGTCACGGCAACCGACGGCGATGGCGACACCGCATCCGACAGCGAGACGATCGAGATCATCGACCACAACAGCACGGTCGTGACCTTCGAGGACGATGGTCCGCAGATCACGGTCACTGCCAATGCCAATGCCGCGGCCAGCCTTTCGACCGAACTCGACGAGACCGTCGGGGCTGATCGTTACAATGGCAGCGAAATCGAAGCCGGCAGCAATGCCAACACCGATGATGCAATCGGCGTCCTGGCACAGGTGACGACAAGCGTTACCGGCGGCCTCGCCAGCCTGTTCGCCGTGACCTCGGACTTCGGTACCGATGGCGCGGGCAGCGTTTCCGGTGTGTTCAGCTTCTCGGCCATCGGTGGTTCCGGCCCGTTTGCAACCAACCTGACGGCTACGAATGGCGGCGCAATCACGCTTTCCTTCGAAGGCGGTTCTCTTGTCGGGCGCGATGCGACGAACGATCTCGTGTTCAAGATCGAGATTGTCGGTACCGGAGCGACGGCACAGCTGAAGACAACACTGTACGATGCCATCAACCATGGTTCCGACAGCAACCAGTTCGATGCCACAGCAGTCCTGCGTCTTGTAACGCAGGATGCCTCGATTGGGCTGACCTACACGGCGACAATCAAGGATGCCGATGGAGACAGCCGCACCTCGTCCGCAACCGTGACATTGATCGACACGTCAACATCGCAGTTTGCATTCGATGACGACGGCCCGATTGCTACAAACGACCTTGCCCAGGTCGCTATCGAAGCCGGTGCACAGATCGGCGGCACTGTCCTGTCCAACGATCTGGTAGGATCCGATGGCGGCACGCTGACGTCGGTGACCATCGGCGATCAGGCTTATGCAATTGCGGCGAGCGGCACGACGCCGGTCAACACCGCCTATGGCACCTATGACTTCAAGAGCGACGGCAGCTGGACATTCCAGGCTGCCAGCAACCTGAACAATGCCCAGGCAGTGGATGCCTCGTTCACCTACACCCTGACCGATGGCGATGGCGATACCGCCACTGCCGTCCAGTCGATCTCGGTTGAGGACGGCGCCGTCCCGACGACGTCGAATGGAGCGAACAACCCGCTCGCCCTGACCGTCGACGAAGAAGGTCTCGGCACCGCCGGCGCAACCGGCACCGCTTCGGCCACCGATGTTGAAACATCGGCCGGCACGGTCGGCTTCACCGCAGGCTCCGACAATCTGGTCAGCTACGCCTTCGGCTCCACCGCCGGCATCAGCGTCGACGTCGACGGCGTGGGCAATGCCGATATCGTCTGGACCGCCAATGGCACAACCCAACTGATCGGTTCCATCAATGGCGCTCAGGCGATCATTGTCACCCTGACCGCGCCTGCTGCCGTCATTGCGGCCGGTGCCAGCGGCACCGCATCGGTCAATGTCGAGCTGACGGACAACTTCCCGCATGCCAACGCCAGTGGTGAAAACAATGTCACCCTGACGGGTATCACGGTTGTTGCAACCGACACCGATGGCGACATGGCGACAGCCTCGGTGACGGTCACCGTGGTCGACGACGTACCCGCTACCACCGGCAGCGATGCCCAGGGGGCGGAACTGATCGTCAACGGCGGCTTCGAGATCAATCCCGGCGTTACGGCAGGCAATTTCACCACCACCACCGGCGTTACCGGCTGGTCCTCGGCCAATAGCGTTCCGTTCGAACTGCAAAATGGCAATGTCGGTGGCCTTGCCGCGCACTCCGGCGACATCAAGGTCGAACTGGATAGCGATCCGAATACCGGCAACAGCAACGCGACCATCCAGCAGACGGTCAGCGGACTTGAAGCGGGCAAGACCTATGAGCTGACCTTCTGGTACTCGGAACGTCCGGATGGCAACAATACCAGCGGCGTGAAGGTCTATTTCGACGGCAATGCCGTTTACCAGATCGATCCGCAGTCGGCCGAACCCGGCTGGCAGAAGATCACGATCTCGGTCACCGCAACCGGTTCGTCGGCTGTGCTCGCCTTCGAAGGCACCGGCACATCGGACACATTGGGTGCATTTATCGATGACGTCAGCCTGAAAGCCGCCATCATCGATGACGAGGCGCTGTTTGGAGGAATTTCTGGCGGTCAAGGCGATGCGGCAGGTGCCATCAACAGTGTCAGCGGCAAGATCGCTATCACCGCGGGTGCTGATGGGCTGAAGACCATTGCCGTCAGCGGTGTTACCGCCAAGGACGAAACCGGCGCAAGCCAGGCCTTGCAGGCGCTTTATCAGGGCAAGGCCTATGCAGTCACTTCGACCTGGACTGCCAACGGCCAGGGAGGCGCCTATGTCGGCACCATTGCAACCGATACCGGCCCGAAGACCGTCTACACCCTGACGATGGCCTCCAATGGCAGCTATAGCATGGTTCTGCTGCTGCCGCTGGTGCATGCCTTGGTCAATGACCCGCAGACTGCCGCAACAGAGACGAGCTACGAGGACAATCTCACGCTCAGCTTTGGCTACGACGTCACTGACAATGATGGCGATGTGGCATCGGCCGCGATCGTCATCCAGGTCGACGACGACAGCCCGCAGATCATCGACTCACAAGCCCTGTCGATTGCCGAAGACGCGTCGCTGTTCAGCGGCAATGTCATCCAGTTGAACGAACTGGGCGCTGACGGCGGTAGCCTGACTTCTGTCACGGTAGGCGATGGCAACGGCACCCAGACGGTTGGCATCCCGACGGACGGTACTGCGGCAACAGTGGTCACCTCGTTCGGCACCTATACGTTCAAGGCCGACGGTAGCTGGACCTTCGATCCGAGCGCGCAGGTGAACAATGCTGCGGCCGCCGCGACATCCTTCAGCTACACGCTGACGGATGGTGATGGTGACCAGGCGACCGGCACGCAGCAGATCTCGATCACGGACGGCGCCAATCCGACAGGACTTGGCAATACGATCACCTTCCTGCAGGTCGATGACTCGGGTCTGACAAGCAATGCGACGACATCAGACAGCGAGACGATCACCTTCGGGGCCGGCTCCGACGCCTTTGTCTCGGCAGCCTTCTCGACAGACCTCAGCCAGCTCAGCAATGCGCTGACCTGGACCCGCGTGTCCGACACGGAAATCACCGGCAAGATCGGCGGGATCCTGATCGCCACCCTGACGCTCGTGACGACGGATCTTGCAGCGCAGAACAAGGTGGAAGTGAAGCTGACGCTCAGTGACAACTATCCTCTGCATCCAACGCAGGGCGACGATCTTGCCCAGTTCGGCAAGATCAACGTGATTGCGACGGATACGGATGGCGACACGGCCAGTGCGGTCATCTCGGCCGAAGTGTCCGACGATACGCCAAGCCTCAACTTCGCAACCGGCCTCGCAGAGATCAACGAAGGCGGCACGATCAACGGAAGCTATAATTTCCATCCCGGCGCCGACGGCGTCAATCAGCTGGAAGTGATCTTCGACGGCGTGTCGAAATTCATCAATCTCGCCGACGTTGCAACCAATGGCTCGGTCGAGTTCACGACAAGCTCGGGAACGCTGACAGTCAACGAAAACAAGACCTGGTCCTTTACCGCCTCGGCTGTCTCCTCCGACACGCCGGTCAGCATCAAGCTCAAGGCTGTGGATGGTGACAACGATACCCAAGAAACGACCTACAACTTCACGATCAAGAATGTCAGCGCACCACTGATTCTGAACGGTGCGGTGAACGGTACGGTCGAGGAAGAACATGGCCTAGCCGGTGGTCGCGACGATACGGCGAGCCTGGCAGGCGGCGATCTCGACACCAGCGGCGATCTGAACCAGACGAGCAATGTCTCGACAGGCTCCTACGGGGATCTGGTGACCGGCGGCAAGGATGGCGTGATCTCCTACGCCTTCCAACTGCCGGCAGACAAGGCGGTCTTCACATCGGCAGATCAGCCGCTGACGTCGGATGGCAAGCCTGTCTATTTCGCCATCGAGGGCGGCAACCTGATCGGCTATGTCAACAGCGATGGCGGCAATTCGCCGTATGAAGCTGGCGACACCACGATATTCACCATGACGCTCGATCCTTCGACCGGCGACTATGTCTTCACGCTGAATGCGCCGATCGATCATCCGATCAACTCGACCGAAGACGCGATCACCATCAAGCTCGACGGCCTGGTGCGTGTGACGGATGCCGGTGGGCCGATCTCAGATACCGCCGTTGGGCTCGGCGGATCGATCACCGTGATCGATGACGCGCCGGTTGCCGGTAATGACACTGCCAGTGTCATCGCCTTGCCGCCTGCAAACTACAATGTCGCCTTCGTGCTCGATTTCAGCGGCAGCATCGGCGATGCAGAACTGACCCAGATGCTCAATGGAGTTAAGGCTGCGGCACAGCAGATTTTCAACAGCACGACGGGCGACGTGAAGATCGAGTTGGTTGCATTCGGCGACGATGCTGAGGCAACGTCAGTGACAAGCTACGCTCAACTGGTGTCCACGCTTGATGGCTGGTCAGAAGACAGACCGGTCGATGATGACGACACCGACTTCACGGATGCGATCAAGGAACTGCTCGAAAACTACTCTGCTCTCCCTGGCTACAGCAATCAGGTCTTCTTCCTGAGCGACGGCAACCCGACGAAGAACCAAGGCTCTGGCAACAACGTCCTGACCTCAACAGTTGCAAACGACTGGAACGTCTTCGTTGACACCAACAACGTCAAGGTGACCGCAATCGGGGTTGGTGACGGCATCTCGCAAAGCTCGCTGCAGCAGATCGATGTCGATGGCAACGTCTCGGTCATCCAGTTGGCGAACTTCTCGGACATCGTGACGGCTCTCGTCAACCTCGTCAGTACACCGGCCGTTAACGGCAATGTCCTGACCGGTGGAAGCGCCGCGTCGAACGACTTCTTCGGCGCAGATGGCGGCGCCATCGTCGCGATTTCGAGCGGCAATGTCACAAACCCTGTCGGAGCTTTGGGGGCAACGATTGTTGGCACCTACGGTTCGCTCGTTCTTCAGGCGAACGGCTCCTATGCCTATACCCTTAACAGCACGAGCGCAGCCGTACGCGGGCTCAAGGGCAACCAGAGTGACGTCGATGTCTTCACCTACAAGGTGGTCGACGGCGACGGGGACGTCGCAACCGCTACGATCACCATCACGGTTCAAGGCACCAACGAGGCGCCGGCCGGCATCAATGCCACCGTTGCGACCGACGAAGACACCTCGATCACGCTGACCGCTGCCCAGTTCGGCTTCACCGATATCGAGAATGACGGTCTCAGCGGGATCTTCATCAAAGCCCTGCCGGGCGCTGGCGCATTGACCCTGAATGGTTCGCCGGTCGCGTTGAACGCCTTCGTCTCGGCGGCAGATCTAGCGGCCGGCAAGCTGGTCTTTACGCCAGCGGCCAACGCAAGTGGATCCGGCTATGCTTCGATCCAGTTTGCGGTCAAGGACAATGGCGGCACTGCAAATGGTGGCCAGGATACCGATCAGACGCCGAATACGCTGACGATCAATGTCACGGCGGTGAATGATGCGCCGAGCGCTGTGATCAATAACCTTGCCTACACTGCAACGGAGCAGACGACGCTCACACTGCATGGCACGGGTCTCAGCGTCGGTGACATCGACGCCGGCACCAACCCTATGACGGTCACCCTGTCAGTGGGTTATGGCAAGCTGACAGTAACCGCCGGAAACAGCGGCGTTGTGGTATCGAACAACAACTCGTCCTCGGTGACGCTGACCGGTACACCCGCTCAGATCAATGCACTTATGACGGGTGGCGGTTCAGGTGGAAGCAACAAGACCATATACTATCTGGCCGACACAGATGCCCCTCCGTCCTCCACCACGCTCACGCTGACCGTCAATGATGGCGGCAACTCGGGCACCGGTGGCGCCAAAACTGCCAGTGATGTTGCCACAATCAACATTACAGCGGTCAACGATGATCCGACGGCCACGATCTCGCCAAACAGCTACAGCGCAAGCGAACAAACCGCTCTCGTCTTGCACGGAACGGGCCTCAGCGTATCCGATCCAGATGCTGGGACGAACGATGTGACGGTCAAATTGTCGGTAGGATCCGGCAAGCTGAACGTGGCAGCAGGCGATAGCGGCGTTGCGGTTACCAACAGCGGCACTTCCACCGTCACTTTGGTTGGCACAATCACCGAGATCAATGCCCTGCTGACAGGCGGCGGGACAAAGTCGGTGACCTACATCGCCGACAGCGATACGCCGCCCGCCTCCACCACGCTCACCCTTTCCATCAATGATGGCGGCAATACGGGAAGCGGTGGCCCAGATAGCGACACCGATACCGCAACGATCAACATTGCGGCTTTCAACGATGCGCCGACTGCGACAATCACCCCGGCAAGCTACAGTGCAACGGAACAGGGCGCACTTGCCCTACACGGTAGCGGACTATCGATTGGCGACGTTGACGCGGCATCGGATGATGTCACCGTCACCTTGTCGGTCGGCTTCGGCAAGCTGACGATCGACACCGGTGATAGTGGAGTAAATGTCGGCAGGAACGGCACGATGTCCGTTACCCTTAGCGGCTCAATTGCGGAGATCAACGCGCTGTTGGCGGGTGGAGGTTCGGGATCGCGGGAGAAGACCATAACCTATCTCGCCGACAGCGACACACCTCCGGGATCGACCGTTCTCACTATGGTTGTGAACGACGGCGCCAACAATGGCACTGGCGGCGCGCTGATTGCAACGGACACGGCAACGATCAATATCGCCGCCGTCAACGATGCGACTTCCTACATAGCAGACCATGTTTATACCAATGCAGCATCGGGAGGTAATTCATCCATTCCGGAATGGGCTCTGCTGTTCAACGACGACAAGGACAACTTGTTGGATCTGACCCAGGTAAAGAACCCAAGCGGATTCGATAGCATTCAGCTCTCGGGGAGCAATATCCTAATCGATGATAACAATAGCGCGGGTGGTTCCTTCCAGTACCGGGCAGGGTCAACAGACGTGTCTGTGAATCTGTATCGTGATAGTGATACTGACGATATGGACGGCTCAAGCGGCAACGACATCATCATTGATGTTTTCGGTGGAAATACCGATCTCGATGGCAATGGTGGCAACGACATTCTCATTGGCAACGATGGCATCGACACCATGACCGGCGACACCGGCGCGGACGTCTTCGTCATCGGTGCAGACAGCGTCAGTGTCGGGATCCACGACATCATTACCGACTATGACATGGCCGATGGCGACGTCATCGATCTGTCGGAGATCCTGGCCGGTCTGGCATCGAACACGGCTTTGGAAAGCAGCTATGTCAAGCTCGTGCAGAATGGCGGCAATGCCGAACTTCAGGTCGACACCGACGGTGCCGGAGCCACCAAGTCGTTCGAAACGGTTGCAGTATTGAACAGTTTCAACGTGACGACTGAACACGTTCGGATCCTGTTCAACGATCACAAGAACACAGACGATGTTTGATCGGCTTTCGCTTTGAAATTTCGAAGGGCCCCGGTTTCCGGGGTCTTTCTTTTTGTTCGGTCGGACCAGCGACAGCATGCAGCGCTGATATTGGCTCATTCGCCACAACAACCCTTGCTCAACTCACCGTCGACGTCGCTTGACTTGCCGCAACCCTTGCCCATTTGTCGTCCGCAGATGACTGCAGTGGGAGAACGACATGGGGCACGCACTTTTTGACCTGACCGGGCTGCGGGCGCTGATTACCGGCTCGTCGCAAGGCATTGGCCTGGCGCTGGCGAAGGGATTGGCGGAGGCAGGCGCCGAGATCGTGCTCAATGGTCGCGACATCGGCAAGCTGGAGGCGGCGGCGCAGGACATCGGCGGCGATACCCGTATCCTCGCCTTCGATGTCACCGACCATGCGGTCGCCCGTGCGGCCATCGACCGTTTTGAAGCGGACATCGGTGCCATCGATATCCTGGTCAACAATGCCGGCATGCAGCATCGCGCGCCGCTAGAGGACTTTCCGGCCGAGGCGTTCGAAAAGCTGCTGGCAACCAATATCTCCAGCGTTTTCAATGTCGGCCAGGCCGTCGGTCGCCACATGATCGCACGCAAGCGCGGCAAGATCATCAACATCGCCAGTGTCCAGACCCGCGCCGCGCGCCCGACGATCGCGCCCTATACCGCAACCAAGGGCGCCGTCGGCAACCTGACCATGGGCATGGCAACCGACTGGGCGAGGCATGGGCTGCAATGCAATGCGATTGCGCCAGGCTATTTCGAGACGCCGCTGAATGCGGCTCTGGTCGCCGATCCGGCCTTTACCGGATGGCTGGAGAAACGCACGCCGGCCGGGCGCTGGGGCAAGGTCGAGGAACTGGTCGGGGCCTGCATCTTCCTGGCGTCAGACGCCTCGTCCTTCGTCAACGGTCATGTTCTCTATGTCGACGGGGGAATGACGATCTCGCTTTAGGCCGGGCTTTCGGCGCAAAGCCGTTTCAGCCGTTGGTCTCAATCCGTCAGAACGCGGCGCGTGAGAAGGCAGCCAGAACCGTGCGTTCCGACTGCAAAAGATAGGTCTCGAGCGCTGCGGCGGCTTCTTGCGTGTCTCCGGCCTCGAGCTTTCCGAGGATCGCCGCGTTGAGATCGACATAGGGCGCATGCAGGAGTTCTGGATCATCCAGCAGCCCGAAACTCAGGCGCAGTTCAGCGGCCGTCTGGGCGTAGAATGCATTGAGCCTCTGGCTGTCGGCCAGATCGACGATCGCCGCGTGGAAGACCATGTTCTGGCTGCCGACGGTCAGCCAATCCTTCGCATCGCGCGCAGCCCTTGCATGTTCGACGGCTGCCCGCATGCGGGCAACGGCCGGATGATTGGGATAGGCATTGGCGATCGCCCGGCATTCGATCGTGCGGCGCACCCGGTAGATGTCGATGATCGAGGACATGCTCGGGGTCGCGACAAAGACGCCACGATTGGGTTCGTGGCGGAGCAGACCTTCCTTGGTGAGCAGCCGGAAGGCTTCGCGCAACGAATTGCGCGAGACATCGAGATCGGCGCTGAGGGCTGCCTCGGACAGGCGCTGGCCGGGCTTCAATTCACCGGCAATCAGCTTGTCGCGGATCTGTTCCGCCAGCCTTGGCGCAAGCGCCGATGTCGTGTCCTGCTCAGCCATGTATCTTCCTTGAGCATCTCGGTTGCGATGCGTCACCTCATGGCCCGCATCGTTATCGTGCTTCGCGCGTAAACAAAACCTGCCCTTGCCGGTGAAAACAGGTTTATCTTCTGCAGGTCCTCTCTGATCGTCATAGCATCCAGACCTGGAGGGTGGGGAACCTCAAAGCGTGCCCTCCGGGTGACCAAATTTTGGCCGAAACCGGGGCAAAACATGCCCAGAAGAGAAACAAATCGCTCAACATTTGCACAACTTAGTAGAACGATAGAATTAAATCGTTGAACAATCTTGACAGAATTGTGAAACGCGACGACGCTGCCCTTATCGATAGTCAATTCCGACAAGACATTTCGAATGACGAAGCGATCAACGGAGAGGGTAACATGGATCAGAAATCGACATCACCAGGCAGTGCCGGCGCCACGGGCGGCATGTCCGTCAAGTCGCGCCGTGCAGCGCTGACGGCCGCAATCTTCCTGATGGCCACATCGGCCATCGGTCCGGGCTTCATCACCCAGACGGCAACTTTCACCACCAAGCTCGGCGCGGCCTTCGCCTTTGCCATTCTCGCCTCGATCCTGATCGACTTCGTCGTCCAGCTGAACATCTGGCGCATCGTCACGCTGACCAAGATGCGCGCCTCCGACATCGCCAATGCTGCCATCCCGGGGACTGGCTATGTACTGGCCATTCTCGTCATCGTAGGCGGCCTGTTCTTCAACATCGGCAATATCGGCGGTGCAGGCCTTGGCCTCAATGCCATGCTCGGCCTCGACCCGAAATGGGGCGGCGCGATCAGCGCCTTGATCGCCATCGCCATCTTCATGTCGAAGCGCGCAGGGGTCGCGATCGATCGGCTGATCGTCATCGCGGGTGTCTTGATGATCGTCCTGACACTCTATGTCGCCATCGTCTCGGCTCCGCCGGTCGGTGATGCGCTGTTCCAGACCTTCCTGCCGAGCACGATCGATTTCGCCACGATCACCACCATCGTCGGCGGCACGGTCGGCGGCTACATCACCTATTCCGGCGCCCACCGCCTGCTCGACAAGGGCCAGGTCGGCATCGAGAACCTCGGCGCCGTCAACCGTGCAGCGCTGACCGGCATCGCGGTGACCGGCCTGATGCGCTATGTGCTGTTCCTCGCCATCCTCGGCGTCGTCGCCTCTGGCGTCGTCATCGACGTGTCGGGCAAGGGTGCAAACCCCGCAGCCCAGGCCTTCCAGGCAGCTGCCGGCGATGTCGGCTTCCGCATCTTCGGCGCGGTCCTCTGGTTTGCCGCCATCACCTCGGTCATCGGTGCCGCCTATACCTCGGTGTCCTTCATCACCGTGTTCAAGCAGGACATTACCGAACGTGCCCGCAACATCGCGACCGTGATCTTCATCGCCGTCTCGCTGTTCTTCTACGTGGTCATCACAACGCCACCGGCCCAGATGCTCGTCTTCGTTGGCGGTCTGAATGGTCTGATCCTGCCGATCGGCCTGTCGATCTTCATCTACGCCGCCTGGGCGCGCTCCGACCTGATGGCCGGCTATCGCTATCCGCGCTGGCTGCTGGTGCTGGGTGTGCTCACCTGCGCATTGACCTGGTACATGGGCTACAAGTCCATCGGCCCGATCTTTGCCCTGCTGACGGCTGCCTGACGCACGGTTCCGCGTTTCTCCCGAGACGCGGAACTTCTCTTGCCTTTTGTTTCAAACAAAGCGCCGGACAATCCTGCTGGACTTGTATTGAGGAGACCCGACATGACTGCCATCGATCTGAACAGCGATCTCGGTGAAAGCTACGGCGCCTGGGCCATGGGCGATGACGCGGCGATGCTCGCCATCGTCTCCAGCGCCAATGTCGCCTGCGGTTTCCATGCCGGCGATCCCGTCGGCATCCTGAACACTGTCCGGGCTGCTGCCGAAAACGGTGTTTCGATCGGGGCACATGTCTCCTATCCCGATCGCGTCGGCTTCGGCCGGCGCGACATGGATGTCACACGCGATGAACTGATCGCCGATACGATCTACCAGATCGGCGCCCTGAAGGGCATCGCCGCATCGGCCGGCGTCACCGTCGCCTATGTCAAGCCGCACGGTGCGCTCTACAATCGCATCGCCCAGGATGCCAAGCAGGGCCAGGCTGTGATCGACGCCATCCTGGCCATCGATCCCTCGCTGGTGCTGATGGGCCTTGCCGGTGCGCCGATCCTCGATCTCGCCCGCAAATCCGGCCTCAATGTCGTCGCCGAGGCCTTTGCCGACCGCGCCTATATGCCGGACGGCCAACTTGTTTCACGCCGCGAGCCGGGTGCCGTCCTGCACGATACGGCCGAGATCGCAGGCCGAATGCTGCAGCTTGCCCGGGAAGGCACGCTGGAAGCGATCGATGGCTCGACGATCAATATCGATGCCCAGTCGATCTGCGTACATGGCGACAGCCCTGGCGCTGTTACCATTGCCCGCGAAATCCGCCGCACATTCGAAGAAAACGGCATCGTCGTCCGATCGTTTCTGGCGGCCTGAGTAAACTTCAAGGGAGGAATACAATGATTGCCCTGGATCATCTTCGCCATGTGAATGCCGCGCCGGCCCGCAGCGCCCGCGAACGGTATCGTGCAGGCCGCATCGAGCCGACGTCAGGCGTGGCACCGGGTTTTACCCAGGCCAACATGATCGTGCTGCCGCGCGACTGGGCCTTCGACTTCCTGCTCTATGCCCAGCGCAACCCCAAAGCCTGTCCGGTTCTGGACGTATCCGATCCCGGCTCGCATACAACCTTACTGGCACCGGATGCTGACCTGCGCAAGGATATCCCCCTTTATCGCATCTGGCGCGACGGGACGCTGGCCGAGGAAACCGCGGATGCGACCGCGGCATGGGCAGAACATCCCGACCTCGTCAGCTTCCTGATCGGATGCAGCTTCACCTTCGAAACGCCGATGGTCGAGGCCGGCATCGAAATCCGCCACATGACCGACAAGTCGAACGTGCCGATGTATCTGACCAACAAGGCCTGCCGTCCCGCCGGTCGCCTGCATGGCAACATGGTCGTCTCGATGCGGCCGATCCCGGCATCGCGCGTGTCCGATGCTGCCACCATTTCCGGCCGCTTTCCGGCCGTGCATGGCGCACCCGTGCATGTCGGTGCGCCGGAAGAGATCGGCATCAAGGATCTTTCCAAGCCGGAATTCGGCGATCCGGTGCGCATTGAGCCTGGCGAAGTGCCGGTGTTCTGGGCCTGTGGCGTGACCCCGCAGGCCGCCGTCATGGCGTCTGGCGTGCCCTTTGCCATTACCCATGCGCCCGGCCACATGTTCATCACCGACATTCCTGATTCCGCCTATCACGCGTGAGGTTCCGATGCGTATCCTGCCCGTCAGCCTGACAGTTCTTCTGGTCGAACTCGCCGATCTCGACGAGACGCTGGCGCTGTTCGCCTCGCTCGAAGCCGATCCGGTGGATGGCATCATCGACATGGTGCCGGCCGCCCGCACCCTGATGATCCGGTTTCGGGCAGAAAAGCTGACAGCCGAGCGGCTTGCCGCCACTATCGCCACGCGCGATCTTTCCGCCCGCCTCGAAGCGTCGGATATGCTGGTGGAAATCCCGGTCAATTATGACGGCGAGGATCTTGCCGACGTCGCCGAGTTGACCGGTCTGTCTGTCGAGGATGTTGCCCGCCGCCACACGGAGAGCACGTTCACCGTCGCCTTTTGCGGTTTTGCCCCCGGCTTCGGTTATCTCGTCGGTGGCGACCCGGCCCTGCAGGTGCCACGCCGCCAGAGCCCACGGACGAAAATTCCGGCCGGCTCGGTTGCGCTCGCCGGCGCGTTCTCGGGTGTCTACCCGCAAAACAGCCCCGGCGGCTGGCAGATCATCGGCACAACGCCGGAAAAGATGTGGGACCTGTCACGCGATCCGCCCGCTCTTTTCCAGCCCGGACACCGGGTGCGTTTCATCGACCTGGCAAAGTCGTCTCCTGCCGTCGCCGCAACACCCGTTAAGCCAGCGACATCGGCATCGATATCCATGGAACCGTCCGCCGGCGCCCTGACGTTGAAGGTCCTGGCAGCCCCCGTGCCGGCCCTGTTCCAGGACCTCGGTCGCTTCGGCCAGACCGGCCAGGGCGTATCGTCGTCCGGCGCTCTCGATCAGGGCGCGCTCAAAGCCGCCAACCGCATCGTCGGCAATTCTGCCGGAACACCTGTGCTTGAGATCATCCTCGGCGGCTTTTCCTTTGAAGTCTCCGGCCGCACCGTGCTTGGCATCGCAGGTGCGCCCTGCCCGATCACGATCCGCGATGCATCTGGACGCAGCATCGAAGCCTCGACCTATCAGCCGATTGCGCTCGAAGCCGGCGATGTCGTCACGCTCGGCCAGGCCCCGAAGGGCATGCGCAGCTATCTGTCGGTGCGTGGCGGCTTTGCCGTCAAGCCGGTGCTCGGCAGCGCCTCGACCGATACACTTGCGGTTGTGGGTCCGGACCCGGTAACATCAGGCACCGTGCTGACGATTAATAACGCGACAGCCGACCTCACCAGCGTTTCCCTCACAGAAGCGCCGGCCTTCGATCATCCGGCCTCCGGTGACGTGGTCACACTCGATGTGATCATGGGGCCGCGCAGTGACTGGTTCACGGACACTGGCATTGCCACGCTGTCATCGCAACTCTGGCAGGTGACGCCGCAGTCCAACCGCGTCGGCATCCGCATCAGCGGTGACGTTGCGCTTGAGCGCAAGGACAAGGCGGAGCTTCCGAGCGAGGGTACGGCCACCGGCGCCATCCAGGTGCCGCATAGCGGGCAACCCGTTCTCTTCCTCGCCGACCATCCCTTGACCGGCGGCTATCCCGTGATCGGTACGGTTGCCGAATACCATCTCGATCTCGCCGGGCAAATCCCGGTCAATGCCCAGATCCGCTTCCGGCCCGTGACCAGCTTTGCCGATATCAAGCCTGCAAAAGCCTGAAATAGGCAAAATCGCACGAAGAATACTGTGAGGAGACATCCATGAAAAAAGTGCTGATCGCCAACCGTGGCGAAATCGCCGTCCGCATCATCCGCGCCTGTCGTGACCATGGCATCCAGTCGGTCGCGGTCTATGCCGATCCCGATATGGATGCGCTCTTCGTCGGGCTCGCGGACGAGGCCTATGGACTGGAGGGCAGCCGTCCGGCGGAAACCTATCTCGACATCGACAAGCTGATCGGCATTGCCAGGCGTTCGGGCGCAGATGCCGTGCATCCCGGCTATGGCTTCCTGTCGGAACGGGCGGAATTCGCCCGTGCCGTGCAAGAGGCCGGCCTGACCTGGATCGGCCCCGATCCGCATGTCATCGAAGCGCTCGGCGACAAGGTGGAGGCACGGCGCATCGCAACCAGCGTCGGCGCCCCTCTGGTCGCCGGCAGCGACGGCCCGGTCGAGACGGCAGCCGAGGTGATCGCCTTTGCCGAACAGCATGGCCTGCCCGTTGCCATCAAGGCCGCCCATGGCGGCGGTGGCCGCGGCCTCAAGGTCGCCTGGACCATGGAAGAAATTCCCGAGCTCTACGAATCTGCTGTGCGCGAGGCGAAGGCCGCCTTCGGACGTGGCGAATGTTTTCTCGAGCGTTTTCTTGACCGCCCGCGCCATATCGAGGCACAGGTGCTGGCCGACAAGCATGGCAATGTGCTTGTGCTCGGCACCCGCGACTGCTCTTTGCAGCGGCGCAATCAGAAGCTCGTCGAAGAAGCACCCGCCCCCTTCCTCACCGAGGCCCAGCGCCATGAAATCCACGATGCCGCCAAGCGCATCTGCGCGGCCGCAGGATATTCGGGTGCCGGCACGGTGGAATTCCTGCTCGGAGTCGATGGCACGATCTCCTTCCTCGAGGTCAATACCCGCCTGCAGGTCGAGCATCCCGTGACCGAGGAGACGACCGGCATCGACCTCGTGATCGAACAGTTCCGTATCGCCGACGGTCTGCCACTCCTGGTCACCGAAACGCCGGTCCCGCGCGGTCATTCGATCGAATTTCGTATCAATGCCGAGGATCCGGGTCGCGGCTTCCTGCCGACGCCTGGCACCATCACGACATTCGACGCCCCGTCCGGCCCCGGCATCCGCCTCGACACCGGCGTCCTCTCCGGCTCGACCGTGCCGGGAACGTTCGATTCCCTCATGGCCAAGCTGATCGTCACCGGCGCCACGCGCGAACAGGCTTTGGCCCGCGCCCGCCGTGCCTTGAAAGAGTTCAAGATCGAGGGCATTGCCACCGTCCTACCCTTCCACCGCGCGGCCATGGACAGCCCGAGCTTCACCGGTGAAGACGGCTTCAAGGTACATACGCGCTGGATCGAGACCGATTTTGCCGCAACACTGGAGGCGGTAGCCCGGCCGCAAACCACCGGTGACAGCACCCTGATCCGCACCCATGTCGAAATTGACGGCAAGCGCCATGCACTCGGCATTCCAGCCGCCCTGCTGGCTGGTCTAGGCGGACTGTCCGGTCAGAATACCGGCGCGGCTTCATCCGCGAAAGCCGAAGATGCACTCAGCATCACGGCGCCCATCTCCGGCACGCTGCAGGCATTCAAGGTCGAGGACGGCGCAGAGGTTGCGGCCGGCGACCTGATCGCCGTCATGGAAGCGATGAAGATGGAAACCCAGGTGACGGCGTTGCGTGCCGGCAAGATCCGTCTCGTCGCGGAAGCCGGAGCCTATCTTCAGGCCGGCACAGAGATTGCGCGATTCGAGGCATAACTCGATCAAACCAACCGGCCGGACAATCCGGCCGGTTGGTCAATCGTGGCTTTAGCGCTTGTAGGTGCCAAGGCCCGGTCGATAGGTCTTGTCGTCGAGGAACTGCTTGAGGCCCTCGGCGCGACCATTGCTCTTGTCGAGAAACAGCATCTGCTCGAGCTTGGCATAGATATAGTCGTCGGCCAGTTCCCAGGGCATGTTGCGCACCCGCTTGAACGTGTCCTTGGCAGCCTTCAGCACCACCGGGTTCTTTTCGAGCAGGGTTGCGCAGATGGCCCGCACGCGGGTCTCAAGCTCGGCAAGCGGCACGGATTCGTTGACCAGTCCCATGTCACGCGCCTTCTGGCCGCCGAAATTTTCGCCGGTCATGATGTAGTAGAGCGAGTCGCGATGGTTCATCACCTCGGCGACGGCACGCGTGACATTGCCACCCGGCAGGATGCCCCAGTTGATTTCCGACAGGCCAAAGGTTGCCTCATCGGCAGCAACCGCCAGATCGCATGCCACCAGCGGCGTGAACGCGCCACCGAAGCACCAGCCGTTGACCATGGCGATGGTCGGCT
>ERZ1034401.34-NODE-34-length-56623-cov-3.859532_pt1 | contig 56623 bp, 64 predicted proteins | sample MGYA00520601_ERZ1034401 | MGnify/ENA primary metagenome ERZ1034401 (study PRJEB33736, sample SAMEA104288476) | Azolla filiculoides | biome: Urban; feature: water surface; material: ditch water | place: Netherlands | collected 2014 ... | reverse complement strand
CCCCTCCCCGGTTAAAACAATGCGCTTTCTTACGAGCACAGGTTGTTGTCGTCGCGCGATCAAGTCGCGTGCGATGATGGCAGAAGGCGGGGATGTTTCCATCCCCGCCTTCTGGATTTTACTTGATGGCGTCCCAGGCCTTCTGGATCTCGCCAGTCACATCTTCCGCAGACTTGCCGCCGGAATAGTCCACCATGCCTGTCCAGAAGGCACCGGCGCCGATCTTGCCGGGCATCAGGTCGGAACCGTCGAAGCGGAATGTGGTGGCATTCAGGAGAATGTCACCCTGCTTCGCCATCGGGGCATTGGCATAGGCTTCCTTGTTGGCACCCTTGAACGGGGTAAGGAAGCTCGACTGCGCCATCCAGGTCTCATGCGCGATCGGGGTCTTGAGGAACTCGATGAAGGCGCGGGCAGCCGGGCTGTCCTTGGCGATCATGGCGAGCGTACCGGCGCCGAGCACCGGATTGCCGAGGTCGGCCTTTGCGGCATAAGGCGGCATGTAGAAGAAGTCGGCATCTTCGCCGACAACCGTGCCCTCAGGGAAGAAGGACGGGATGAACGACGCCTGATGGTGCAGATAGCATTTCGGCGGCGCACCGAAGAGACCCTTCGGGCTGTCGCGGAAGTCGGTCGAGGCCACGGCCTTGGCGCCACCATCGACAAACTTGTCATTGCGGGCAAACCAGCCGAATTCCTCGATCGCACCGATGACGGCCGGATCGTTGAACTTAACCTCGTTGGTAACCCACTTGTCGTAGACATCAGCGGATTGCGTGCGCAGCATCATGTCTTCGACCCAATCGGTTGCCGGCCAGCCGGTCGCACCGCCCGAACCGAGCCCGATGCACCACGGCGTACCGCCGTCAGCGGCAATCTTTTCGGTCAGCGCCTTCAACTCTTCCATGGTCTTGGGCACTTCATAGCCGGCGTCCTCGAAGTTTTCCGGCACGTACCAGACCAACGACTTCACATCGATCTTGTAGGGCAGTGCGTAGAGGGCCGCTGTTCCGTCCTTGCCCTTGTAGGTCGAGAGATCGACCCAGGACTGGCCGGCGGAATAGTTTTCAAGCAGCCAGTTCTTCGTCTCGTCGCCCAGCGGCGTCAGATGGCCCTTCGACGCGAGGTCGGCAATCAGGCCCGGCTGCGGCAGGATGGCAATGTTCGGCGGGCTGCCGGCCTGGGTGTCGATGACGATCTGCTGCTCGTAGTTTTCCGATGAGGAATACTGGACGTCAGCGCCCGTGGCTTCCTCGAAATAGGCAAAGATGCTCTCGAACAGAGCCTGGTCCTCGCCGCGCCAGGGTCCGAAGATGCTCAGGGTCTGACCCTTGAGGTCATTCGCCTTCTTGAACTCTTCAAAGCTCGCCCAATTGAATTTCGCGTCCTCGCCCGGCTTGAACTTCAACTCGGCGGCAGACGTCATACCCGCGGTCAGCGCAGCGGCTGCGACCGTGATCAAAAACAGTTTCTTCATGTGATATACCTCCCATCACATATGGACGGCCAAACGTCCATTGGCTCGAAAGCCCCTTCCTCAAAGCGCTTTGGCCTACAAGTCATCCCACTCCCATCCCCGAAGAGTCAAGAGCTATCGCAAATTTGCTCCAAATAGTCGCAAAGCGCATCCTAAAATGGTGCAGGTGCGCGCAATTATGGCAAGTTCGGACTTGTCGCCCAAGCGAAAACTGCTGCATAGTCGAAGCGCTTTGAAATGCCGGAGGGAGGAAGAACCGGCGGTTCCCAGCGAGGGAGAGGAATTGCCTGCCGTGAATCTCAAAGAACTGTCGCTCATGCTCGGCCTGTCGCAAACGACGATCAGCCGCGCCATCAACGGTTACCCCGAGGTCAACGAGGAAACCCGTCAACGCGTGCTGAAGGCAGCCAAGGAAACCGGCTACCGGCCCAACCGGGCTGCCCAGCGACTGGCCACCGGCAAAGCCGGATCGATCGGCCTCATCATGCCGGTTTCGCCCGACCATGCCTCAGACATCCATTTTGCCGAATTTCAGGGCGGCCTGGCAGAGGTCGCGATCGAACACGACTTTCACTTCGTCATCATGCCGGCGCGGGTGGAGGACGAGCAGGAAGCGATCCGCTGGCTGGTGGCCAGCGGCAGCGTCGATGGCTACTATCTCGCCTATATGCGCGAGAACGATCCGCGCATCGCCATGGCGCAGTCCCTTTCCCTGCCCTTCATCGTACATGGCCGTTCCTACGGACGCGCGACGGACTATGCTTTTCTCGACGTCGACAACGAAGGTGCATTCTATGATGCGACGCGCTTCCTGCTGCAGCTCGGCCACAGGTGTTTCGCACTGCTGAACGGCCCGGCCGACCTGGACTTTGCCTTCCGCCGCAAACAGGGCACGGAGAAAGCCCTTGCCGAACATGGGCTGATCCTTGACCCCGCCCATATCCGCAATTCATTTATGGGTGACGAGCAGGGTTATCGCGGCATGAAGGAAATTCTCAGCGGGCCGGAGCGCCCGACAGCAGTGCTCTGCGCCAGCACCGTTCTGGCGCTCGGTGCCGTCAGGGCGCTCAATGAAGCCCGCCTGAAACTCGGCGTCGATGTGTCGCTCATCGCCCATGACGACGAATTGCCGCTGCTGAAGCCGGAAAATTTCAGCGTCCCGCTGACAACGACACGCTCATCGCTGCGCCAGGCCGGCAAGCGCGTTGCCGAGCGGCTGATCGCCATGATCCATACAGGCGTAGACATGCAGCAGACGCAACAGGAACTCTGGAAGGTCGATCTGGTCGTCAGGTCCTCGACAGGTCCGGCGCCGGCCGCGGATTGATCGCCGGTCGGCTCTAGCTCAGAACGTCGGGGCTGTTTCGCCCGCTGCGCGATAGGCCGCAATCAAGGTGTTTGCCATCAGCATGGCGATGGTCATCGGACCGACGCCGCCCGGAACCGGCGAGATCGCCGTGGCAACCGGCTTGCACTCGGCAAAGGCCACGTCGCCGACGAGACGGAACTTGCCTTCGCCGCGCTCAGGCGCCGCGATACGGTTGATGCCGACATCGATGATCGTCGCGCCCGGCTTGACCCAGTCGGCCTTGACCATTTCCGGACGACCGACTGCGGCGACCAGGATATCGGCCTCGCGTGCCAAAGCCGGCAGGTCGCGGCTCTTCGAGTGACCGATCGTCACCGTGGCATTGGCAGCCAGCAGAAGCTGGGCCATCGGCTTGCCAAACAGATTGGAGCGGCCGATGACTAGCGCATTGAGGCCGGACAGATCAGCTCCGTGCACCTGGCGGACCAGGATCATGGCGCCGGCGGGCGTACAGGAAACCAGGCCGGTTTTCGTATCGCCGATCGCCAGCTTGCCGGCATTGACGACATGCAGGCCATCGACATCCTTTTCCGGCAGGATCGACTGGATCACCGGATCGGAGTTCAGCGGCTTGGGCAGCGGAAGCTGGACCAGGATGCCGTCAATGCTCGGGTCGGCATTGAGCGACGCGACAAGCCCCATCAGGTCGTCCTGCGACGTGTCTTCCGGCAATGTATGCTGGATGGAATTGAAGCCACATTGCTTGGCCATTTTGCTTTTCGCGCCGACATAGGCGTGGCTTGCCGGATCGTTGCCGACGATCACGACGGCAAGGCCGGGTTTGCGATGGCCGCGCTGTTCAAGGACTGCTGCTGCAGAGGTTACCGCCTCGACCACCGATGCGGCCGCTGCCTTTCCATCAATCACCGTCGTCACTGTCTCTCGCCCTCGCCTCACGTTTCGACAAGCTAGCGTCATCGACCCGGCGCCGTTTGCCTGTCTCCGTCCTATGCTGTCAAATTGCGGCATTTTGCAAGAGTTGCGGCAACGAGATCGGTTCGCGCGATGCAAAACAGGAGGGGCAATCCGGATTGCACCCTCCTGTCTTCAATCTGTGGCCAATGCGCGTGCGGGTGGCTCAGTGGCCCGAACCTGCCGCCGGTTCCTCGACCTTTTCGCCTTCGACGATCACGGTCGCGTCCAGAGGCCCGCGGCTGTCGCCATCGGCTGCCTTGCGGGCAACCTCCTTGGAGACGTAGTCAAGCTGTTCGATCAGGACCTGGCTGACGAAGCCCTCGCCGAGATGGGCATTCATGTCGGTCTTGATCTTCTCGCGGAAGACAGCGACGTCAAATCCCTTGGTATTGGCAAGATCGACCATCTTGTTGCCAATCAGAAGGGTAAACAGCTCGTCGGTCATCAGCTCGGTCATCGGCAGCTCGACGCCGGTGATCTTCGCCTTGTCCATCATGAACGAAACGCGGGTGAGGAAGTAGCCCGACACGCCACCATCCGAAATGACCGGAATGGTGATCGGCTCGCCCTTGACCAGTTCAAGCGGAGCTTTCTGGTCCTCTTCGCTGGGGCCAGCCGGGGCCGTTGCCAGGCTGATGGCGCCGTAGACGGCGCCGAGCGTGACGATGCAGACCCACAAACCAACGGCCAGAATCTTTCCCATCAGAACTCGCTATGCAGAAGGAACTGTTCCTGGGAATAGGTACCGTCGCCGTCGGCGTCGCGCACGGCATTCTTTAGGAGATCGGCAACGGCGCGCACAGCGTTCATATGCGCTTCGACGCGACGGACATTGAGGGCGAGCTTCTTCTTCAGCGAATGCATCTGCTCGACGTAGTTGACGGCGATTTCGCGCGGATCCGTCTCCCTGAACAGCATTGTCAGTTCATAGAGGCAACGGCTCTTGTGGGCATTCGACACCTTGAAATCGAATTCGCGATCCTTGCCGATCCGTTCGTTTTCATTGTCGATAATGCGTTCCAGACGACCAAGAATCGTCTTCACACGGTATTCGCTCGAAACAACTTCCATGATGTCACCTCAAAAAGTATTCTAATTATTGTGCGGAGTTGGATTCGGCGGAGGCGCCGAGCGTGCGCCGTTCAAGATCGGTCACCCAGCTCAAAGCCCGGCTTCGATCAGCTTCGTCCGTCTTGGCATTGGCAGTGTCCTGACCGCGGGTACGGGCAAGTGCTTCGTCATACATCTGCTGGGCGATGCCGATGCCACCGGAGTCTGCGATCACCGAACCCATCTGTTCGGCCATCATGCTCTTCCACATCTCGCCGGCATTGCCCTTGCCATAAACTTCCTCGCTGTCATCCGGCAGCATCGACTGGACAAAGTTGGTCAGATAAACCGCTTCGAAGTCGCGGTAGACCTTCGGCGGCTCGGTGCCCTCGGCCTTGTCTGCAGCGGTCGCACGCGCCTCGGCAGCACTGGCCTTGTTCAGGATCTCGACGGCATTTCCAAAGCCGGCACCCTTTTCGGCCAGGCTGGTTGCCAGAAAATTTGCCCGGTTTGTCTTGAGCTTTTCCTGCGCTGCAGCAACTTGCGACGGATCAGCCGCCCGGACAACGTCCAGCACGAGATCGCTCGGAGGGGAAATGGCCACGATGACATCCTCGATATGTGTTCGCGGCGACTATCACTCGTGAAGCTTGCTGGAGGCTGGTGTGGCAAACTGCAGATCGATCAGATCATAGATGGAATTGTCATCGGCTTCGCGGTCCTCGTGGTCGCGAGCGTCCTTCATGTTCTCTTCCAGGCGATCACCCTTGGCGCGTTCGCGCATGACCTTCATCTCCTGAACCTGCTGAAGTCCACGGAGCTGCTTGTCCGAGTTCGACAGGCGATCGAAGCGATCCGCATAATTCTGCGCGAACAGGCGATGCACGGGTTCCAGCGAGCCGATGGCATCCATCACCGAATCCATGGAGACCGTGTTCTCCTCGATGCGTTTCGCGGTCGTGCTGAGATCGCTCTCCGCCATGCGTTCCATGTGGCGCTGCACTGCGACCAGGCGTTTCAGTTTTTCGGACTGCTTTTTCGGTCCCATTTGGCGGTCCTCTGGCGCGGCCTAGAGCATTTCCGGCAAAAACGGAGCGCCTTCAATGCTCTATCTCTTTGTTGTTACGCAATTCCGTACGCAAAACCGGTTCCCACTTTTGCTGGAATTGCACTAGAAGTCGAAGATCATCGGGAAAGACTGGGCAAACTGCATGACCATCGCCGCGATGGAGAAATAGACCAGCAGCAGTCCGCCAATCAGCAGATAAGGCGTGGAAATGTAGAAGATCGGGATCTGCGGCGCGAGCTTGTTGACCAGGCCGACACCCACGTTGAACATCAGGCCGAAGATGATGAACGGGCTTGCCAGCCGCAGCATCAGCATGAAGGTCTTGGACAGCGTGTCGCTCAGCGTGATCAACATCTTCTGGGTATCGGGAAAGCCGCCCAGCGGCATGACCGAATAGGATTCGACCAGAGCGCGGAAGACCACATGGTGGAAATCCAGCATGAAAAGAAGCAGCAATCCGCCGAAGCTGATCAGGTTTGTCAGCTGGTTTTCACTGGTATCTTCGATGACATCGGCCGCACCCGGAGAATTGAAGCCGATCGCCATGGATGTGGCCGATCCGGCAAACTGCAGACCAAGCACGTAAAGCCTGGGAACCAGGCCATACATCGCGCCGATCAGGACTTCGGCGACAATCAGCTGGATGTAGGTGTAGCCGCCGCCCGCGACGCGCGGATAGACCGTATCGAACAGGATCGGCAGCAGCGCCAGAGACATCGAGACCGACAGCAGCACCCGGATCGTCATCGAAATGCGCGCGGAGGAAAAACCCGGCAAGGTCATCATGCAGGCGCCAATGCGGCAGAAGACCGCAAAGAGTGCGAGAACGGTCCCTTCCGGGTCTGTTATCATGAAATGGAGCCCAGGATCTTAATCTCGATGCCCTTGGCCAGTTCGACGTGAGACAAAACCGGCAGCGTGGCGAACAAGCGTTCGATAATCATGCGGACATAGGACCGTGTTTCCGGCGAGGTGACAAGCACGAAAGGAAGCCCACGGTCCATAAAGTCGCGGATAACCTGGCTCGCCTGCTCGCTGAACTCTTCGAGGCTGCGCGGATCGATGTCGAATTCGACGACTTCGCCCTTGGCATCGCGCTTCAGCGCCTGGTGGAAGACGAGATCCCACTTCGAGCCGAGGCGCAGCACGCGCAGGACACCGTTGTCGGTCAGGTCGCCACAGAGCTGCTGGGCCATGCGCACCCGTACATGCTCGACGATCTGTTCGGTCTTGCGCACATGCGGCGCAAGCTCTGCCACGGCTTCGAGAATCAGATGCAGGTTGCGGATCGAGACGCGCTCAGCCAGCAGAAGCTTCAAGACTGCCTGCAGACCGGAATAGGACATGTGCGACGAGCAGATTTCATCGGCCAGCTTCTTGTATTCCGGATCAAGGCGATCGATGAGGATCTTGACGTCCTTGTAGGAAAGTAACTGCGGCAGGTTGTTGCGGATGACTTCGCTGACATGGGTGAGCACGACCGAAACGTTATCGATCGGGTGGAAGCCTTCGCGTTTCAGTTCTTCGGTAAAGGTTTCCAGGACGGAGACCGCCGGCATGCCGAAAGCGGGTTCGCGGATCTCGTCGCCGGGGACCTTCGGCTTGCGACCGGACCCTGTGACAACGAGCACTTCGCCGACGCGCAGCGCATTCGATGCAATCGTCGTGCCATGGATGCGGATCTGGTAGGACTTGTCCTGAATGGCGATGTCGTCGGTCACCTTGATTTCCGGCACGACGAAGCCGTACTGGCTGGCAAACTTCTTGCGCATCTTGCCGACGCGGAAGGCCAGTTCCTGATGGGCGCCGAGCAGGCGGGTCGAAACCAGCTTGCCAAGCGCAAGCTCGATTTCGGCGGTCTTCAGGACAGACTTGACCGAGTCCTTCTCGGCTTCCTTGTTCTGAATGACCTTCTTTTCTTCCTGGTCGCGCTTGACCTTGTTTTCGGCTTCGAGCTGACGCGGGATGAACCAGGCACCGAATGCCATCACGCCGCCAAGGGCCATGAAGGGGATGAAGGGCAGGCCGGGAACCAGCGCCAAGGCGGCCATCAGCGAGGCGGCAACCCACAGCGCGCGCGGATAACCGCTCAGTTGGTTGATGACCGCCTGGTCGGTCGAGCCGGGTGTGCCGCCGCGCGAGACGAGAAGACCCGCAGCCAGCGAAACGACGAGAGCCGGCACCTGCGAAACGATACCGTCGCCGACAGACAGCTTGACGAAGACGTCGGCCGCTTCACCAATTTCCATGCCATGACGGAAATAACCGATGATGATGCCGCCGAAGACGTTGATGCCGGTGATGATCAGGCCGGCGATGGCGTCGCCGCGGACGAATTTCGAGGCACCGTCCATCGCGCCGAAGAACGAGCTTTCCTGCTCGAGTTCCTTACGGCGATGCTGAGCTTCCTTTTCGTCGATGATACCGGCCGACAGATCGGCGTCGATCGACATCTGCTTGCCGGGGATGGCGTCGAGGGTGAAGCGGGCGCCGACTTCGGCGATACGCGTTGCACCCTTGGTGATGACGATGAAGTTGACGGTGATCAGGATCATGAAGACGATCAGACCGATGACGAAGTCACCGCCCATGACCAGGCTCGAGAAGCCGGCGATCACACCACCAGCCGCACCATGGCCCTCGTGGCCATGGGACAGGATCACACGTGTCGTCGCGATATTGAGCGACAGGCGGATCATGGTCGCGATCAGCAGAATAGTCGGAAAGGATGAGAAATCCAGGGGACGCTGGATCCACAGCGAGACCATCAGGATCAGCACGGAGAAAGCGATCGAGAAGGCCAGTCCCATGTCGATCAGGAACGGCGGGATCGGCAGGAACAGAATGCCGAGGATCAGGGTGATGCCGAGAGCAAAGCCAATATCGCGTCCGCTCGGACTAACCTTCGGAATTACGATTGCAGGAGGTTGCGCCATGTCCGTTCCATCTCTTCATGAGAAGTCATCCTGAAGCCGAGCTTCGGGCAGTATCGGGAAAAGAGATAGACGGCGAAGCTTGCGCGAGGGTGTCAGGAAGCGTTCGGACGCTCAGGCGATCCGATCAGAACCCCGACTGGACGCGGGAAAAAACCATGTTGGCAAAAAGGGAAATCTGCGCGCCGGCAAATGGTGCGGTGATGCCGATGGTAATCAGGATCGCCAGGATCTTCGGCACGAAAGTCAGGGTCATTTCCTGAACCTGGGTCAGCGCCTGGATCAGCGCGATCACCACGCCGACAATCATGCCGGCAGCAACGGCTGGCCCGGATGCCATCAGGATCGTCCAGATGGCGGCCTGCATAATATCGAGTGCGTCAGCCTCATTCATGAGACGGGGTCCTTCCGGAGCGGCGAATCAAGCCCTCCACTCCAGAAGGCTTAGCACTTTAGGTGCCGGACGTCTCTGTATCGGTTGTCGTCGCCTTCGGTTCGCCCACACGAACGCCGACGGTGATCGGAATTTCCTTGCCGTCAGTCGTCATGGCGACCATCGTGTCGCTATAGACACGCACGGACTGGATGACGCCGGTCGTCTTTTCATCGGCACTGGTGATGGTCTTGCCGATATAGTTCGAGGCGTTGGTCAGGGCGTTGCCGGTGATCAGAGTCTCGAGGTTCGAGTTGGTCTGGATCGTCTGCTCGACCTGCGAGAAGGTGGCCAACTGCGAGATCTGCTCGCTGGCATCCATCGGATCGGTCGGATCCTGGTTCTGCATTTGAGCAATCAGGAGCTTCAGGAAACTTTCGTAGTCCAGCGAGGCAGACGCCGAAGCGCTGGAGGCCGAGGTATCAGTCGTCGTCTTTGTCGTCGTGGCACTTGTCGTGCTGCCGACTGCATCTACCGCCATGGCGCGATCTCCTTGCGAATCTGCTCGATCGTTGCCGGGCTCATCTCATCGCTGCTCAAAATCCGGTCCTCGACCGTATAAAGCGAGCGTATTGCCTTCAGCGCGTCAAAGGCTCGCCCGGACGAAACCATCGCATCGACACGCTTCAGCTCGGCCAGAATTTCTTCGTTCTGAAAGCAGTTCAGCAGCATGATGATCGACTTGCGGAACATCGCCATCGACTGTTCGCGGCCTTCCGGATTGATCAGCATCATCTGCGCAATGAAGTAGAGCTGACGCAGAGGCGTGGTGGCCTGGTCGGGCTGGAGAACGTGATTTTCCAGGAGGAAAGTCACGTCGTTCAGGAACTCCAAAGCAACCTTGCGGTCGACGCGAAGAACCGCTCCGTTGATAAAGATCCGTTCGCCCGACTTGAGCGAGATGCGCAAAGTGCTCTTCATTTAAGTCCATCCCTGATGATGGTTGTCACGTCTATGATGCCCTGGAAATTGTCTGACTGGCGCTTCCGGATCCGGTCGCATTCCTTCAAAATCCAAATAGCGATGGAAATCAGATTGGCGCGAACTTCGACAGCCAGCTGATTTTCGGGATGCTGCAGATCCTCAATGAAGCGGACCCAGACCCGTCGTGTGTAGTAAAGCGCTTCAATCGCCTCGCGCGAATAGCTGGCCTTCAGTGCAGCCGCCCGCAGCAAATCAATTGTCCGATCCAGGGCCTGACGCTCGCGATCCTTCGCGTCGGCCACCCCATCTTCCATGATTTCGGCGTATGAAAACTGGTACATTCATTTGCCCTTCAGTTTTACTCAGTACCTTTGATCATCAAAGGTAGTTTACGAGACTCAGCGCCTGGATCTTGGCGGTCAGCGTGTAGGATGCTTCCACCATTGCCAGCAGACTGTTGACCTTCGTCGACGCTTCATAAGCATCAACCTCGATCTTGCTGGACAGGCTCGTCTCGATGATGTCGACCTGGATCTGCAAGGACGAATCTGCCTTCTCGATCCGGTTTTCCGAAAGACCAAGCTCAGATCTGGTCTTGTTGATTCCGCTGATGGCCTTGCCGGTGTAGTCAATCGCCGAATTGATTGCCACGGTGACGGCATCGGCCGGCGCGCCGATGTTCATCAGCTCCTGGGTGATGACCCCAGCAAGGGCGAAGTAGCGGAAACCGTCTTCATTGGCAGATGCCGAGGTGTTCACCGTCTCAGACTGCGTAATCCTGCTCGTCATCACCTCATCGGAGGCACTCGACCAGTCCGTCGTCCAGTCGGCTCCGGAATACATCGGTTCCAGGACGTTGCCGATAAAGTCTTCCATGCTCGGCGCACCGCCAGTGGCGACGATCGTTGCTGTACCGGCCGTGTCGGTCGGTGCAAAGCCGAAATAGCTGTTAAATGCATTGTCGAAGGCGACCTTGGCCGCCGAGGTTTCGTCGTACTTGGCGAGCGGCTGCACATCGGTATTGATGCCGGAGAACAGGAATTCGCCGTTTATAGCCGAATTGGCCATGTCGGTCATGGTGTCGAGCGAGCTCTTGACCGTGCCGATCGTCGTACCAATTGTATCGGTATTGGTCGAACCCGAGATCGTGATCAGCGACTGGTTCATCTCCTCGGCCGCCTTGGCGATCTGATTCAGGGCTTCCTGAGAGCCAGACAGCCGCTGGGTCGCAATGCTGTTGTTGCTGAGGATCGAGGACAGGCGCAGGCTTTCGCGGTTGAGATCGACCACCGTCGACGTCTTGCTGCCCAGTTCGGCGCCGATATCGGCGAAGTACCCGGTGCTGACCTCCTGCTGCGCCTGCAGCAGTTCGGTCTGCGCCTGCCGGATGGTCAAACGCATCGACGTCTGTATGGAGATATTGGATACGTTTGAAGTCGACATTCAGGATTACCCCGCCATCTGCAGCACGGCTTCCAGCATCTCGTCAATTGTCGAGACAAGCTTGGCTGCAGCTTTGTAGGACTGCTCAACATCGAGCAGCAGAGAAAGTTCTTCGTCGAGACTGACCGCCGTTTTCGACGAATATGTCTGGTATGTGCGCTCATAGAGCGCGCTCTTGTTGTCTCCGGCCGAGGTGGCCGTCGAACGATATTCCTCAAGCCAGCCGATGGAGTCGCTGGCGAAAGACAGCAGGCTGGTCGTCGTGGTCAGATCGGCGTCCGCCGAGAAGTCTCGGTCGGCCGACATGGCGTCGACATAGGTGTTGATCAGGTCGGTGTAACCCGAAGCCCCGGCTGTGTTGTGGACATAGTCGGTGCCGTTGATTCCGCCATCGCGGATCAGCGTCGGATCACCGCCGGCATCGGAGCGCACAGCGTCATTGACAACAATCTTTGCGGCCAGTCCCGGCTCGACGGTGCCGGACGTCAGCGTGGTGCCACCCGACCAGGTAAACAGGCCGGGTGCATCCGGCTGGCCGCCCGAGGGATCGGTTTCGGCAAAGGCCTCGATCAGGCCACGCGCCACTTCATCGAGCTGCACCTGGAAGGTCGGTGCAATGACGTCGCGCAACTGGACCAGCGCGCTCAGCGTGCCCTGTCCGTCAGTGTTGCCGCCGACGCCCGCACGAACCGGAGTTCCGTCGATATAGATCGAGTTTCCGGTGACCGATGCGTCGTAATTGTATTTGCGATCGAAGGTGACTTCGCGCGGGTCGGTTTCAAACAGCGTTGTGCCGTCCGAGGTGTACAGCACCATGTCGCTGTTTTCGCGCATGTTGATGCTGACACCAACGATGCCGGAAATCTCCTTGACCAGCGTATCACGCCGGTCGAGATAATCGCTCGGCTCGCCACCGGTTGCCGTCAGACGAATGACCGAGTCATTCACCGTCTTGAACTCGGCGAGAAGCTTGTTCAGGCTCTCGACCTGTTCGGCAATCTGGGCGTCGGTATCGGCGCGCAGCTGCTGGGTCGAAGCCGTCGCATTGTTCAGAGAATTGGCAACATCGATCGCATCGGTGACCACGGTGGATGCCAGTGCGTACTCACCTGGTGCTGCTGCAAAGGATTGCAGGCTGCTCTGCAGATTGGCGAGGTAGGTGGACGTCGACAATTCGTAGTCATTGCCGCCAAGCGCACTGGAGATCGTTTCCAGACCTTCCAGCAGCGTGCTTTGCGAGCTCTGCTGCGATGTCGCGCTGGAAAACTGTCGCAGCAGAGCCATCTGCTGCGAACGTTCGTTCTGGACCATCGTCGCACCGTATACGGTGTTGGTAACGACAGCCTGGCGCCTTACGTAGTTCTCGTTTCCATCATTGGCGATGTTCGTCGTGAGCACGGAGGTCTGTTGCCCCGTGTTCCGGAAGATTCCCTGAGCAGTGCCAAGCGATGATGCAAGCGACATAAGGCTACCCTAACTTTTCGAACTATCTCTTCAGGTTGACCAGGACTTCCATCAATTCGGAGCCGGTCTGGAATACCTTGGAGTTTGCTGTGTAGTTGCGCTGGGACTCGATCATCGCGGTGAGCTCTTCAGCCACGTCGACATTGGAGTCTTCGAGTGCACCGGAGATGATGCTGCCGAAGCCGCTGGAGCCGGCATAACCCATGACAACCACACCAGAATCATTGGACTGAGTGTAGAGGTTACCAGCCACCGGATTGAGGTTGTCCGGGCTCTGCACACTGGCCAGCGCCACGCGGAACGTGGGCACAAGGTCACCGTTTTCATAAGCGACGGAAACCACACCGGTGTCATCGATTTCGTAACCCTTGACCTTCGATGCCGCATTGCCGTCGACCTTGCCGTTCTGCACCGAGAAATCAGACGCCAGCTGCGTCGTACCAGCAACGCTCAGCGTGATGGCGGGGATCGTGGCGCCATCGATATCGGCAACAGGATCGAGCACAAACTCGGCCGGATCCGGATTAATCAACTTGCCATCGCTGTCGAACTCCATTGCTGCACCGGCCAGAAGCACATCGCCGGTTTCAGGAATGACAGCATCGACTGTCCAGTTGTTGTCGCTGTCTTTCGTGTAGGTAAATTCGACAAGACGGCTCGTTCCCTGGCTGTCGAAGACCTTCAGCGAGGTCGTTTTGACGTAGCCATCGGCCTCGTAGTTCGGCAGATTGACCGAAAGCGCCCCACTCGTGGAGGCAACAGCAGAAATGCCGGAACCGGACAGGTTCACCTCGGTCAGGCCGTCGAAGCCGTTGACGACGATCGTCGGATCGGCAGCAGAGTCATATTCATAACCCATCAGCGTATAGCCGGCGGAGTTCTGCAAACTACCATCGTCCTGCAAGGTGAATGCACCGGCGCGGGTCAGGTACTCGACGCCGTCTTCACCCGATACGATGAAGAAGCCATCGCCGTTGATCGCAAGATCGGTCGAGGATGTGGTGTAGCTGAAAGTGCCCTGGCTGGAGATCGAATAACGGACATCCGTTTCGACACCGCCCGAATTGTACTGGCCTGCAGTGCTTGGCAAAATCATCGATGAAAATTGTGTCGACGACTTTTTGTAGCCGACAGTGCTGGAATTCGCGATGTTGTCAGCGACGGTGCCGAGGCGGTTCGCCTGGGCATTCATCCCGGACACGCCGGTTCGCATTGTTCCGTAAAGGCTCATATTAAAATCCTCGCTTCGGTAGTCAGTACGGAGACTAGGAGATGGGCCTTGCGTGAGGCTGTATGACATTCCGGCTATCGGTCGAATTCATCCGATCAGCCGTCCCCACGCAGGGAACCGCATGCTGCCCAATCAGCTCCAGTCGATGCAGTAGCCAAGGAAGCGCTTGGAATCGACCGGGTCGAAATCGAGCTTCTTGCGAAGCTTCTTGCGAAGCTTGGAGATATGGCTTTCAACAACGTTTTCTTCGACTTCCTCGTCGAAGATACCGTAGATGGCGTTGAAGATCTGGGTCTTCGAAACGCGTCGACCGCGATTTGCGACCAAGTATTCCAGGATACGACGCTCGCGCCGCGGCAGAGGAAATACGTCGCCGGAAATTTCCGGATCGCGACCATCGGAGAAAACCCGGATAGGGCCGATTTCCGTGAAGTTGGAAATTGCCTTCAGACGCCGGCGAATGGCTGCCGCCCGCGCCAGGATTTCACGAGGATGGACCGGCTTGCGCACGACGTCATCGACGCCGCAATCAAACAGGGCCAGCGTCGCCTCCAGGGACGGCTGATCGCTGACTGCGATCACCGGTGCCTGGGTTCTATCCCGGATTGCCCGCGGCAGTTCCAATGTGCTTTCGCCCTGACCGAGCAAAAAAGCCTCAACTGCCGCAATGTCGGAATCAGCCGCCGTAGTGACCCATTCCCCGAATTCCGCCGGATCAAATCCGGTGGATGGAATACCTTCCCGTCCAAATAGAGAAGTGTACCCGTCTTTCACGAGCTCGCGCTCATCAACCACGACGATCATTCAGCCGCCTCCGAATCAGTGTGGTGTTTCGATGCACTATGGGTACGAATCGAGGGATTCAGCGACAACTGGCGAAAGTTAATGATAGATATTAATAATTGATTAACGAATTGGTGCCGATTTGATCTATATGTAGTGGGTATACCCACTATCGCGCACTATTTTTTAGTGGAAAAGTTAACGCAAGCTTCGCGCAAGCTCTTGCTTTGCCCCAATTGTCCGCAGTCTTGCCACAATTATCAAATCGGCACTAATGTGGCTGTCAAACAACCAAAGATTGCTATTCACCGCAAAATTGACGCGCATTGGTCGTCCAGGTGCCGTAGCCGGTGGCGACCAGATTGGCGATAACGCGACAGACATAGCGCTTTTGCGCCGGGTCATTGTTCGGCCCGGCATGATATCGGGCCACTGCCATCGTCCAGGTCTCGTGTCGATTGTGGAGCTTGCTGAGGAAGCGGGCGGCATATTCGACGTTCTTTTTCGGATCGAACATGGCCTGAACCGAGGTGAACTGGTCGCCGTGAAAGTGCTGGTTGATCTGCATGCAACCCACGTCGATCAGCTTGGCTCCCTGCCCGCGCGCCACCTGAAACGCGCCAAGCGCTTCGTTCATGTCGCCCGAATAGACTGCCCGCCCTTCGACATTCATGGCATAGGGCTGAAGCGATCCTTTGCGACCGGTTTCGGTCAGGCCGACGGAATAAAGTATGCCTTCCGGCACCCCATATTTTGCTGCGGCAGCGCTGATCTCGCGCTCGCAGACGCCGACACTGGCCGAGGCGCTAGATGTAAATGAGATCAGGACGAGTGCTGTCATCGGCAACAGCCTGGTTGCCAGCTGGCTGAAGCGTCCTGTCATCCGTCACCCTCACACTGTCGCCCGAAGTGTCACCGCGTGCCTGGCGATCGCCACCGGCCTGTCGTCCCGACTGATCGGACGCCTGCTGTCCCGACTGACCGTTCTGCTGGCCGCTACCACTGTTCTGGCTGTCGGCGCTACGATCGGCGGGCGCGACCTGAATGTTGACCTGCACCTGGTCGACGGTCAGCCCCTGTGCGCGCAATGCCTTGAGGATCTCGTCCTGATCCTTGGTCAACTTCTGCAATGCTGCGTGGTTCTCGACGGTCAATTGCACCGAAAGCTCTTCGCCCGTCAGCTTCAGCGTGGCCGTAACGCTGCCAAGCTCGATCGGGTTCATCTGGATCTTCAGGGTATTGACGACCTTGCCCTGACTGGATTGCGTTGCGGCATTGGCCAGTTCCGAGCCGGGCGACATCGCGCTGATCCACTCGCTATCGCCAACCATGGCGGCCGTGATCGAAGCGGCGTTGTTGCTCGAGACCGGCGCCAGGAAGCGGCGTGCATCGATGACGGTGACCGTTTCGACAGTCGAAGAGGCCGGCCCACCCTCATCCCGAACGGTCTGGGCGCCTTCGCTTCTCAGAGTGAGGGGCTCACCCTTGCCGTCGGCACGCACGAAGCGGAATGTTTGATCCGTTTCGCCGCTGTCAGTAGCGGTCTCGGCGTCGCCTGCAGACACGTCGCGGCCAGAGAGTGCCTCGACCATCTGTTCGCCCTGACCGTCAACGATCGTCTTGTTGCCTTCAATGGCGTCGCGCACCGTTGCCTGGCCATTGGCCTGCTCGGTCGCAGCCCCCGTTGTCAGAAGCGACAAGACATCCCCGAGATCGGCACTCTTCCCGTCCGCGGAGGTACCGTCTTCGGTTGCCGAAACGTCGCTGTCTGCCTCTGCGGCTTTCTCGCCATTGGCGGCGGCAGCTTTCAGACCACCGCTCTTCACAAGCGCTAAAAGCTGCTGCTCGTCGAGCGACGAAGCCGTACCGTCCGTCTCGACAGGCGCCTTTACCTTGCCCTTGGTCTTGTCCTTGCCGTCGATAGCCACTGTCTGCTGATCAAGCTGCTCGTCAACAGCATTCGTCGTCTCCGCCGAAGCGGACTTCAGCAGGCTTGCCTGGGACAGATCGATGATCGGACGCTTCGCGCGCCCGGTTTCTACCGCGGCGGCATCGCCCTGCTCGTTGCCCGATCCTGCGTCAGCCTCCACTTCGCTGTCACTCGCATCGCCCTGATCCTGGCGGCTCGAAGTTGACAGGGCTTCGGAAAAACCACCTTCGCTGGACTTATCTGCGCGCCCACCCGATGTCGCATGGGAGGCCGCTGTATCCGTTGTGGGGATCCTGGGGGCTATATATGCATCCATCATGGTCAGGGGCTTTCCTGCTTGAGAAGATCATCGATCGCGTCCAGCTTGGAGCGTCCGGTGTCAACAAAGGTACGAACCGCCGGATCGAGTGCGGCGGCATTGCCTGCGTCGGCCTCAGCCGAAACGGGCTGCGGTTGCGGCGCGGCGGCAGGGGTTGGTGGCGCCGTCGGATCCTGCAACTCCGCATCATCCTCTGCCGCAGCCACCGCGCCTGCATCTGCATCAGTTGTATTAGCGTTGGCTTGCGTCAGGCTTTCAGGCGGTGGTTCCGGTTTACGCAGCACTTCCTTGGCAACGGCTTCTGCTGCGCGGCGCAGCGCAAGATCCTTCGGCGAAAGTGATTCCGCTGGAATATCCATGATCGCCTGCATGGCGTCATCGACATTTTCCGTCGAGATGTTGGCCAGGCTGCCATAGAGATTGGCAAGTGCATCGGCCCCTTCCGCTGTTCCAGACAGAGCCCGGGCCTGATCGGCTGCCATCTTGGTCAGGTCCTTGCGCCCGGCAATCGCCGCCTTGCGGGCGATGCGAAGATAGACCTCACGCCGGCGATCATTGTCCATATATCCCAGAGTGGCCTCGATATCTTCCTGCTTGATGACGTCATAGTGCTCGACGACAAGCTGGACGAAGAGATCGGCAAACTGGCTGGCATAGGGAGAATAGAGGTAGCGCCGTGCGTAGCGATTGGCATAGCCGCCCGCCTTGTCGACAATCTTCGCATCGACGGCAACCGCGAGCGAGCGACGCAGGGCCGCCTCCTCGACGATCGTGCCGGGTGCGGTCAGGCGCGCCCAGTCATAAAATTTCAGCGCATCGGCCGGATCGCGCGTAATCGTCACATTCCCGGCGACCAGAGCAAGGTATGGCGCAAGGTCGGTGTTGCGATATTCCTTGCTGATCTCCCCCAGGGACTTGGCAATCAGGGTGCCTTTGCCGCTGAGATATTTGCGCAGGCTGTCGGCAATGCGATTGTCGAAATTGCCGTTGATGTCACGCGCAACAAGGTATTCAAGCGTCGCCGGGTTGCCACCGCTCATGGCGTAGATCAGGGCCGCATCGACATTGCGCGGATCGTCGAAGATCGCCTGATCGGCGCTGCGCAGGCGCTCGTCGATGGTTCCCAGCATGAAGCGCTGCATTTCGGCGGCAGAATGATCGCCCAGAACCACGGTGTCCTGCACGAACTGCAGCGAGCGCAGCATCTGGAAAGGCTGGATGGTATCCATGTCATTGGCGCGCGCCGCGGCATTGCCCAGTCCGACAAGCGAAGCGAGAGCCAGAAGCGAAATGGATACCCTGCGGAGCGTCATTATCCCTGCTCCGCCTGAATCAGGATTTCAATGCGTCGATTGGCATCGGCCAACGGATCATCCGGGACCTGAAGACGACGGTCGGCAAAGCCGGACACCTGCTGGACGCGATCTTCCGTCAGGCCGCCGCGCAACAGCATGTAATAGGCGCTGTGGGCACGGGCCATCGAGAGGCGCCAGTTATCATTCTCGTTGCCCTTGAACTGGCGACCGTCGGTATGGCCACGGATAATGATCGATCCCGGCCGCGCCTGCAGCAACTTGCCGATCTTCTCCATCGCCAGAACCATTTCGCGCTGAGGCACGGCCGAGCCGACGCTGAACATCGGCTGATCGCTCTGGTCGCTGATCGTCACCAGCAGGCCGCCTTCGGCCGGGGTTACGATCAGACCCTCGGCAAGCTTGCCGGATACGCCGCCGATTTCGGCCTCGATCTGCGCCTTCAGCGTGTCGGCCGATGCCTGCTGGACCGCAAGCTCGGCCTCGGCAGTCATCTCGGCCTTGCCGTCCAGCGGTTGTTCCGTCTTGCCCTCGTCCGGCTTAGCCAGCTCAGCTATGTCCGGCTGCATCTGAGGCTTCTGTCCAGGCACGACAAGTGCCACCTGCTGATCCGGTGTCGTCGGGTCTGCCGGTTCCTGTGGCGGCTGGATCTCGGCGGTCTGCGGCTCGGCCGGCGTCGTTGCATCGGTCGGCTTGCCGACCGGCGTATTGGCCGTCTGGACCTGCTGCGTCCAGAAGTCCGGATCGAAGGGGTCGCGATAGGCTTCGCCGCCCTGGGCACCCGTCGACGGACCGGAATCGGCGGCGCCGCCCTCGCCCTTGGCGCTGACATTGGCCTGCTGGCCGACTTCCTGGGCGATCTCGGCCAGAACGGAATAGGGATTTTCGAAGAAGTCGGCTTCGGAATAATTCGCCTGGTCGCCGGACGTTGCCGTCTGGTCTTCGCCGGTCGCGGCCGCAGCGCCCACCGTCTGCTCCTCGGCCTCGACCTTAGAGCGTTCCTGCTTCTGCTCGCCCTCGGCCTGATCGACGGGCTTCTTCAAGCCTTTCTCGGTCGGCTTTTCATCCGACAGCTTGATCGGATTGAAATAGCTGGCGACGGAGGCCTTGGTCTCCTCGTTTGCAGCATTGACCAGCCACATAACCAGGAAGAACGCCATCATTGCCGTCATGAAGTCGGCATAGGCGATCTTCCAGGCGCCACCATGGGCGCCATCGTGATCGCCGCCGCCGTGGCGTTTGATGATGATGATTTCGTTCTTGCCGTGATGGTGATTCTCGTCGCTCATCCGATCACCTTCCTGAGGCTGGCCGTAAAGGCCGATATACGCGTGACCAGAGCGGCCTCAGCAAATTCGGCGGACAGATCCAGATCGTCCGCCTCGACATGGTGCATAAGCCCGAGATGGTCCGACATATGGGTCGACAGCATGGCAAACAGCGCCTTTGGCCCGCGCAGCTCGATCACCCCCGCCTCGCCGGCGCTGATGGCCGTCTTCAGCAAATGGGCGAGATCGCTCACGGCCTTTTCTGCCACCGCATCGGAAAACAGCGGAGCGAGAGCGACCGCCACCTGATCGCTGATCGCAAGCGAAAGCTCGTTGATGATGGCGGGGAGCTTTTCGGACAGGGCTTTCGTCATCTCTTCGCGATGCCGGGCTTCGAGCTCGGCAATCGCCTGGGAATGGGCAACTTCCATCGCCTGACGATCGACTTCCAAACGTTCTTCAGCGGCTTTTTCGCCGGCCTCATGCCCCTCGGCATAGGCCTCGCGGCGCTCCGCATCGAGGTCGACCGGCACGGGTTCCGGCAGGGCTGGAAAATCCATGTCGAACGGGTCCGGCTCCGAGACGTCAAACTGGACCGACAACGAAGGCGTCGGCGCGGGAGGCGCCGAAAAATCCTTCAAAAGACGGGTCAATGGCATGCTCATCGGCGATCGCCTCCATCGGCGAGAACGACCGCTCCGGAGAAACGGTCATCGATCTCAAGCAGACTGAATTTCAAAAATGTCCGAACGCGCAGCATCATCACTTCCAATGTCGAGATCACCTTCGGATCGAGCCGGTCGCGGGCGCATATGCCCACGGGTGCTTTGGCCGAAGCTAGGGTTTCAAACTTGCGCGAGGATGAATGCGAAGGACCGCGCCAGGATGATCGCGCGGCCCAAAAGTTCCATGCCGTATCGACGGCGTATCTGGCCATGGTGCCGAGGCTTGCGTTTACTCGCGGAACAGGGTGAGCAGCTTTTCTGCGCTGCTGTTGGCGATCGACAGTGCCTGGATGCCGAGCTGCTGCTGGGTCTGCAAGGCTTTCAGACGGGTCGATTCCTCGTTCATGTCGGCATCGACCAGACGACCGACACCCTTGTCGATCACGTCCATCAGGTTGGAGACGAAGTTATCCTGCATCTCGATGCGGCTGGTGATCGCGCCAAGCGTTGCGGCAGCGTCGGTCAGCTGGCTGATCAGATCGTCGACAACGCTGATCATGTCATCCAACGTGTCGGTGTCGGTGTCGTTGTCGATCTCGATCGGATCGCCCGTCGGCGGCACGACGGAACCGACGTCGAGAAGGTAATATTCGCGCGCCGTACCCGTCGGGTCCGCAACAAGTGTGTCCGCGTCGATCGCCTTGGTCAGGAAGCCGCGGCTAGCATCTTCCGTATCGATCAGGACGGAATCGGCGGTATCGAAATCCAGCGTGGTGACCTGAACGCTGCCGTCGGCGCCGCGCACGAACGACGAGACAACCTGTTTGGTGCCCAGTTCGTTGACATTCGTATTGTAGAGCCAGTTCTCACCGGAGAATGATGCCGACTGTGCCGCTGAAACCAGCTGGTTCTTCAGCTGCTTCATTTCCTCGTTGATCTTTTCCTTGTCGACGCCCGGCTCGCTTGCGGCGACCAGCTTGGCCTTGATCGACGACATGACCTCGATGACGTTGTCGAGTGCCGTGTAAGCGGTATCGACCGTTGCGGCACCCAGACCCAGCGCATCCGCGACCGTCGACAATGCAGCGTTGTCGGAGCGCATCGTGGTAGCGATCGACCAGTAGCCGGCATTGTCCGACGCCGTCTCGACCCGATAACCCGAGGAGACACGACTTTGCGTCGTTTCCAGATTGGTATCGATCGAGCGCAGAGTCTGCAGGGCCGCCATTGCGGCAGCGTTGGTCATGATGCTGGTCATTGAGGTGCCCTTAATCGTCAATCCAAAAGGCCGGAAGCATACCGGTGGCAACGGAGGGGCATCATGCAGACCAGCATACCGCTGGTCCCCGTAACCATTAACAAATCGTTAACGGTGCCAGTTAACAAACGCGACCGCGATTTGGCAAGGTCGGAAATCCGCTTCGGCGCAAAACCGCAATATTCGGCCAGCCTCACGCAAGGCACAAAAAAACCGCACCCATTTCTGGGTGCGGTTCATACCGAATACATCCGACTTGTCAGCGCGGGACGAAGTCGCCCCTAGCCAAGGCGCCCTTACTGACGGAAGAGAGTCAGGATGCTTTCGGAAGCGGTGTTGGCGATCGACAGCGACTGGATGGCGAGCTGCTGCTGGGTCTGCAGGGCCTTCAGGCGGGTCGATTCTTCGTTCATGTCGGCGTCGACGAGACGACCGATACCGGAGTCGATCGAGTCGGTGAGCGTGCTGACAAAGTCCTCCTGGAGTTCGATACGCATCGAGATCGAGCCGAGTTCAGCGGCCGCGCTCGTCATGCTCTGCAAGGCAGTTTCAATGAGATCCAGCGATTCCTGCATATTGGCGGCCATGTCTGCCGGATCGAAGGCATTGAGGTCGAGCGTATCAACCGACACGTCGCCGACACCCGTGAATGCCGAGACCGTTCCAAGGATACCCGTTGTGTACTCGATGTTGCCGGCGCCGTCGCCACCGAACAACAGGTTGCCATCAGCGGCATCATCGAGAATGTATTCCGTCGTCTTGACCGTTACCGCGCCGGTGGAATCGCGGACAAAACCAGATACGACCGTCTTGGTGCCGGCATCGCCGGCGATCCAGTTCTCACCGCTGAAGCTTGCAGATTGCGAGACCGAACGGAGCTGCTCCTGGAGCTGGTCGATTTCTTCCTGGATCTTGGCCTTGTCGACACCCTCTTCGGTTGCCGCCACGACCTTGGCCTTGATTTCCTTGACGACTTCGATGGCGCTTTCCATCGCGGCGTAGGACGTATCAACCTTAGCGCCGCCGAGGCCGAGTGCATCCTGCACGGCCGAGAGTGCCATATTATCGGATCTCATGGTGGTCGCGATCGACCAATAGGCGGCGTTGTCGGACGCCGTGCCGACACGGAGACCAGACGATACGCGCGCCTGTGTGTCTTCCATGCTGGAATCAATAGTACGAAGGGTTTGGAGTGCAGTCATAGCTGCATTGTTTGTCAAAATGCTGGTCACTTGCGCGTCCCCTAAAAATGGCTAGTTTCTGGGACATCCCGGTCTGTCCGGGAACGATGGCCTTGCCTAATGCTATTAACCGCTTCTTCGTTTTGGTTAATCCATCGTTACTTGACCTTCATGTAAACCGGACATGGTTAATGCATGGTTAACGCAATTTGACGATGTAAAAAAAAGCCGCCCCGGAGGGCGGCTTTCCAAAATTGCGATCTTGCTATTGACCGGAAGCCTAGGCTTAACGGAAGAGCGAGAGGATGACTTCCGAAGAAGAATTGGCGATCGAGAGCGACTGGATAGCCAGCTGCTGCTGGGTCTGCAGAGCCTTCAGGCGGGTCGATTCTTCGTTCATGTCAGCGTCGACCAGACGGCCGATACCGCTATCGAGCGAGTCCGAGAGAGAACCGACAAAATCTTCCTGCAGTTCGATGCGGGTGGAGATCGAACCGAGTTCCGCAGCAGCGCTCGTCATGGAAGCCAGGGCTTCATCAACAAGCGTCAGGGCTTCAGCCATTTCGGTGCCGTCGAACGTGCTGATGTCGAGTTCGTATACCGATACACCGATCGTCGCGCCGCCGGCAGTGCCGAGAACACCAGTCGTGTCGTCGATGCCGCCTGCGCCGTCGCCACCAAACAGCAGCGTGCCGTCAGCTGCGTCGTCAAGCGTGTAGGTGGTGGTCTTTACGGAAACCGCATTGTTGGCATCACGGACGAAACCGGAAACGACGGTCACGTCTGCAGCGTCGCCGGCAATCCAGTTCTCGCCGCTGAATGCAGCCGATTCAGCGATCGACATCAGCTGTTCCTGCAGCTGCGAGATCTCTTCCTGAACCTTGGCCTTGTCGACGCCTTCTTCAGTCGCCGTTACCAGCTTGGCCTTGATTTCCTTCACGACGTCGATGGCAGCGTCCATACCGGCATAGGCGGTATCGACCTTGGATGCGCCGAGGCCGAGGGCGTCGGAGACAGCCGAGAGGGCCATGTTGTCGGATTTCATGGTCGTTGCGATCGACCAGTAAGCTGCGTTGTCAGACGCTTCGCCGACGCGCTCGCCGGAGGAAACGCGCGACTGGGTTTCTTCCATGCCGCTGCTGATGCTGCGCAGAGTGCTGAGTGCCGACATTGCGGCGACGTTTGTCAAAATGCTCGTCATAGGTGTGTGCCCCTTAATGGCTGAATAGGAAGGGCATTCCGGTATCACCGGTAGAAGCGCACAGCGTCATGCCTGCTAACCGGCTGAATTTGAATGGTTAGCTCGCCCCTTCGATGCGTTCAGATAAACGCATGTTGGTTAACGAAGGCCTAAGGCAATTCGAAGAGATGCCCGATCGCTATAAAAACTTGCAATCTTCGCGTGCACGCGCGCGTAACAAAAAATGCTTAATAAAACGAAAAGGTCGCGTCTGTTTCCAGACGCGACCTCCGCAGCCACTTACCCGGTTCAGCCTCCGGGTGTTGAAGCTTTCCCTTCGCGCGCCTCTGGTCAGCCACCAAGGCATATCGGCGTCGGGATAGTTTAGCCGGCCCTCACGGGCCGGCCCGTTCTTGCGATTAACGGAAGAGCGACAGGATGTTCTGCGAGTCGCTGTTGGCGATCGACAGAGCCTGGATCGCCAGCTGCTGCTGGGTCTGCAGGGCCTTGAGGCGGGTCGATTCTTCGTTCATGTCGGCGTCGACGAGACGGCCGATGCCGGTTTCGATGGCGTCGGAAAGCTTGTCTGCAAACTCGGACTGCAGATCGATACGGCTGGACAGCGAGCCGAGCGTTGCGCCGGCGCTGACCATGCTGGTCAGAGCGGTTTCAACGTCGGTAAGCAGGTTGTCGAGCGTAGCGGAGTCGGTGTCGTTGTCGATTTCGAAGCCGACGATGCTCGACGACGAGGCCGTGCCGTTGGCACCCAGGATGCCGGTTGCTTCGTCGATAACGCCAGCTGCGTCAGCGCTGAACAGCATGTTGGTGTCGTCCAGCGTGATCGTGCTCGACTTGACGGTGACCGTGTTGTCGGCAGCGCGGACAAAGCCGGTGATGACTGTCACGTCGCCACCTTCATTCGCCAGCCAATTCTGGCCGTTGAACGAAGCGGATTCGGCGATCGAAGTCAGCTGATCCTGAAGCTGCGAGATTTCTTCCTGGATCTTTTCCTTGTCGACACCCTGTTCCTTGGCGGCGACGAGCTTGGCCTTGATTTCGGTTACGACGTCGATGGCGGCGTCCATACCGGCATAGGCCGTGTCAACCTTGGCAGCGCCGAGGCCGAGCGCGTCGGAGACTGCGCCGAGAGCCATGTTGTCGGACTTCATCGTGGTCGAGATCGACCAGTACGCAGCGTTGTCCGAAGCAGATGCAACGCTCTTGCCCGTGGAGATCGCGTTCTGGGTGGATTCCATGTTGGCGGAGATCGAACGCAGCGTCGAAAGTGCAGACATAGCGTTGGTGTTGGTCAGAATGCTGGCCATGTTTTTTGTCCCTTAAAACAAGATACTAATGGGGACATACCGGACTGGAAATTACCGGCTACGACAGTTCGGCATCATGCCATTCGGTAGCGATTTTTTCGTCTACCAGACCCTTCGTGTGAGGACCAAACTGACCGCCAAGTATTGCCAACACCTTAACAAATTAGGGATCGATAAAGCTGGATAAATCCTTGGTAAACAACGCCGCAAGGGAAGTGGTAAACAATTTTTTAAGGGTCAGACGAAGGAGCGCACCAGGCTGCCGACCAGCAGGTTCCAACCATCGATTAGGACGAAAAACAGGATCTTGAAAGGCAGCGAAATCGAGGTCGGGGGCAGCATCATCATGCCCATGGCCATGGTGATCGTGGCGACCACCATATCGATGACGAGGAAGGGCAAAACGATCAGAAAGCCGATCTCAAAGCCACGACGGATTTCCGACAGCATGAAGGCCGGAACGAGCACGCGGTAGTCGACCTTGTCGCCGGTGACCGTGGCCTGGCCGCGTTCATTGGCGATATCGACGAACAGCCGCAGATCCTTGTCACGCGTATTTGCCGTCATGAAAGTGCGGAAGGGCTCGGCAATCAGCGCCACCGCCTCGGCCTCGTTGATCTGGTTAGCCAACAGCGGCTGGACGCCGGTTCGCCAAGACTGATCCATGGTCGGCGCCATGACATAGAAGGTCATGAACAGCGCCATGCTGGTGAGGATCATGTTGGAGGGTGTTGTCGCAAGACCCATGCCCGAGCGCAGGATCGAAAAGGCGATCAGGAAACGCGGGAAGCTGGTGACCATGATCAGGATGCCAGGGGCAACCGACAGGATGGTCAACAGACCAAAGGTACGGATAATCCAGGCCGCCACCGATCCATCGATCGGCGTATTGAAGATCTCCGTCGGAAACTGCTGCGCATGCGCAATTTCCGGCGCCATCATCATGACAGCGGCAACAAGAAAAAATCGAATCATTCGATCACAAACGTCCTGAACATCACCTTCGATACGCGCCCTTCGGAGCGTAGGTCAACACGCTCCTGGATGTCATCCTTGAGATATTGGAAGCCGCGCGGCCCTTCGACCTGTTGTAACGAGACGGTTCTGAGATAGGCCATGATGTCCTGATGCACGTCTTCGGCAATCTTGACGTCGGGCGCGCCGTTGAACATCAGCGCAAGTTCCAGCCGGATCCAGTTTTCCGACGGGTATGCGAGATTTGTCGTGATCGGCTCCAGCTGGACGATGCCATTGGCTTCGGTGGCAATCTTGGGAAGTCCCTCTTCCTTCTTTGCATCGCCATGGCCGGCGGCCGGCGCTGCCTCGGCTGCCTTCGCGGCATCTTCCGACAGCTTCACCTGTGGTGCCAACATATTGCCGATAACCCAGCCGCCGCCGCCGCCTGCGACGGTCAGCACGACCAGCGGCACGAGCAGTGTCATGAGGCCGGATTTCTTCTTGCCTGTGGGCTCTTCGTTTTGTTCCATCGGACCTTGCCGTTCCTGCTCTGTCTTGCTTTCCCGCCGTCAGAACGGCGAGAACAGATCGACCACCTGCTGGCCGACGGGCGGCTGCTGCACTTCGGTCAGGCGGCCGCGGCCACCGTAGGAGATGCGCGCCTCGGCGATGCGCTCGTAGGAAATCGTGTTGTCGGCATCGACATCCTGCGGTCGCACGATACCGGCGACGTTGAGAATGCGGATCTCGTGATTGACGCGCACTTCCTGCGAGCCGCTGATCAGCAGATTGCCGTTTTCAAGGATGCCGGTGACGACGGCTGCAACCAGCAGGGTCAGCTTTTCCGAGCGTTCCGTCGTACCCTTGCCCTGGGTGCTGGTGTCGGAACCGGAGCTCAGGTCGCCGGTGGTTGCCGGGATCTCGTTGCCGAACAGATCAACGGCCGTCGACCAGCTCAGACCGCTCGAATTGGTGCGGCTGCGATCGGTTTCGTTTTCGAACGATGCCTTGTCGTTGATCTGGATGTTTACCGTCAGGATGTCGCCGACGTTGAGGGCGCGGGCATCCTTGAACAGGGCCGACTGGCTGTCGCTCCACAGCGAATAGCCGCTGGCGGTGGCCTGCGGTTGCTTGGGATACAAGGCCATCTGCGGCGTCTGGCTGAAACGCAGGCCGGATCCGATCGGGCTCATCGCAGGTGCGTTGCCGATTTCCTTGACGGTCTGGCTCTGGCAGCCGGCAAGAAACAGAACAGCCAGCAATGCCGGGGAACGCTTGTTCATGATGGATCCTTCGACGTAGTGGAATCACCGGCACTCGACATGATCGCGGCGACCTTGGCGGCCTTGTCCGGCTGCATTTCAGTAAGGATGAGGCTCGACTGGCGCGGCGGCAGCTTCATGATGATCGCAGCAGCAAGGATGACATTCGTCTCCTCGAGCTGCGGTGCTGCCGCATCCGGCGCCATCTTCTTGTAGATCTCGATCAGCTGGCCTTCGGCCTGCTTCATGAATTCGTTGCGGCGCGACAGCCAGTCTTCGTATTCGGCCCGTCGGGTTTCGAGAACCGCGATGCGGCTGTCGACATCGGCCTGCAGCTTTTCCAGTTCCTGCTTCTGCAACAGATAGCGCTGGTCGCGCGCGGCATCGGCGATCCCGGTGCAGAACTGCTGGATCTCGGCGTCGCTCGGGTTCACCGGCTGCTGGCCGACGGCGTTGTCGGCAAAAACGGGCAGCACGGCGATCGCACAAACGATCAGGCCGTTGCGCAGGATCGGAGGCAGCGAGAGAAAATGCCTGGACTGTGTCATTGCAGGACAAGCTCCGCTTGTAGGGCGCCGGCGGACTTGATGCCCTGGAGGATGGCGATAATGCCGTCCGGCTTGACGCCGATGCTGTTAAGGCCGCTGACAAGGGTTCTCAGGTCAGGCCCGTCGACGATCACCACCTTGTCGCCGGTCTTCTGCGTGATGATGTCCGTCTGTTCCTGCACCGCGGTCTCGCCGCGTGAAAACGGCTCGGGCTGGATGACCTGTGGCGTCTCCGTCACCTGGACCGTCAGCGTTCCGTAGCTCACGGCAACACGCGAGACACGAACCTCGGCGCCGATGACGATCGTGCCCGTGCGCTCGTTGATTACGACCTTGGCCGGAGAATCGGTCGCGACCACGAGATTTTCGACATCCGCCATCAGGCGGGCGAGATCGGCCGTGCGCGGTTTCTGGACCACCACTTCCTGGCTGTCGCGGGCCTCGGCGATCGGTGCGCCGTAGTTGGCGGCGGCATAGGCGTTGATCGTGTCGGCAATGCGCAAGGAGGTGGTGAAGTCGGGATTACGTAGCTGCAGCACCAGGTTGACCGAATCCTTGAACTTGGATGGCAGCTCGCGCTCGATGATCGCACCACCGGGGACGCGTCCGGAGGTGGTGATGCCTTCCTGCACGGAGGCCGCATCGCCTTGCGCATTGAAGCCGGACACGATGACCGAGCCCTGGGCGACGGCATAGATCTGGCCGTCGGCGCCTGTCAGCGACGTCATGATCAGCGTGCCGCCGCGCAGCGAGGTCGAATCGCCGAGCGAGCTGACATTCGCATCGATGCGGCTGCCGGGGCTGGAAAAGGGCGGCAGGTTTGCCGTGACCATGACGGCAGCAACGTTCTTGGCGTTGGACTGGCCGCCCTGGGTCGAGATGCCGAGGTTCTGCAGCATGGCGCGCATCGACTGATCGGTAAACGGCGACGAGCGCAGGCTGTCGCCAGTGCCCTGCAGGCCGACGATCAGGCCGTAGCCGATCAGCTGATTGTCCCGTCCCGACTGCAGGGATGCGATATCCTTGATGCGCGAATTGGCGGCAATGGCAGACTCAAACGGCGTCAGCACCAGAGCCAGCACACACAGGGCGATCCGTGATGATGCAAACAACTTCATTTCGCCATCACCTGTACTGTCCCATCGGCCATGACCGTGCCTGTGACGATCGTGCCGGAATCAATGTTGCGCACCTTGATGACCTCGCCGACCGTGGCATCGACCATGGGCGTGCCGGCGGCGCTGATCACCATGTTGCCAATGGCGAAAGTCAGACGAACGCTGGCACCGCGCTTGATGGCGAAGGCTTCGCGCAGGCCGCTGGTCGGAATGGTGCGGCCCGGCAGAAGCGTGCGCTTCGATACCATGCCGACAACTTCCGCCTTGGTGCGTGCATAACCGCCGGTCAGGTTGGGGTTGGTTACCTCGACCTCGTTGACCTGCGCGGCCGAGATGGTCTCGCCGGGATAGATGATCTGGGTGGGGACGACAGCGGTTCCCTGCGCAAGCGCCGCGCCGATGCCCATGACGGATGCTGTGACAAGCGCCACAGCCCGAATTGCATTCCCGATTTTCCGGCGAAACTTCATGTTTGCCTCCAGTTGCCTTACTTCAGGTTCTTGCTGACGATCTGAGCCATCTCGTCGGCGGTCTGGATGACCTTGGAATTCATCTCATAGGCACGCTGTGCCGAGATCATGTCCGTGATTTCCTTGACGGAATCGACGTTCGACGATTCCAGATAGCCCTGCTTGATATAGCCAAAGCCCGGATCTTCCGGCACGCCGACAATCGCTTCGCCCGACGCTGCCGTCTCGGCCACTAGGTTGTCGCCAAGCGGCTTCAGGCCGGCTTCGTTGACAAAGTTTGCGATCGTCAGCTGACCGAGATCGGTATAGTCGGAATCGTTGCCTATGCGTGCCTGGACCTGACCGGTGCGGCTGATGACAACTTCGCTGGCATCCTGCGGAATGGTGATCTGCGGGGTGACGAGATAGCCGTCGATGGTGACCAGCTGACCCTCGGCGTTCATGTTGAATGCGCCCGAGCGGCTGTAGAGGGTCGTGCCATCCGGCGATTCGACCTGGAACCAGCCACGACCGACCAGCGACATGTCGAGTTCGTTGCCAGTCTGAGTCAGTTCGCCCTGCGTATGAATGTTGCGGACGGCGGCCGTCTGCACGCCAAGACCGATATTGGCGCCTTCCGGCACGATCGCCTGGTTGGCGCGGTTCGGCACGCCCTGGGCGCGTTCGGTCTGGTACAGCAGGTCGGTAAATTCAGCACGCGCCCGCTTGAAGCCGGTGGTGTTGATGTTGGCGATGTTGTTGGCGATGACTTCCAGATTCGTCTGCTGGGCGTCCATACCTGTCGCTGCGATGGCAAGAGCTCTCATGTGTCCGTTCCCTGCTTACTAAATCTGCATCTTCGTGATTTCGAGATAGGCGCTGACGATCTTGTCGCGGAAGGCGATCGCCGTCTGCAGCGATTGCTCGGCCGACATCACGGCGTCGACAACCTCGCGGGTGTTCGCCTTGCCGGTCATGCCATCGAACGAGGTCTGCTCGGCCTGCTTCAGGTTGCCGACGGCTTCGGTGGCCATGCTGTTGAGGGTCGAAAGAAATGTCTCGCCGGCCGACATGCCGGGCGTCAGGCCAGCTGTCGCAACACCCTGGGTCGACATGTCGAAGGTGGAGAGTTCGGTGGTCAGCGAATCAAGACCCATCGACTTGGAAAATGCGCTTACGCCGGAAATGGAATCAATCATTGCGAAGCCTTCAGCAGTGAGATGGTCTGGGAAATCATGTCGCGCGTCTGCTTGATGGTCTGCAGATTGGCTTCATAGGTTCGGTTGGTCTCGCGCATGTCACCCATTTCGATGAGCACGTTGACGTTCGGCATCTTGACGACGCCGCGTTCATCGGCGGCCGGATTGCCCGGATCGTATTCCTCGATGAAATCGGACTTGTCGAAGCCAAGCTTCTCGACCTCGATCACCTGCGCGCCGGACACCTTGTCGAGCTCGCTGCCGAAGGTGATGGTCTTGCGGCGGTAAGGATCGGCGCCGGGGGTGTCGCCGGTCGAACGCGCGTTGGCGATGTTTTCCGAGACGATGCGCATGCGGGTGGACTGGGCTTCCAGACCACTGCCGGCAATTTTCAGGGCTGCACTTAAAGGATCGGTCATCAGCGTTTCACCGTCATCAACATCATGCGATGGAAGGAACTCATCAGCGAGGTGTTCAGCTCATGCTGACGCTTGATCTCGCCGGTCTTGGACAATTCTTCAGAGATAGCGACGGAGTTGCCCGATTCCTGGATGCCGATCTCGTCGTTGAGCTCTGACTCCTCGATGTCGATATTGTCGGCGCTGATATCGTTCGACGCCATATGACCGGGCTGGGTCACGGCCATGTGCTGTACCATCGCCGTATTGTCCAGCACTGCGCTGAACGGGGTGATGTCCTTAGCCAGATATTTGGGGGTGCTGGCGTTGGCGATATTGCCTGCCACAACCTGCTGACGCACCGAAAGCCATTCGGCCTGTCGGGAAGCCAGCTCGAACAACTGGATTGGGTTCATGGGCGTTACTCCGTCTTTTTACCACTCGGAGCCTAGGCCAGTAATCTTGCGTGGGACTTGCCCCACCCACACAAGTTTAGTTGTTCTGATATATATCGCCCTTGGAGGTCACGATGACCCATTTGCCGTCACGTTGCTCCAGCGTCGCGACGCGGCTGTTGTCGGGCAGAATCGAACCGACACGTACCATGAACATCGTGCCGCCGTCCTCGATCAGCGCACGGCCGTTGGCGACATGCAGCAGGCGGAAACCGCTCTGACCGGGAAACGGCTGGGCGGCAGGCACGTCCAGCCCCTGCGGACGTTCCTTGCCAAGCGTCGGCACGGTTGCCGTGACGATCTGATCGACAGCCGGGGGATTGCTGCCCTCGCCGGCATTTTCGTCGTCATTGTCGACCAAGGCCAGCGGCGAGACACTGAACACGTTACGGCCAGGCCCTTCCGGCAGGTCACGCGTGCTTTGCCAGTCGGCAACGCGAACTCCGAACTTCTCCTCGTTGAAAAAGACATACCAGGGGAAGAAGGCAGCCGCGCAGGCCAGCGCCACACCGGTCGCCGCCAGTACCCGGTCAACAGACGAAACACGTCGGCGAATGGGCGCCGGCCTGATCGGTGCAACGGGTTCATCGGCATCAAAATCGGTCATGGTCATCCCCTCTGCCTCGCTCCGCCCTGCGCCCCTCCGGCTGCCGCTTTCAATGCACCGGCGAGATCCGCATAGGCATCGTTGGAGGGCTTGTCGCTCGGCAACTGTTTCAGAACTTCATAGATCACCGGCACCTGCTTGATCGCCATGTCGAGATCGGGATCGCTGCCGTTGCGGTAGCCGCCGATCAGGCGCAGGTCGCGCGTTTCCTCGAAACGATGGATCAACGCCTTCAGCCGCGAGACCAGCTTCTCCTGCTCGCCGGTCCAGGCTTTGCGCGCCAGACGGGAAATGGAGGTAAGCGGATTGATCGGCGGATACCGGCCTTCGTCGGCAAGACTGCGATCGAGCACGATATGGCCATCGAGAATACCGCGAACCGAGTCGGCGATCGGGTCATTGTGGTTGTCGCCATCGACCAGGATCGAGATGATGGCCGTGATCGTGCCCGCACCTTCAGCCCCTGGACCCGCGCGTTCCAACAGGCGCGGAAGTTCGGTGAATACCGAGGTCGGGTAGCCGCGGGCAATCGGAGGTTCACCGGCGGCCGTCGCCACTTCGCGGATCGCGTGGGCAAAGCGGGTAATGCTGTCGGCGATGAACAGGACATTTTCGCCTTTGTCGCGAAAATGCTCGGCAATCGTCATGGCCGTCAAGGGCGCCATCTTGCGCAGCATCGGGCTTTCGTCACTGGTAGCCACAACGGCGATCGACTTGGCCATGTTGTCGCCGAGCGTATCCTCGATGAACTCACGCACTTCGCGACCACGTTCGCCGACCAGCGCGATGACCACCTTGTCGAAGGCATCGGCACGCGCAAGCATCGAAAGCAGCGTGGATTTGCCGACGCCGGAGCCGGCAAAAATGCCGAGACGCTGGCCAAGGCAGAGCGGAGAAAAGATATCGATCGCCTTGACGCCTGTGCGAAAACCCTGATCGACGCGCCTGCGCGTCATGGAGGGCGGCGCCGTGGTAGCGATCGGACGTCGCTCCTGGCCGGATGCCATGCCCGGCCCATTGTCGATCGGTTCGCCGAGCGCGTTGATGGTGCGCCCGCACCAGCTGTCGTCCGGCGCAATGCGGAAGGCACCCTTGCGGATGACCACGTCATGGATGCCGATCGGCTCGCCCGGCTCGATCGGGCAGACATAGGCGATATCCGGCTCGACGCGCACGACTTCACCCAGATGCACGCCGGTCGCCGACCGATGCGCGACGAATTCGCCCAGCCGGACATGGCGCGACAGGCCGGTCACGGTGTAGTGACCCGCCGCAATCGTCCGGACATGGCCGCCATGCGTCACCGAATATTCGGGCTTGGCATAACGGGTCGCCAGTGCCGACAGCTGGCTGAGCTTCGGGGAGAAGACGAAGGGGGCGTTCTCAGGCTGGGCCATTCTATTCCAATCTCAGGATCAGGCGCTGCCGCCGAGAATCTTGATTGCTTCGCTCATCGAGCTTTCGCTGCCGCTGATCAGCGCGCTGACGCTTTCAAAGGCGCGGTTGACCTGGATCAGCTGGGTCATCTCGCCGATGCCGTTGACGTTGGAATTCTCGACATAGCCCTGCATGATCGAGACTTCCGGATTGTCGACGACCGCCTGGGGCGCGTCGACGGTGGTCACGCCGCTGTTTTCATAGCGCAGGAAGCCGTTGCGCACGTCGGCGGTAAACACGCCGAGCTTCGCCACCTGGCGTCCGTCCTGCATGATTGCGCCATCCGCGCCCACTTCAGGCGGTCCACCGGCCCGGTTAAGCTGGATCGGCGCACCGCCGGCATCCAGTACCGAGAAACCCTTGGTCGAAACCAGCTCGCCAGTGTCCTTCATGGTGAAGCGGCCGTCGCGCGTCAGCACCTGGCCGATCGGCGTGTCGATGGCAAACCAGGCATCCCCCTTGATGGCAAAGTCGAGCACATTGCCGGTCTGCGCCAGTTCGCCGGTCTTGGTCGACAGGTAGTCGTTGCCCTGGGACACGAAAGCGATCTTGGCGTTCAGGTCATTGCCGGTCTTGCTCAACACCTCGTCGAACTTCACCTCGGTCGAGCGAAAGCCGACCGTGTTCACATTGGCCATGTTGTCGGCGATCGTGGTCAGACGGCGCTCAAGCGCGATCTGCGAGGATAGCGAGACATAGATTCCGGATTGCATGTCATTTGCCTCCGAGCATCAGAGATGAAAGAACGCCATGGGTCCAACCTGACACGGGTCGAACCGGACACGAAAAGGGGTAGGCAAACTCCGGGCGCGGCCAGGATTGTCGTTCACCGCCAGGGACTTGCCTGATCGATCGGGCGCATTGTGCCGCTGTCGACGGAGAGGCTGGCTGGTCATATACAAGGACAATCTCGACTGCGCGGACCACGGGATGCTTGCGTCCGTCAGCGCTCTTCTTGCGGCAAATGGCTTGCGCGAAGCTGTCTGGCGCTCGGCCCCTGTAAAAATGGTTGCGCAAGGCATGCAATGCCGGTTTTGATTCAGCCTCACGCAAGGCACGGGCCGTATCGCTGAACCTGAAAAATAACGTTCAGGTGCGGGCAAAATGAATATCATCATCGGATTTGTAATTACGATTGGCTGCGTGCTCGGCGGGTTCATGGCCATGGGTGGTCACCTGGACGTTCTGGTGCAGCCGTTCGAATTGATGATCATCGGTGGCGCCGGCGTCGGCGGCTTCATCATGGCCAATCCCATGAAAGTGGTGAAGGATTCAGGCAAGGCGATCGGCGAGGCGTTCAAGCATGCCGTGCCGAAGGAGCGTGCCTATCTCGACGTGCTGGGCGTGCTCTATTCGCTGATGCGCGACCTGCGCACCAAGTCGCGCAACGAGATCGAAGCCCATATCGACAATCCCGAGGAATCCAGCATCTTCACGGCAGCGCCCAACCTGCTGAAGAACAAGGAACTCACTTCCTTCATCTGCGACTATGTCCGCCTGATCATCATCGGCAACGCCCGTAGCCATGAGATCGAGGCGCTGATGGACGAAGAAATCAACACCATCCTCTACGACAAGATGAAGCCCTATCACGCGATCACGGCCATGGGCGACAGCTTCCCTGCCATCGGTATCGTTGCCGCGGTTCTCGGGGTTATCAAGGCGATGAGCAAGATCAACGAATCGCCGGAAGTTCTCGGCGGCCTGATCGGCGCCGCACTTGTCGGCACCATGCTCGGCATCTTCCTGTCCTATTGCCTGTGCAACCCGATCATCTCGCAGATCAAGATGGTTCGCACCAAGCAGCACCGCCTGTACATCATCGTCAAGCAGACCCTGCTTGCCTACATGAACGGCTCGGTTCCGCAGGTGGCACTCGAATATGGCCGCAAGACAATCTCGTCCTACGAGCGTCCGTCGATCGACGCGGTCGAGCAGGAAATGATGAACCCCGGCGGCGGCGGTGAAAGCAAGGCGGCGTGACCATGAGCGAACCAAAACCACGAGATACATCTCTGCCAGTCATGGATCGGGCGCTGCTGGCGCGGCTGACCGGTGGGCTCGGCGATGCGAAGTCGCTGCAGCGGCTCTGCGCCGATTTCGGCCATCTGTATATCGAGTTCCTGCCCGACGTATTCCACAGCGAAACAGGGCTGAAGATCGACGTTCACTTCAACGGCCTCGAAAGCGGCCTGATGAACGACCTGATCGCCGATCTGGGTGACAATGTCGCTCTGGTCGACACGCAGCTGCGCAACTGGTCGCCGAATTTCGTCATGGCCTGCGGCAACAGCTTCATCATCACGCTGATGGAAAACCTGCTCGGTGCAATTCCCGAAACGATCCAGGAGCCGATCGAGAGGCCACTGTCGCAGATCGAGCTCGATCTCTCGACCATGGTCTTCGACAAGATCGGCAACGTGCTGCGCTCGGGCGTCAATGCCCCCGGAGGCTTCGAACCGCTGATCGAAAAGGCGCATAATGCCGAGGATCGGCCGAAGCCGGAAGACGATCACATCGACGAATATGCGGTGACGATCAAGATGGGCGTCACGCTCGGTACGGTCGATTCGGAATTCTACCTTGTGGTTCCGCAGAAGGCGCTGCTGAAGACGGTCGTCACCGTGCCGAAGTCGAAGAACCAGTCGTCGCGGACGCGCAAGGAATGGCAGGACCAGATCGCCGAGCAGGTTCGCCGCTCGCAGGTCACGCTGGAAGCCAAGATCCGCCTGGAAACACTGACACTCAACACCATTTCGCGGCTTGTCGCCGGCGATGTCATTCCGTTCCAGGACAAGGGTGACGTCATGGTCGACGTCAGCGCCAATGGAAAAGAAATGTATCGCTGCGAATTCGGTCGTGCCGGCGACCGCTATACCGTCCGCGTCAAAGACAATGTGAGCAGCGAAGATGAAATTCTAAGACATTTGATGAGCTAAGCATTTTCGGCCGGGGTCCCCCCACGGCAGCTTGAGGCAAGTTTCAACAGGAATAATGAATCCATGGCTACGAAAAAGACCCCCAAGACGGAAGAAGACGCTCTGGCGATGCCGGGTTCCGATGCGGATTTCGACATGGCAGTCGATGACCTGCGCGGCGTCCTGAAAGCAGATGCCGACGGCACGCTCCCCGACATCGGCTCCGATTTCGGCGTAGACCTGAACGATTTCGGTGGCTCCAGCGATCCATTGGCCGCTTTCGAATCCGATTTCGGCGGCTCGTCCACGACCAGCGACCTGGGCGGCGCAGATGCGTTCGGCACCGATGACGCGTTCGGCGGGTCGAGCTTTGGTGGCGACAGCTTCGGTGGCGATTCGTCCTTCGACAGCGCTCCCAGCAGCGGCAGCCAGGAACCGGGCAGCGGCCTGAGCGCCAATATCGATCTGATCATGGATATCCCGATCGATGTCCAGATCGTGCTCGGCTCCAGCCGCATGCAGGTTTCAGGGCTCATGAACCTCGAGGAAGGCGCCATCATCGCGCTGGACAAAAAGATCGGCGAGCCTGTCGAGATCATGGTGAACGGTCGGCGCATCGCGCGCGGCGAGATCACCGTTCTCGAAAACGACGACACCCGCTTCGGTGTAAAGCTGATCGAAGTGATGGCGACCAAGACATCCTGACCCATGATGGGCCAGAGAGGACAAGACCATGATGGACTTTGATGATTTTGGCGGCTCCTTAACCGGTAAACCGCTTTCCCAGGCCGACAAGGCAGCCGCCGTGCTGCTGGCCATGGGCAAGGGTGTTGCAGGCAAGCTGCTCAAGTACTTTACCCAGGCGGAACTGCAGACGATCATCGCATCGGCTCAGACGCTGCGCACCATTCCACCGGATGAACTGCTGGAACTGGTCAACGAATTCGAGGACCTGTTCACCGAGGGTGCGGGCCTCATGGACAATGCCAAGGCCATCGAGAGCATTCTCGAGGAAGGCCTGACCCCCGAAGAAGTCGACGGTCTTCTCGGCCGCCGCACCGCCTTCCAGGCCTTTGAAGCTTCGATCTGGGATCGCCTGCAGGATGCGGAGCCCGATTTCATCGCCAAGTTCCTGATGCGTGAACACCCGCAGACGGTCGCCTACATCCTGTCGATGCTGCCCTCCTCCTTCGGTGCCAAGGTACTCCTGAAACTGCCGGACAGCCGTCGCGCCGACATCATGAACCGTACCGTCAACCTGAAGAATGTCAGCCCGAAAGCGGCGCAGATCATCGAGAACCGGGTCCACGACCTGATCGCCGAGATCGACGCAGACCGCAATTCGACGGGTTCGGCGAAGGTTGCCGAACTGATGAACGAACTGGAAAAGAACGAAGTCGATACCTTGCTCACCTCGCTGGAATCGATCAGCAAGGAATCGGTCAACAAGGTTCGCCCGAAGATCTTCCTGTTCGAGGATCTGCTCGCCATGCCGCAGCGCAGCCGCGTCCTGCTGCTCAACGACATTTCCGCCGATATCCTCACGATGGCGCTTCGCGGCGCCAGCGCCGAGATCAAGGAATGTGTCCTGGCATCGATCAGCCCGCGTTCGCGCCGCATGATCGAATCGGATCTGCAGTCCGGCACCACGGGGATCAATCCCCGAGAGATCGCCATCGCCCGCCGCGCCGTGGCGCAGGAAGCGATTCGCCTCGCCAATACCGGACAGATCCAGCTCAAGGAGACGGAAGGCGAGAATCAGGCGGCCTAAGCCTGCGCCTCTGTTGAAAACCCGACAAATTGCCGCCCGCCGATTGAACAGCAATCGGCGGGCGGTTACGTTTCAGCCGGGCGCGATGATCGTGGCCGGCCGGCGCGCCTCGACGGCACCGACTTCATCACACGGGCAGTGGATGCCTCCACGGGTCTGAAGGGCTGCGACGGTCATGTCTGACGATGAAGATAAAGACAGCAAAACCGAAGACCCTACCGAGAAAAAGGTGCGCGATGCGCACGAGAAGGGCAATGTCCCGATATCGCGCGAACTCGCGCTGTTTGCCTCCACGCTGGGCTTCTATTTCTATCTGGTCTTCTTCCTGCCCGGCGGGATCGGCCGGCTTGGTGAAACGCTGAAGGACCTGTTCGAGCGTCCCGATCAATGGAAGATCGGAACCGCGACCGACGTGGTCTCGCTGTTCACCTATCTCGGCTGGGAAATCGGCGCGCTTTTGGCACCGGCCTTCATCCTGTTCATGGTGCTGGGCGCCGGCTCCAGCATCGTCCAGCACCTTCCGAGCTTCGTACTGGACAGAATCACCCCTCAGGCCAATCGCATCTCGCTCGCCAAGGGCTGGACCCGCATCTTCAGCGGCCCGGGCATGGTCGAGTTCGGCAAATCCCTGTTCAAGATCGTGATCGTCTCGGTGATCATGGTCTTCGCGTTGCGGCACGACTACTACGCGATGATCGATTCGATGTTCTCCGATCCGCAAACCATCTTCATCAAGTTTTCTGTCATCATCAAAAAGATGCTGATCATCATCCTGCTGGCCACGGCGCTGCTGGCGGCGGTCGACGTGTTCTGGACGCGGTACCACTGGTACGAACAACTGCGCATGAGCAAGCAGGAAATCAAGGACGAGCACAAGCAGTCCCAGGGCGACCCGGTGGTCAAGGCGCGGCAGCGTTCGATCGCCCGTGACCGTGCCCGCCGGCGCATGATTGCCAACGTGCCGCGCGCCACGCTGGTGATCACCAACCCGACCCACTTTGCCGTGGCGCTACGCTATGTACGTGAGGAGAACGAAGCGCCTATTGTAGTTGCCAAGGGCCAGGACCTTGTTGCGCTGAAGATCCGCGAAATCGCCGGTGAGCACAATATTCCCATATTTGAAGATCCGCCCCTCGCCCGCTCCATGTTTGCGCAAGTCTCAGTGGATAGCGTGATCCCGTCGTTATTTTACAAGGCCGTCGCCGAACTCGTGCACCGAGTCTACGCGTCGAAGGCCCCCAAGAGACGGATCCGCTAGCCACTATGAAAAAGTGCTCTTACACCACCCAGCGTGAACGTATTGTGGCAGAAGCCATCAGCCCCGTCGCAAGCGAGATGCGCCTGCTCGACGCAGCCGATCTCATTTCACTTTTACGCTTTGAACTTTACGGGAATATTGCAGATCTCATTTCTTCGGCCGCGGAACTCTATTTTCATCCGGGCACCGTCAATTTCGGCTCGGGGGGGGAGTATCGGCTCGAATGGGGCGGTCCGCCGGAGATCGTGCTCGACCTCGAGATCAAGCCGCGCGATATCACGATCTATGCGCAGCTCACCCTGACCAACGAGACCGCGGGGCTCGAGATCAACCATATCGCGTTTCATGAAACGGCCGGCGACCCAGACGCCAATACCCGTATGCTTGAACAGCGGTTGCGCGAAGCCCGCTTCGTCAAGACACAGGCCTCTCCGTTATACGGCTGAACCTGCGGGAGGTGATCAGGTAATGTAGCCAAGGCGGATCGCCTTGGCGATCGCCTGGATCCGGTTGACCGAATCGAGCTTGATCGTTGCCGAACCGAGATAGGCGTTAACGGTATGGACCGAGAGGCCCAGCCGCTCGGCGATTTCTTCGCTGATGCGGCCATCGCCGGCCAGCTGAAGGCAAGCGATCTCACGCTCGCTCAGGGTTTCCGACGTCATCGCCTTGCGCTCATCGAGCGACAGGATATCGGTCATCACCTGATAACAGCGGCTGTGTACGGACAACACCAGTTCGCCCGGCAGATCCGCGCCACCGGCTGTCGGAAAGACAATGTAGCCATTGCCCACGGCACCCAGACGGACCGGAAACGCGATGCCGGAATACGGCAGCAGGCGGGCATCGACCTGGGTGGTGAAAGGGGTGAAATCCGAAGCCTCGATGAAGCTCGATTCGTCGTCGGCACACCACATGAGCGGCAGCGTCGAGGCCTCGATATGGCCGAGCAGCGTGTCGCCATAGGCCGCGACAAAGGCGTCACGGCCACTGCTGAGGCCGGAGCTCCAGTTCTCGTATTCCGCATCCAGGCGGCGCTTGTGCGGCAGGCTGGCGCCGGCGACGCGGAACGCGGCAAACCCGCGGGCGTTCAAAGAACGCTGGAGCGAGACAAGCTTCGGAAAGATATCGGTGCGGGACGTGACAGGGCGCTGGCTGGACCAGGTCGCGTCTTCAAGAGTAGAACCGCCAGGTCTGTTTTGATGCCCCATGCCGCCCCCTCAGACGAGATTGTTTCTGACCGCATAGGCGATCGCTTCAGAACGCGTCTTTGTTGCCGTCTTGCGCATGACGCTGGTAATGTAGTTGTTGATCGTGTTGCGCGAGATCCCCAGGATCGTGGCGATCTCGTCGCTGGTCTTGCCCTCGGCAATCCAGAACAGGCATTCCAGCTCACGTTCTGTCAGCTCGAAATCGCGGTCGCTTTTCTGGCCTTTGCTGACCGAAAGGCCGACAACATAGCCGATCAGCAGACCCACTTCGCGCAGACGGTCGGCCGCAAGGACGTGATCCTGCGGAAACAGCAGCATCAGGGCCAGGCGCGTGCGCCCGACGTTCAAGGTGATCGAGCAATACTGGCGACTGATCCCGTCCAGCACATGCACGTCATCGGGCAGGAGATTGTACTTCGGTTGCAGCACCGACATGCATTTCTCAAGTTCGGTCGACTGCGAATAGGTCGTGGCCAGTTCGCTGTCCAGACGACGGACGAGATCGAATGGCCAGTCGGACGCCACGACGAAATCGAGGCCGTCTTCCTGAACAAGATCGTAGCGCGCCAGAAGATAATTCGACGCACCCAGATACTCGGTCAACATGCGCAAGCAGTGGGCGAGATCACCGGATTGTCCCGGCGCCGCCAATTTATGGATCAGGATCTCCCTGGAAGACGAGCCCTGCAGAGGCTCGGCACGTGCGGGTGAGCGCACTATGCTTCCTGATCCCTCCGTTGTAAGCTCGGCATCCATGTAGCGCTGCCCCTTCGAGGACGTGACATCCCAGCGAGAAGATAGCCAGGCGCATTTCATCGGCTGAACCCGACTCAACGCTTGCCCTCATCTCACGGGCCTAACGAATCATGTTCATTTTAAAATATAAATAGTCAAAGATCACAACCAGTCACGGTAGATCCCCAATTAAAGCGAAAGCCCATTGGGGAGATCGCGCTGTAATACTGCCGCGCGACCACCATAACGCAAAAACCGCGCCGGTGGGCGCGGTTTGCGTTTGTAAATCGATTTTCCTCAGGCCGCGTTTTCCACAGCCCATTTGCGGAGGATCTTGGCGGCGCGCTCCTCGGAGAGTTCCACCATGCGGGACAGGCGCCGCTCGGGACCTTCCTTGACGCGGCGGTTGAAGCCACCACCTGCGTCGTCGTCGAGGGTGAGCAGGTCGTCGGTGCTGTCGAATCCGAAGTCGGAGCCGAAGCCGTCCATGAGCGAGCTTCCTGCACCGCCGCCGAGCGCCGGGGAGAAATCCGGAAGTTCCAGCCCTGCCGCCTGCTCGCCGATGTCGCCGGTCAGTGCGGCGGCACCAGCACCACCGCCGGCGCTGCGGACCATCGGACGGATCCCCATCCAGACGATCAGGAAGGCGACGGCGACGAATGCGAGCGAGTTGATGATCCCGCCGACATTGCGGCTGAGGATTTCCATGATGCCCGGGCCGCTTGCGGATTCTTCAAGCAGCTGGTTCTCGAGGAAATCCATCGCCGTCAGGGTGACGACGTCGCCGCGGGCAGCATCAAGGCCGGAGGCCGAAGACACGATCTTCTGCATTTCTGCGAGATAGGCATCGATCTTGGCCTGATCGACCGGCTCGCCGACCATCTTGGCAATACGGCCCTTGTTGACGACGACGGCTACCGAGATTTTCTCGAGCGTGTAGCTGTTGCGGACAGTCGCAACGGTCTTGCTGTTGATTTCGTAGTTGGTCTGTTCTTCTTTCTTGTCCTGCTCGTCAGACGATTCCGGGCCGGCGCCGCCGCTTTCCGGGGCTGCCTGGGGAATGTTCTGCTCGACGGTCGCTGCCGTATCCGACTGGCGCTGCAGGGATTTCTGCGCTTCCTTGGTCACACGGACAGAACGCTCAACCCGCGATTCAGGATCGTAGATGGTTTCCTGGATCTGCTGGCTATCGGTGTTCAGCTGGGCGGTGACGCTGGAACGGAAGTTGTCCATGCCGAGGAACGGTGCGAGCGCCTTGTCGATGTTCGATTCGATTTCCTGCTGTACCGACTGCACGACACCGAGCGAGCGCGTTGCGGCGCCGCCTGTTTCGTCGCCGGATGCGAGAAGCTGGCCGGTCGAATCCAGAATCGTGACGTCCTCGACGTCCAGACCCGGGACCGAGGATGCGACAAGATGGCGGATGGAGGCGGCGGACTTGCGGCCTGCATCGGAGGCCGCTCTGATCATCACGGATGCCGTCGGCTTCTGTTCGCCGCGGCGGAAATTGCCGACGTCGGGCATGACGATGTGCACACGGGCAGCTGCGATGCCGCTGATCTGCTGGATGGTGCGTGCGACTTCACCCTCCAGCGCGCGGACACGCGTCACTTCCTGCATGAAGGAGGTCAGGCCGAGGGAGCCGACATTGTCGAAAAGCTCGTAGCCGGCATTGGCGCTGTTGGGAAGGCCGCGCTCGGCGAGCAGAAGACGGGCCTTGCTGGTCATGCCGACGGGAACACGAATGCTCGCACCGTCGGTCCCGACTTCAAAATTCAGACCTGATTCGGCAAGCGCAATGCTGACCTGGTTCAAATCGACCGGTTCCAGGCCTACATAAAGCGTCTCGAAGGCCGGTTTGTTGACGTAAAGAGCACCAGCAATGATGATTGCGAATGAAACAAGGGCTACACCGCCCATGGCCAAAAGCTTCGTCTGGCCTAACGACCCGAAGTTCTTCAGCACCTGAAGTAATTGATTTAACAGATTCATTCTGTCTCGCACCATCAAAAAGAAAGGTTTGAGGGCTTTTGCCCTTGGCGAGACCATAGAAAGCGAAACTTGTGCGAGAGTTTCGCGAGGCTGAAATGCCGAATTCATTTCGGCTTAGCCAGAAGAAAGCGGGATATCCGCTAGCCGGTGACCCGGTCCGCGCTAGAAAAAGTCGAAGTCGCCAGCCGCCTTGCTCAGCGGTTGGGAATGGCCATGGCGCAAACCGGCGCCCAGAGTCTTCTGCATTTCGGCAAGCTTGACGAGGCTGAGTGCGGTCGTCATGTCGATCATCCAGGCCGACGGAATCGATCCGGTGATGGTATCGATGAATTCGGCAAGCCCACGGGTCTTCTGCACGGCGAGGTCGATGCCCTGCAGCACCTTGATGCTGTCGGAGGATTCCAGCACTTTTGAACCGCCCAGTTCCAAAAGCTGTGGCTCGACACGCTCGATCAAATAGGCCACGTCATGCAGCTCGCTGACGATGCGCATCAGGATCTCCGGCAACGCTTCCTCGAGGCCCGCGACGTCGGCTTTGTTTTCGTTTTGCATCCGATTTCCAGTACTAGAAAAACTCGATTGAACTTTCCACCGGCTTCGACACAGGAACCGGACGCCTTTCCAGGGCAACCGTCTTCTGTGTTTCCGCGCCTGTGAGCGGATACTGTCTGGCGCGGCCGCTGACCGGCCAGAACTCAAGCTTGCGGCCGTGGTCACCGCCCGTGGAGGAGCCGACCACCCTGATCCCTTCGTCGCGCAGGAACTGGGTGGCAAACGCTGCATTCTGCTCGCCGACATTGGAGAACGTCGCAATCGTCTTTGCGCCGCCGAAGATCTTGGCTTCCAATCGATCCCTGCGTGCCCCCTTCTTCAGGAGGCCGTTGATCAGAAGCTCCATTAAATGGACCCCGTAACGGGTGGCATCGCCGCCACCGGCACCAGGGACAGCCGAACCAGGAAGCAGGAAGTGGTTCATACCTCCCACTCCCGCATTCGGATCCCGAATACAGGCAGCCACGCACGAGCCAAGGATCGTCGACAACACCACATTCGGGTCGTCGATCACCTTCCACTCGCCCTGAATTATATGGACGCGTTTAGCTGCACTGTCCTCGACCATTTTATTTCAATGCTCCGAATACGGCCTCGATCGCGGCCTTCATCTTTTCGATGGTGAAAGGCTTGGCGAGCACGTTGTTGGCACCCAGCTGGGCGGCCTTCTGCACCAGCGCACGGTCGCCCTGTGCGGTGAGGATGATGAAGGCCGCCTTCTTGGTGTTCGGGTTGGTGCGAACAGCCTGAAGGAGGCCGAGACCATCCATGTTCGGCATGTTGAAGTCCGAGATGACCAGATGATGGGGCTGCTGCTCCATGACCTTCATTCCCTGAACACCGTCGCCGGCTGCCGTGATCTGCTTGAAGCCAAGCTGGGTCAGGGCGTCCGACAGGAGGAGGCGGCTGGTGACCTGATCGTCGACGATCAGAACTTTGATTTTTTCGGCTATGGACATTATTCGATACCTTCTTTTCGGGCGGCAGTTAGTTTGAGGATCTCCTCCCCAATGGAACCTAGCGGCAACTGATGTTCGACGGCGCCCAGTTCATGGGCGACGCGCGGCATGCCATAGACCACGCAGGTCTTTTCGTTTTGACCGATGGTGCGGGCACCGGCGTGACGCATCTTCAACAGACCGGAGGCGCCATCGCGCCCCATGCCAGTCAGAATCACGCCAACCGCGCTGCGGCCGGCAAGTTCGGCAACCGAATCAAACAGCACATCGACGGAAGGGCGATGGCCATTGACCGGCGCACGCTCGACCAGGCGGCAGCACGGTGCCGACGCATTCGACACCTGCAGATGACGTTCGCCGCCGGGGGCAAGATAGATCTTGCCGATTTCGAGTCTTGCACCATCGGTTGCCTCTTCGACGACCGGGGCGCAAAGCCTGTTCAGGCGCTCGGCAAAACTCTTGGTGAAGGTTGGTGGCATATGCTGCGTGATCACCGTCGGCGGGCAATTGCGCGGGAATTTCTGCAGAACCGCGATCAGTGCCTCGACGCCACCGGTCGAGGACCCGATGGCGACGATCTTGCGACCAACGCGGAAATCGGCGACCGGGGCCGTAGTTGGTGGCTGCAGCTGTGGCGCCGGTGCATGACGGTGCTGGGAGCGGGCCGCAGCCTTGACCTTTTCCGCCAGTTCACCGAACGGACGGGCGTCACCGGGCACGGGCTTTGCGACGCAATCGAAGGCACCGATCTCGAGCGCCGCCAGCGTCGCTTCCGCGCCGCGATGGGTCATGGTCGAGACCATGATGACCGGCATCGGACGCAGCTTCATGATCTTCTCGAGGAATTCGAGGCCATTCATGTTCGGCATCTCGATGTCGAGCGTGACGACTTCCGGGTTCAGCTGCTTGATCGCCGCACGAGCTTCCATGGCGTCGCCGGCCTGACCGACAACGCTGACATCCGGATCCTGGCTGAGCACGGCCGTGATCAGGCCGCGCATGGTCGGGCTGTCATCGACGACGAGAACGCGTGCGGGATGGGCCATCATTTACGCCCTCCCTGCTTGCCGAGATAGCGATAGGTGGTGATGCCGATATTGTCGAAATCGTTCTTCGGATCGCCGGAGACACGCTCCGAATGGCCAATGTAGAGGTGGCCACCAACCGGCAGCAGTCCGGCGAATCGGCCCCAGATCTTCACCTGGGTCGGCTCGTCAAAATAGATCACGACGTTGCGGCAGAAAATGACGTCGAAATTGCCCTTGAACGGCCACTGCGACATCAGGTTCAGCTCGTTGAAGGTGATGATGCGCTTGAGGCGATCATCGACCTGGAACTTGCGGCGGCCGTTGATTTCGGTTTCCTTGAACCATTGCTTGCGCATGGCGGGAGAAACGGTTTCAAGCGCCTGCTCGTCATAGGCACCCTGACGGGCAATGGCGAGGATCTTGGGATCGATGTCGCTCGCCAGGATCTTGAAGTCGTAGTCGGCGGCATTGGGAAATGCCTGAAGCACCGTCAGCGCGATCGAATAGGGCTCCTGGCCGTCCGAACTGGCTGCCGACCAAATACGGACACGGCCGCCGGCCTTCGCCCGGGCGATCAGTCCGGGAAGAACCTCGTCGCGCAGATGCTCGAAGTGATGGTTCTCGCGGAAGAAGCGGGTGAAGTTGGTGGTCAGGTGCGAGAGCATTTCTCGCCGTTCCGCTGCCCCTTCCTGCGAAGCGACAAGCTGGCAATAGGCGCGGAAGCCCGACAGGCCAAGATTGCGGATATGCTTCGACAGCCGGGAGTAGACCAAGGATGCCTTGGAATCATTGAGGGCAATGCCTGCGTCCGAATAGATCATCGCTGCGATCTCATTGAGATCGCGACGGGTCAGCGGATATTCGCCGCTGGCCAGGACCTCGTCTTCAGATTGCCTTGATGAACTCATTGCAAATGTCATGCAGCCTCGCTTTCGGCGTCGGTAAAAAGAGCACCAAGCTCGATCAAGCAGATCATCCGCTTGTCGATCGCGAGAATGCCGCGGGCATATTGGCGTTCGAGGTCGGAGGAGATCTCCGGCGTCGATTGTATGTTTTCCTCGGTCACCGTCAGGATGTCGGATACCGCCTCGACCAAGAGGCCGATGATCTTCGAGTGAACCTGCGCCACGATGATGACGTTGGGCTCGACAGGCTTCATGCCGAGGCGTTTGGACAGGTCTATGATCGGCAGTACGGCGCCGCGCAGATTGATCACCCCCAGGACATACCCGGGCGAATGTGGCAGCGGGGTCGCGGGGGTCCACCCGCGAATCTCGCGTACCGACATGATGTTCACGCAAAACTCCTGCTCTCCGATCCGGAAGGCGATGAGTTCACGATTTCCTTCTGCAAGGCTTCTGACCGCATACGACATGAGACTATCCTGCGACTGCTAGTGACATTTCCTGCTTGAGGGACTGACCGCGCGAGGCGGCAACGACGGCATCCACGTCAAGGATCAGAGCGACGCGGCCATCACCGAGGATGGTTGCGGCGGCAATGCCCGGAACATGGGTGTAGTTGGCTTCCAGAGACTTGATGACGACCTGGCGCTGACCCTGGATGGCATCGACCATCAGAGCGCGCTGTCCGCCGCCTTCCGATTCAACCAGCAGCGCCACGCCTTCGACAGGATTAGCCTGGGTTCCGCGGAAGTTCAGGATCCGGCCGACATCCACCAGCGGGCAGAAGGAATTGCGGATCGAGATCAGGCGCTGGTTGGCACCGAAGGAGTGGATGTTCTGCGCTTCCGGCTGCAGGGTTTCGACGATCGCGGTGAGCGGTACGACAAGCGTCTGGCCGGCAACCGTAACCACCATGCCGTCGAGTACGGCGAGCGTCAGCGGCAGGCTCATGGTGAAGGTCGAGCCCAGACCCGGACGCGAGGTGATCGAGATACGACCGCCGAGTGCCTGGATCGAGCGCTTGACCACGTCCATGCCGACGCCGCGGCCGGAAATGTCGGAGATCTTGTCGGCGGTCGAGAAGCCCGGCGCGAAGATCAGGTTGTCGATCTCTTCATCGGTCAGGTTGGCATCGGCTGCGATCAGCTCGTTGTCGATCGCCTTCTGCTTGACGCGCTCGCGGTTGATGCCGGCGCCGTCATCGACCAGTTCGATGACGATACGGCCGGAACGATGCTTCGCGGTCAGCTTGATCGTGCCTTCCGGCTCCTTGCCTGCGGCGGCACGCTTCTCGGGGCTTTCGATACCGTGATCGACGGCATTGCGGATCATGTGGGTCAGCGGCTCGGCGAGCTTGTCGATGACCGTCTTGTCGACTTCGGTGTTTTCACCTTCGGTGACGAGGCGGATCGACTTGCCGACCATGTCGGCCACTTCGCGGACGATACGCGACATGCGCTGGAAGACCGGCTTCACCGGCTGCGCGCGGATCGCCATGACCGAGTCCTGGATCTCGCGGGTGAGCTGCTGCAGCTCCTCGAGGCCCATGTTGACGGCAGACGTGCCCGTCGCATCGTTTTCGATGACGCTCTGCGACAGCATCGCCTGATTGATGACCAGCTCGCCCACCAGGTTGATCAGGCGGTCGACGCGGTCGAGATCGACGCGGATGGTCTGGCCGGCGGCATTGTTGGCCTGAGCGGCGGCAGCAGCGGCAGCGGCTGCGGCAGCAGCGGCTGGCGATTCCTTCTTTTCCGCCTTAGCGGCGGCGGCAAGCTTGCTGACCCGGGTCGCGGTTTCGGCAGCGTCCACAGCGGCGTTAACCGTTTCGGCAGCGACCATTTCCGGGCCGTCGTCGAGAGCCGACAGATCGAACGGTACGGGGATCATCGGAAGCTCTTCGGCATTGGGTTTTGCTTCCGCCTCGATCATCTTGATCTCGAGGTCACAGTCCCATTCGGCGAATTCGAACACGGTCCGAATGGCCTCTTCGCCCTTTTCCGGCTTGATCTGGATTTTCCAGGCGAAATAGGCTTCTTCCGGGTCCAGGTCATCGAGCGATGGCAGGCCATCCATGATGCAGTTGATGCTCATCTCACCAACGCGCGAGAGATCGCGCAGCAGGAGAGCGGCTTCATTGCCCTTGGAATACAGTTCGCGACGTGGCTTGAAGCTGACTTCGAAGGTCGACGGGGCCACCGCTTCCTCTTCTTCTCCGAAACCGTCGAAGGAGAAGGGAACAGGCTGGAAGCCGTCGTCGGATGCAGCCGGTGCCTTGGCGACCGGGGCTGCCGGCGCCGGAGCAGAAGACGCTGCCGGCAGTTCGCCATGCGCCAGCGCTTCAAGTTCCTTGACCAGGCCGCTCGAGCGGGATGAGTCGACGCTGCCGCCATCGCGGGCAGCATTGGTCAGGTCCGCCAGCACGTCGGCTGACTTCAGCATGACCTTCATCACTTCAGGGCCGGGTTCCAGCTTGTTGGAACGAACGCAATCAAGTGTCGTTTCAAAGACATGCGCAAAGGCGACCAGGTCGTCGAGACCGAAAGCACCTGCACCGCCCTTGATCGAGTGAACCGCGCGGAACACGGCATTCACCGTCTCCGGGTCACGATCCCCGTCATTCATTTTCAGAAGACCGGATTCCAGTTCTGCAAGCTGCTCCTCGCATTCCTGGAAGAAGATCTCTTTGATTTCGTTCATATCCATAGGAGAAAATCCCGGCTTAGGCGGTTACACGCTCGATGGCATCGATCAGCTTGGTCGGATCGAACGGCTTGACGATCCATCCGGTTGCACCAGCCTGGCGCGCGCGGTTCTTCTTTTCCGCGTCGCTTTCCGTGGTCAGGACCAGGATCGGGATGGCGCGGTATTTCTCGTTCTTGCGAACGCCTTCAATGAAGCCGAAACCATCGAGACGCGGCATGTTGATGTCCGTGACGATGACGTCCGGATTGCAGTCTTCGAGCACTTCGAGACCTTCGATGCCGTCTTCGGCCTGGATGGTTTCAAAGCCAGCATTGTTGAGGGTGACCAGAAGCATGTTTCGGATGGTTCTGGAGTCATCCACAGTAAGCACTTTTTTCTTCATTGCCGGATCTCCTTAGCGAGCAGATGGTCGACGTTCACGCCAATCAGTTGAAGGGTCTTGAGAAAGGCCTCCGAGGCCTTGCCGAAAGAGAATGGGTGCTTGTCAGCTTCCCAGGCCTTGGCCGCGGCCATCAGAACCTGAACACACTGGGCGCCGACACGCTCGACGCCGGAGGCGTCGATGGTGAGCGGAGCACCGCGCAAGGAGAGAATGTTCGCCTTCAGATTGGAGGCCTCGTTGAGGTCCAATACCGCCGCGAGTTTCAAACTCTTCTGTTGGCCTTTCTTGACTGCCATCATTTCTTTCCTTGTTTCACGCAGCCGCAGCTATCGTGCCGGTCCAGCCGGTAACCGGTTGAGAAATCCACCATTTGTTCGGAGACATTCGCCGCCTGAGCCTCTTGTGTAGCGCATGGTGGTAAACAATCCCCTCATCCTCCCAGCCCAGCAATCTGGACCGAAAAGCCGAAATCATCATCAAACGGTGCGTTGTCGACGTCATCTGTGTCACGGCCCCGCGGACCGGCCAGGGAAGCTGCTGCCGACGAAACGACAAGGCGCGACGAGACCGGCTTTGACGGACGAACCTGACGTTCGATGTGGAATTCGCGGATCGTCTCGCCGAGCTCGAGGATCACCTTGTGCAGGTCGTCCGAACTGTCACTGGAGCGACGGGCGAGATCGGCAATTGCGGAGACATCGGTGCCGAGAGCGGCCACGATACCCGAAAGGCCGGCGAGCCCGGTCGCCTGGGCATCGGTCTCGCTGGCGATCTCGGAAACGGTGCCGCTGATGCCGCCGACCTGGGTGACGATATCGGCGATGGCCCCTTGCGTCCTTGCAACCATGTCGACACCGGCGACGACCTGGTTCTTGGTCGTGGCCACCAGTGTCTTGATTTCGCGGGCGGCATCGGCCGAGCGCTGCGCGAGTGCGCGCACTTCCTGGGCCACAACGGCAAAGCCGCGGCCGCTGTCGCCGGCACGGGCTGCCTCGATGCCGGCGTTAAGCGCCAGCAGGTTGGTCTGGAAGGCAATTTCATCGATCGCGCCGATGATATGGCCGATCTGTTCGGCGGAGGCCTCGATATCGGCCATCGCCGAAATCGCCTGGCCGACCACCTGGCCGCTGGCCTCGACCGACTGGCGGGTGGCGGCCACCGAGGCTTCGGCTTTCCTGGTCTTGCCGGCGCTGCCGCGCACGTCGGATGTCAGGGCATCCAGCGCACGGGAGGCCTCGCCCAGCCGCTCGGACTGGACATCGGCGCCACTCGAACAGTCGCGTGCGGCAGAAACCATCACATCTGTGGTGCCGCGGGCCTGCATGAGCTTGTCCTCTGATGCCAGAAACGCGGTCTGGAGCTGTTCCAGCGCCTCGTTCATGCGACTGCCGAGGTCGGCATAGGCGTCGGGCACATCGGCACTGACGCGCACCGTCAGGTCGCGCTCGGCCAAGCCTTCGATGATCGGACCAAAAACGGCTTCAACCTCGGCACGATCACGCTCGCGCTGGGCTGCCATATCACGGTGGTGCTTGACGCGCAGCTCGTTGAAACGCAGGGAAACGGCGATTTCGACATCGACCATGACCAGACGCACGAGCGCACCGGCAAGGTCGGCGACCTCGCGCTGGCGGCGGCGCGCAGAGGGCAGCAGCCCGGAGCCGGCATTTTCGCTCATCACGGCCGTCAGCAGATGTTCGAGGACAACCGCATGGCCGGCGATGTGCCATCTTGGGTCAAGACCCATGCGGCTTTCGCTGTCGGAAAGAACCTTCACCCGCTCAGCATAAAGCGCGTCGAAGCGGGCATCCGTCAGCACATCCCAGTGCGAGGACAGGAGGTCATGGAAACGATCGTACTGACGCTCGCTGGAAAAGGCGCGCGAAGCATCGGGAAATGTCTGGAGACGCTGGAAGAGATCACGCAGCGCGGTCTTCACTTGCGGCGAGAGCAGGTGGCGGTTCTGGCGCAGCAGTTCGCGGTGGCTGTCATCAAGGCCGGCAAAACGCAAGCGTTCGCCCAGGCTGCCTGCCTGCGCTCCCGTTGTCCGTTCCGTCGAATTGACCTGACTTGCCATTTTGCCCGTATTGCGACGATCTCGAACGAGATCGACCCTTTCTGGGCAGACCGAGAGAGCGGTGGCCGAAACGCGGATATAAGTTCATGGACCACGCCTTGGAGGTCCGTCCGCGTTCATGGCGAGCCGTCTTTCAAACTGCCTGCATGATTTTACAGACCGGGCCAAAACCGGTACGACGGGACGGCGTCATGCCCGAAGGAAACTCTTCCATGAGTCCCACTCCGACGTGTCCAGCAATCATTATGGTTAATTCCTTGCCTGAAGGTTAATGAATGGTGGCCGCAGAACCGAATCCGCTAATATGCAGACGAATAGCCGCGTAACGCGTCGCAACCGGGCAGAGACGTCGTAAACAGACGGGACTTGCTTACAAGTGCAAGGTTTGTGAGGCGCCGGCAGGTTCGAATCCCTGTTTGGGCCGGGAACCGATTGCCATCGCTGGCGTTATGCTTGTGTCTATCTCTCGCATGAACTGGACGAAGTGGAACAAAGACGCGGTACGAGGCCGTCGTTAGTCCCTTCGGGTTGCTTGGCTTCGGCCCGTTTCCGGCGGGTCCGGTCCGCCAGGCCGTTCGTGATGACAGGTGAACGCGGCGGCGAGCGGAGAGAACCCATGAGCGACAGAGACACCGATAAGGACAATGACTGGATTGCCCGCAGGGCCTATTCCCGCTGGGAGGAAGAAGGCCGTCCGCATGGCCGCGACGCCGATCACTGGCATGCGGCGCTGCAGGACTGGCAGATGCTGCAGGCGGCTTCGGACCGGACGGTCGACAATGCCGGACAGCGTATAGCCGATGCGCAGGCATCGGCGTTCGAGGATAATCGAACGCGCGACCCATCCCCGGCGCAACCACAAACGGCGCAACCACAACCGCCACGACTGGTCAAAGCCGTCAAAGCACCCAAGAGATGACGATCATGGGCGAAGCGGAAATCGGCGTCGCTCTGGGGCGGGCACAGTTTATCCAGCGCATGCGCGAGGCGCACCAGATCGAAGGTCAGGCACGGCTCACTATGGGCGGCATACCGCATGCGGCTCTGCAGGTGCTTGCGGTCACCTCCGAGATCTACCCGCTGGTCAAGACCGGCGGCCTCGCCGACGTGACCGGCGCGCTACCCAAGGCGCTGTCGCGTTTCGGCATCGAAACCCATACGCTGGTTCCCGGTTATCCGTCGCTTCTGGCGCTGACGCGCCCACATCCGCCTTTGATGGAATTCGATGACCTGCTCGGCGAAAAGGCCATGCTGCGGCATCTCGACATAGACGGGCTCAGCCTGTTCGTGCTCGATGCGCCTGCGCTTTATGAACGCGATGGCGGGCCATACGTGGATCAGGACGGCACCGACCACCCGGACAACTGGAAACGTTTTGCCGTATTGTCGCTCGCGGCCGCCGAGATTGCCGCGGGTGCCCTGCCCGGCTGGCAACCCGACCTCGTTCATTGCCATGACTGGCAGGCGGCGCTGACGCCTGTCTACATGCGCCATATCGGCTCTAGCGTGCCGGTGGTTCTGACCATCCACAACCTTGCCTTCCAGGGGCAATATTCTTCGACCCTTCTGCCGTATATCGGGCTGCCGCCGGAGGCTTATTCGCTCGACGGGCTCGAATATTTCGGCGATATCAGCTATCTCAAGGGCGGCTTGATGACTGCGGATCACATCACCGCCGTCAGCCCCACATATGCACGTGAAATCCTGTCGCCAGCCTTCGGCATGGGATTGGACGGCGTGCTCAATGCGAGGCTCGACCGGCTGCAGGGCATCGTCAACGGCATCGACAACGATGTCTGGAACCCGGCCACCGACGGCTACCTGCCCTTTCGCTATGACACCAAGACGCTGCGCAACAAGAAGCGCAACAAGGCGCTGCTGCTGGAGCGCTTCGGGCTCGAACCCGGCGACGGACCGTTGTTCTCGGCAGTGACCCGGCTGACCTGGCAGAAGGGCATGGACATGCTGGCCGAGGTGGCGGACGAAATCCTCTATCGCGGCGGTCGCCTGATCGTGCTTGGCCAGGGCGACCACGACATCGAGAACGCGTTGCAGGCCACGGCGGCCCGGTTTCCCGGCAGAATGGCCGTATCGGTCGGTTACAACGAGCAGACGGCACACCAGATCCATGGCGGTTCGGACGCGATCATCCAGCCATCGCGTTTCGAACCCTGCGGGCTGACACAACTCTATGCGCTGCGTTATGGCTGCGTGCCGGTGGTGTCGCGCACCGGCGGCCTGTCGGAAACGATCATCGATGCAAATGACGCAGCGCTGACGGCAAGGGCGGCGACCGGGTTCCAGTTTCACCCGGTGCGACCGGAGGGCCTGCGTCATGCATTGCGGCGCGCCGCCGATGCCTATGGCGACCGGCGTCAGTGGTCGCGGATGCAGTTGCAGGCAATGCGAGCCGATTATTCCTGGGACCGCAGCGCCGAAAGCTATGCCGAGGTCTACGCACGCCTGACCGAGAACCGGGTTCGATCGGTCATCTGATCGCCCGCCATTCGGTAAGCTTTGACTTACTTGTTTTGCCGCAAGCTACATACAGAATTCCGGTGTATAGTCTTCACTGGGCGTCCGGTCGCGCAGCGCTACAGTCTGCTGCAGGGCGGCAATATCCTCGCTGCTTGCCGCAACGGGCTTTTCGGCGATCGCTTCGAGCAATGCCTGATCCACAGCGCCCTGACGATGCGCAACACGCAAGGCCTCGCGCTTGTTCCGTTCGGCTTCAAGCTGTGCAGACAAGGCAAGGATCAGCCTGCCGCGCGGGTCTGCATGGCTGCGCCAGCGCGGAGCCCGGACTGTTTCAGCCGTCGTATCATCCATGGGGCTCTCCTTTCGCGCACTATTTCGGCTCCCGGATGAAACAATTGACCACCATCATTGTTCCCCTGCATCATGGCAGGCCACACAGCGTGGCAGGGAGGCACAAGACCGATGCAAACCGATAAATCACAGATCGACGGACAAATGATCGAAGGGCGGCTGAACGCCCATCGCGAGATCCTCATCTCACTGCTCACATCAGCGCTGCTGAGGCCGGACAGCACGCTCGAATTGCTCCGCGGCCTCGAGGAAGAGGTCATGATGCGCGACGGCGCCGAAGATCCCGGATTGACCCCGTCGGCGGGGATCGCGCGCGGTGGCGAAAAAAGCGACGAGATCCGCCACATCCTCGAGACCGCCAAGGCCCGGGCCGACGCGCTCAGCCGTCACGCGCAGGCACACAAGGCGGCGGCTGAAACGCCATCTTGAAGGAAACCAAGACGTTTGCGCTTCTGCGCGTTGTCCGGCGTGGACCTAAAGCTAGCTGCTGACAAAAGCCTCCAGCGGCGCCACGAGCGACCAGCGCAGGCCTTCGGGATTGAAGTCCATGCTGACCTTGCCGCCAAAGGCGCCGGCCGCATGCCGCTCGACCACGGTCGAGCCAAAGCCGCGCCTAGTGGGCTCGGTAACAGGCGGGCCGTTCATTTCCGTCCAGGTTACCTCCAGCATGGGCTGCTCCGACTGCGCATCGCGGATTGTCCATTCCACCGCGATCGTGCCTTCCAGCACCGAGAGCGCCCCATATTTCACCGAATTGGTGGCGAGTTCGTGGAAGACCAGGCCGAGATTCTGCACGGCATTGGCATTGGCCAGCAGGTCAGGCCCGCGCCGCGCGACGCGCTCGGTCGAGCCGACGACCGTCATCAGTTGCAGGTCGACCAGGGTCGACAAGGGAATGCCGCCCCATTGCTGCTTGGCCAGGGCCTCGATCGATTGGGCCAGGCCGGCCAGACGTCCGCTCACGGCGCGCTGGAATTCATCGACATTGTCGGTTCCGCGCGCCAGCTGGCGCATCATCGCCTGGACCAACGACAGGATGTTCTTCGTCCGGTGCACCAGCTCCTGCAGGATGAAATGCGTGCGCTCCTCGGCCTGGGCACGGTCGAAGGATGCGTTGGACAGGGCAAAGGCCACCTGGTTTGCCTCGAGGATCTTGGTGCGTTCGGGCGACACGATGTCGCCATGGCCGATGCGTTCCGCCATGGCGGCGATCTTGCGGATGGCCGAACGCAGCTGGTGGGCCGCCGTCAGAACAACGCACAGGCTCAATGCCAGGAATACCAGGCTGCCGATCAGCAGGTTTTTCCAGATGGTGACGAAGGATCCCTGGACGCTCGCCA
>ERZ1034401.33-NODE-33-length-58426-cov-3.643282_pt1 | contig 58426 bp, 53 predicted proteins | sample MGYA00520601_ERZ1034401 | MGnify/ENA primary metagenome ERZ1034401 (study PRJEB33736, sample SAMEA104288476) | Azolla filiculoides | biome: Urban; feature: water surface; material: ditch water | place: Netherlands | collected 2014 ... | reverse complement strand
GCCATGGCCGCATAACTTAAACTAAACGGTCTCCGGTAAAGCCGGGGCGGTTCACTTACAGACAAGGAACTCCTCTCAAAGAGCTCTTCTCTGGATATCAGCCGGACGTCTCTCCGAGAGGCCATAAAGCTCATCGCTGATGTCTTTGGATCGCTACTTGACCCTGTTCTTCGACCTCAGGTGACCTGCTTAAGCCCCGCTTGAAAGCTATCAGTTCTCTTTGACTCGAGGATGGTCACTGGCTGGCTCGTCGGTCGCAAGCGTTGCTTCCGCAGCTCACGACATGCCGATCGCGCCAGTGAGTCTCCCTAGCAGCCCAGCTTGCGAACTGTTCAATGCCCGGCCAGAACCTCACATACTCGAACCAGCGTCGCGGCTTCTGTTCTAAAAACAGAATTTTAGGCCTCCGGGAAGATTACCAAGTCAAGGTCCTTTAGCTCACCGCCGGGGGAGACGGTCAGCTTGATCGGAAAACCCTGAAGCCATGAGCGTGCAACGTCTTCTGCTCGGCCGGTGATGTCGAAAGTGATCTGCAAGAGATCTGCTACGCGCGAGGCACTCATGCCGGCGGTAAGATCTGGAAACGAGCCAGTTGGGGATTTAAGTTTCCCGGCAACCTTGATCTCCTGATTATCAGCAACGGACGGCCAGGGATCGAGATCGTCGGCGGTGTCAATACTCATGATCTGCCGGCCATCCTCGGAGCAAATTATCCACACCCGCGGCCGGCGCATGAAATCGCGCTCTTTCTGATTTTTATCGGTGAGCTCGGCTCGAAGCCTTACATTCAAACCGTCGATCTTTGTTTCAGCAGTGTTCTCGTTGAGGAATAGATGGAGGGTCGCCTGCTCGGCGCGAGCCGAAGCCTGGGGGACAGAGGTGAGAGCAACGACGGTCAGCACTTTGATGATTTTCACTTGGCGTTCCGAAGATTTTCGGCCGACAAAAGGGAACCTTTATCCCATAGCTCGCGACTAGAACTCCTCCGGAGCGTAAGCCGTTGTTTCCCTTCGGCTCGCGTGGAAGGTGCACAAGAAACCCTCCGCCGGACAAAAAGGTTCCTTTTAGTCAATGGTTTACCGGCTAAAATGGCGACGATTGGTGAGCAGAATTGTAGGTTGTTGTGAACAAAATTGGCTATGCCCGAGTCTCGACGAACGAGCAGCACCTGGACCTCCAGTTGCAAGCGCTGGAAGCCACTGGCTGCCATCGCACGTTCACCGACCAAGGCATCTCAGGGTCCACCTTCGATCGGCCCGGTCTTGTAGAAGCTTTGGATACAGTTCAGGCAGGCGACATGCTGGTCGTATGGCGCCTCGACAGACTTGGTCGGTCGCTGATCGACCTGATCGGCGCGATCAACGATCTTGGAAAGCGAGATGTCGAGTTCCGTTCGCTCAACGAGGCTATAGATACATCTACGTCAGGCGGCCGGCTGACATTCCATATCATGGCAGCGATGGCCGAATTTGAGCGCGCCATCATCAGCGAGCGCACAAAAGCCGGGATGTCAGCAGCGCGGTCTCGGGGGAGCTTCATCGGCCGGCCGCCTGCGCTCACGTCTGAGCAGATCATTGAAGCACGAGACGCCATGACAGTCGGCAAGGTTTCGCTCGACGATCTTGCCGAGAGATACAAGGTGCATCCCCGCACGCTCATGCGGGGATTGAAGCAGGGTATTTTACTGCCCGGCGATCCCGCACGATAGCTCGGCAGATAGTGACCACCGAGTCGACCCAGCCTTCACCCGAATCCTGGGCTTCCGAAGCTTCTGCTCCAGCTCGCGACGGTGCGGGAGAACCCGCATTCCTTCAAGCTCATGTTGGCGGTATCTCTCAGCCATCGCACTGACCGTTGCCCTCATTTCTGCGATAGTCATATAATCACCCATTAGAACATCCCCCACTCAATGCCATCAACGCATGCGGTCTGCGTTGCCGTGTCAGCGCAGATAACATCCGACTGCGGCAGGGGCTGCTTGCGCTTGCGTTCACGAGCTTTTCGCGCCGTCGCCTGAGTCTTGCGGCGATTCGCCCTGTCTTCGTCCGACATACCAGAGAGGTCAGTCCAAGTCCGGACGGTAGATTCATCGACGCCACGCATGGTGCGCATCCGGTCGCGATGAAGGCGACGTTCACGGCTCTCATGAGTTTCCCCGAACTTCCAAGGTTCGTGGTTGTGAAAGTGGTAAGGCCTGACGCTTTCTCCGGCCGCCTCACGCTCTAAGCGATACTTCTTGCGTGAAACAGCAGCGGAGGCAGCAGCTAACTTGCGATACCTCTCCTCCTGCATCTTCGTCTGCCAGGCTTCGATCGTCTTCGTCAGAGGAGCATTCCTCTGGTAACGCTCGTGCTGGATCAGTTCGCCGGCACAGCACTTGGCCGGAAGGTTCTGCGAGGTTTCAGTTTCATTCATGGGCTAGTCCTTTCTGCCAATGGCTTCTTTATAGACAGACCAGGAATGGAGCCGCACATTTCATGAGCGTCACGCTTTGTGACATCTCTCCCTACTTAAATAATGTCTTTAATAATATATATAGGGAGAAACCGCACAAAACGTGACGGACACTCCGGCCAACAAAGCCTTGTCGACCCCATCCTGAGAAGCGTCCTCCGGCATTGGCTTGAAATATCGTCCGGCGTCGGTGATCTACCTGCACTGCAAGATATAACCGCCGGCGCATCTCGTGACTCGAGGTCTCGTTTTGGTTGGCTCCACCGATGCCTGAACTCTGTGAAGCGTCTGACGGTTGAAGCTCGCTGATGAGCGGCTACGTCGATTTCTGCGTTATGGGAGGTTTGATCGTCGGAGGTCGGTGGACGCAAAACCCATCCCCATCGAGGATGTTGAGTTCTTCTAGGACTTCGTGTCCTGTTGGAAGCATTGTGTCATGAATGATGAATGGCAGCATCGGAGGGCACAGGAGGGTCACGGCGCAAAAGAGGCTGCCCACAAAGCAGCGGCGCGCACTTCCACAACGTCCAAAATGTATTGAAGGTGCAACTCCTCGTAGTCCCGGTGGCCCTCGAGGTCAGACTCCGTGGGCTTCAATGCTTAGGGGCAACACTCAGGGCGTCATCTCGACGCGCTTCTCGACAACTGCGTGAATATGTTTTCAGCACTGCGTGGCAAGGCATCCGCGATGGCGACTGAACCGGAAGGCACCTCCAACAGCCGGTCTCGCGCTGACGAGTTTGACGTAGCGAGTAGGGCTTTAGCTCGATATCCGGGACAGGCGTAATTTTAGAGTTTACTTAAGTTTACACTTCAGGAAAAACTACGATTTCATCAAAAAGTGCCAACCAAACGTAAACTTAGCGCAACCAAATCCGTCGTTTTTACTGAGGAATGGGCTCAAAAGTTGACATTTGGTCCGCAAAAGGGCCCTGAAAGTTGTCATTTGGATACAACCTGGGCAAGAACGTAAACTTAGGGCAACGTCCCTATGCGTGCATATCGTCTATCCCAATCTACCCCAACCGAGCCACGAGATCGTCAGCGTTCAAATGCGTGTAGCGCTTCAGCATCCGGAGCTCCTTGTGCCCGGAGATGCTGCTGACTTCAATCACGTTCAGCCCCCTCTCGAATAAGCGGCTGACGCCCTCGTGACGAAGATCGTGAAACCGTAAGCCCTTAATCTCGGCACGTATCAGCAGACGACGCCAGGCTTGTTCTATGGCTCCAGGCGTCATTGGGAACACCATGACCTGCTCCGGATCAGCAATCACCTTCCACGCTGTCAGCGCGTCGAATGCACGCTGTGAGACCGGCACCTCGCGCCCAGATCCGTTCTTGGTCATCGTCAGGGTGATGACCCGGCGATTGTGGGAGACGTCGCTCCACCGCAATCCGAGGATCTCACCACGGCGCATCCCTGTCTCGATGGCTACGATGACCAGCGTCCGGAGATACGGGATCTGACCTGCATCGCAACCGTCGAGCAGACGCTGCTCTTCGTTGCCCGTGAGCCGGCGACTGCGTTCATTGCGAATGACCGGACGACGAACCAGTTTCACGACGTTCTTTGCGAGGGGCAGACCCCAATCGCGGATTGCGACCTCGAGGACGTGGCTCAAGATCGCCATCTCGCGCACGGCAGTGGATGGAGCTACCGATTGCAGTCGCTCGTCCCTAAATGATGCGACGTCTTGCTGGCTGAGACCGATCAGTGTCCGGTGCGCAAGGTCGTGACGGCGCAGCACGTCGATCCTCTGATCTTCCTGGACCGCGCCGCGCTTTGCGGGCGTGATCTCGCGCTGATAGCGCTCAAGGAGCGCGCCGAGCGTTGTGCTCTCTAGGATCTTGGTGTCCGGCGCAGCGCCAAACCTGTCGACCTGGCTCTCAAGATCCCGCGCCCACTTCTCGGCATCAGCTTTGCTGTCGAAACTCTTAGCGCGAGGCTTCATGCCACGACGCCGGACCTGCGCTTGCCAACGTCCCCTGAGTTTTCTGATAGTTGCCATCTCAATCTCCGTTTGTGATCGAGATGATGCGTAGGATGCCCCGGCAGGGGCGCCAAGGAGTATTCCGGCACGTCGGCTTTATGGTCAGATGGTCACCTGATGCGGCCAGGTAATCCTTTTCGATCACGCACAATGCCTCAACCGCAAAATGATGATTTTCTTCCTTATCGGTTGATTTTTCGTCGCAGATGGTTTCTTCTGTGTCAGACAATGATTGAAAGGAGATTCGCCATGGCAAAGCTTACGCCATTCGGCGTCGAGCTTCGGAAGCTACGCCTTGATAAAGACATGCGCCTCTTGGACCTCGCTGCGAAGCTGGACCAGAGCACAGCATTTGTGTCCGCAATTGAGACTGGGCGCAAACAAATCCCGGACGGCTATCTTCACAAAATCTCACAAGCTATGGACTTGTCGGCGGAGGAGATCCGCAGGTTGCGCGGCGCTGCCGAGAAGACGCGGAAAGAAGTCAGGGTCGACAATTTGCACGGAGAGCAGCGCGAGTTAGTCGCGGCATTTGCTCGCAAACTTGACGACGTTCCCAGTGACCTCATGGAGGCATTGAAGAAAATCGTCTTGAAGTCGATCTGCGGGGAAGCGCCGTTTTTCCGAAAACGCCGCGGGATCGTTGTGCCACCAATGTCGACCGACAAGCTTCGGAAATTTGCGGAAAAAATTCGAGAAGTTTTCGTCTCAGATGACCAGGTCGAGTTTCCCATTATGGACGTTCTGGAGTTCAAGCTGAGCAAGATCCTGCCGGACTTCTTCATAGACATCGAAACGGCGGCAGTGATGGGCGACGACGAGGGTCGAGTATTGGCCGGCTCGAATTCAATTGTCTTTCGGCAAGATGTCTATGAAGGCGCATGCAGGGGAAACAGGCGCGATCGATTTACCGCGTGTCATGAATTTGCACACTTCCTTATGCATCGCGATGTCAAGTTTGCGAGATCGCGGGAAGATACGGACAGGATTTACACCGATAGCGAATGGCAAGCGGATGAATTCGCCGGAACGCTGATGCTATCGTCACGACACGTCCACCTGTTCACTGATTCTGACGCTGCGGCTGAGGGGTGCAACATGAACCCTGCCGCTGCGCGCGTCATGTGGTCAAAATACGTGAAAGAGGGAAAAATCAAATGAGATGAATTCGGAGGACTTACTGCCGGTAGACAGGGCCTGCAGTCCTCCGAAAACCTTAAGAGCCCTCATAAAAAACCGCTTCCTGATCTAACGGGGTCTGATCACCCGGTTATTTCAGCAGTCGCCACAAGGGTGACAGAACCGGGGCGCGTGCGCCTCAGTTCAACACTGATCCGAAATGGTTTCGGGTCAGAACAATGACCGCGTAACGGACATCTTTGCAACCAGACCATGATTCATTTCCAAAATCAGGTCAACCGTTATTCGGTCACAGCCTTTCTAGAAAGGAAAGGACATGCACGACCGTAGAGTGACTCCGGACATGGTTCCGATCATCAAATTGGCCCGGATAAAGAAGATCCCGTATTCGTGGATCTCGGGCTACTACGCAGGGCTAAACTTCGGCCGCATTGCAGATGTGATGAAAGGGCGGATGTTCCCAGATATCCCCCCTGCCAAACAGCTACCTCCCGACTTTCCGGCAACTTAGCAAACATACGGCGATCGTTCCGTGTCCCTTAGCGAAGTAATCGATACCTACCGGAAGGAGGTGAAATCAGTATGCCTAAATCAATGAAAATCGGGCGCAGCGCAGTTACGGGTCGCTTTACCAAGGTCTCTACGGCCAAAGCGAAGCCCCGCACGCACATTGTCGAAACTATGAAGAAAAAGTAATGCTTATGCCTCGGGTCGCTGTTCACTCTTAACAACGATCCGAGGTATCTGCCCTCCAAGCAGGCGTCCACTTTTCTTTTTCGAACCTGCGTTCGAAGGATTTTGCAGCCCGCCGCTACACAACGCCAGCGTCCCCTGATTTGCAGAATTGTCGCCATCGCGATCTCCAAACGACATTGACGCGGTCGCGCATGGTTTGCCAATGGGGTGCGCAAAGTAACACTCAGAGAACGCGCATTGAACAACTTCAAGCGTGCCATGACAGTCGCGCAACAACTTTATTATGCATTCCCGCGACCATTCGCTCGACAGAGAGTGTCGACTCTGCTTTCCTTGATCGGATTTCTCACTAGAGGATATTGATGTGCGGAGTAGTCAGACCATTGGCAGTGTCTTGCGGTTAGTTTTTCCCAAAGGCACCAATCTATCGGCGGATGGCACTCTTCAATCGATGCCCATATTGCCGACCGATGTGTTTGCTGGCGTTGGAATACTGATAGAATACTCGGGAATATACCATAGAATTAAACCCGCATCCCTATCAGAGAGCAACGCTGAGGATGCATCTAAAGTGGAGCAATATATAGACCTACCGCTCTCGGCCAAAAGGATTGAACTGTCAGCAGAAGAGATCATCAGTGGCGGCGTAAACTGCTGGGTAAGACTTGGAAAAGCATGGCGGCAAAACTCCGATATCAATAATATATTAGATAAATTATGGAGAGTAATCACTAAAGATTTAGATCAAAGCGTCGTCGTAATTACGCAAGCAGACGATAGCCGCCTCTGGCTCAAAGCCGCTTTAGCGCTTTTCGCCATTAGCGACGAGGCATGTGAAGGGCTGGGCTATGTAAATGGAAGCTGGTTCGAGTTGGCCTTCCGACGCGCCGAGGGCGGAGAGCGAGCCGAGATAATTGACGATAAGTTCCCTTTGCACTTGAGGACCTCGGCGAAAGATGGGTCTATGTGCGTTTTAGCAGATGAAAACGTAGTGTGCGTGATGCCTAAATCTCGCACTCCTATGGTTGGATGCACACTTCGCACCATGAGCCATAATCTCGCGCTGCTACCTCCACCACACAAAGCTTCAGCTTTTTGGTATAGACCACCGACGCAACTGGAAAAAAACACAAAGCCACTCAATCTTCTTCTAGTTCCATTCCCATACGAGATAAATGCCACGGATTTCCGAACCATAGAAATGGAGCCTAGTTATGCTCCACAGTTTGATCGTTGGGGTGAGTTCGACTTAGCGCAGTCATGGCTGGGGAAAATAGAATTAGTCAATTTTATTGATGATTTAATAGCAGCGTCGGAGAAAAAAGGAACAATAGTTGAGGGAATTGTATTTCCAGAATACGCGCTAAACTGGGATAACTACGAAAAATTAGTTGATTCAATCAGATCAAAACATAAGCATATCAAATTTTTGGTATCAGGAAGCTCCGAAGATGGCGTCGACGGAGTGGTTAGAAGCGGCAATTTTGTTCTCACCACAATGTTTTACGACGACAACAACGGAGGAGGTCGCATTGCAGTCACCTCCGGACGAGGGAAGCATCATCGCTGGCGTCTGAACGGGCCTCAGGTGGAGTCATACTGCTTAGATAGTGTTCTCGATGCGAATACATTTTGGTGGGAGAACATAGACTTAACAGAGAGACGAATTAGTAGCACTGTTTTCCGCGAAAGGTCTGTTTTTACGACACTTATATGTGAAGATCTCGCCAGGAGCGAACCTGTTCACAGCGTCCTTCAGAGCATAGGGCCAAACTTAGTGTTCGTTCTTCTCATGGACGGCCCCCAATTGAAGGACAGATGGGCCGCAAGAAACGCAACTGGTTTGGCTGAAGATCCCGGATCATCAGTGCTTACGTTCACCTGCAGAGGACTTCTTCATCGCCAGAAAGAGCGTGTCGGCGGACCGTCGGCTAACTACACGATAGCGCTTTGGAAAGACGACACGCAACGCGTCAAGGAAATCGTATGCCTGCCTGATCATGATGCGGTTGTAGTCACTCTATCAGCAGCGCGCGCTAGAGAGACAACTCTTGACGGCAGGTCGAACGCAGATGCTTGGGCATGGAGAATGAGCGGTTATCAACCGCTTTCGCGAAATTAAAAGGTCCACCTGCGAGTTACCTACAGGTGGACCGGACAAACTAGCGCATCATGCACAACTGGTTCAATTACATATCGTTGGCTGGGCTAGAGTTCACAGCAGACCAATCGTTAATAGTTTCGGACATAGCTCTTTCAAAGACGTCGCGTTCCTGTCGGTTCGCTTTTATAAGAGATGTGACGGCCTCAAAAACATGATCGCCCGGCAAAAAAGTCTCGCCACGAGCTTTCAATGCGCCCTCAATCTGATTGTCTGTGTCTGACCATAGCTTCATGTATGAGTTCACTGCACTACTCTCCTGCCCCGCGGGCCCGATTTTAAGAGCACTTGCCACTTCAATCACCTTCGTCGCAGACTTTTGATCCAAGCATTCTGCCATTGGAAGATTAACAGAATAGAGAGAACGCTTAGCACTTACTAAGGTTCCCTTCGCAGAGGATCTCACGATCATGCCTTACCAAACTTGCGCACAGATGACGTAGATGGACGATTTGCCGACTACAACCGATATATGCGCGGTTTTTGGGCGTATTTCAACAGCCAAAATAGGAGTAGTCAATTTACCCCCCCCAGCATCCAATGTGGCGACAATGTGCCGCATTCAGCACACTCAACCGGAAACCGAAGCGCCACTACCACTAGCTAAACAGCTCAGGATATCAAAAAGGCCTTGCACCCCAAGGGTTCAAAATGGCGGAGAGGGTGGGATTCGAACCCACGATACGGTTGCCCGTATGCCGCATTTCGAGTGCGGTGCTTTCGACCACTCAGCCACCTCTCCGCTTTGCTGGTCGGCGCAAGTTGTGCGCGGGCTGTCTCTTAGCGACAGTTCACCCCCCATGCAAGAGCGAATGTGACGGTTTCAAAAGCTTTTATCTTGACAGCGTTGGGGCCCTCACGTATGCGACCCGTGACTTGAAGCGTGGGATACCTGCGCCTTTCGTTCTTCGCCACAGGCGGAGCCCCACCGGCAGGACAAAGGCGCATGCGTCGTCCTGCCATCCGACTGACAAAAAGACGGCCACCCCAAGGGCAGAGCCGGAACGAACATGAAAGGATAAAAAATGTTCGCAGTCATCAAGACCGGCGGTAAGCAGTACCGCGTGAACGCCAACGACGTGCTGACCATCGAAAAGCTGGAAGCCGAAGCTGGTGCAACCATCGAATTCACCGAAGTTCTCGTTGTCGGCGAAGGTGCTGATGCCACGTTTGGCGCACCCTTCGTTGCTGGCGCGTCCGTCAAGGCAGAAGTTGTCGAACACAACCGTGGCAAGAAGGTCATCGCGTTCAAGAAGCGCCGTCGCCAGAATTCCAAGCGCACGCGCGGTCATCGCCAGCATCACACGGTCGTCCGTATCACGGACATCGTGGCAGCCTAACGGTCAACGAGAAACACGGTTTAAAGGAGAAATCCCATGGCACATAAAAAAGCTGGCGGTTCATCGCGCAACGGTCGCGATTCCAACTCCAAGCGCCTTGGCGTGAAGAAGTTCGGCGGCGAAGTCGTCATTCCAGGCAACATCATCCTGCGCCAGCGTGGCACGCAGTGGCATCCGGGCGCCAATGTCGGCCTCGGCAAGGATCACACCATTTTTGCTCTGACCGCCGGCAACGTCGCCTACCGTACGAAGGCCAATGGCCGCGTATACGTGTCTGTGATGCCGAAAGCGGCCGAAGCAGCAGAATAAAAGCCGGTAGCGTTTTAAACCAGCCGGCGTCTCATCGACCCGGCTGGCCGTACCAGGTTCAGTCTAGAAAAAAGGGGAGATGGGGCGCCATCTCCCCTCTTTTTTATGCCTTTTTTCAACCAGAAGGAGACTGAACCATGGACAGCTTACTGTTAAGGGACGACCAATCGCGGTCGCCCGAAGATCGGCCAAGGCCCGATCGGTCGAGAACCGATTGCCCCGTCTTGTTATCGCAACGGCTCGTTTTGCGCAGCCCGCACGTAGAAGACATCGACGCCCTTGCCCATCTCGCCAACAATGCCGCGATCGCCACCATGGTCTCGCGCATGCCGCATCCCTACACGGCAAAAGACGCCGCCGATTTTGTGCGACGCACGAATATTGGCGAGATTGGCAAGTGCGTCTACGCCATCACCAAAGCCGAAAACGGCGAATTCCTCGGTTGCTGCGCGCTGGAGCCGCATGCGGCGGATGAAGACACGCTGGAAATGGGCTACTGGCTGGGCGAACCCTATTGGAACCGCGGTTATGCCACGGAAGCGGCCCATGCCCTGATCGACATGGCCTTCCGCACCCGTGACATCGCCCGCATCGATGCGCGATGCCGGGTGACCAACATCGCCTCGCGCCGGGTCATCCAGAAATGCGGCTTCCAGTTCCAGGGCTCCGGCATGGTCGGCAACCTGGCCATGGGCGGCATGGTGCCGGTCGAATGGTACAGGCTCGATCGCAAGACCTGGCTGTCCCTGAAGAGCTGGGGGGAAATGCGATGAGCGCGCTGTTGAGCAAGCCCCGCAGCCGGACGCAGCGGACCGACATGCCGATGCCCGGCCCCTGCCCGGTCATCGAGACGGATCGCCTCGCCCTGCGCCCGCACAAGATCGGCGATGCCGATCCGATCGCAGCTTCTCTGGGGGATTTTGCCGTCGCCCGCATGCTGACGCGTGTGCCGGTCCCCTATGACCGGCAGGATGCGCTCGACTGGCTGAACACGGTGACATCCGGCCTGAAGCCGGACTGGTTCTTTGCCATTACCATGGCCGATGACGTGCATATCGGCACGGTGTCGGTCGAGTTGCGCCATGGCCTCTGGCATCTCGGCTACTGGCTGAACCGTTTCTACTGGGGCAAGGGGCTGATGAGCGAGGCGACGCAAGCCGTGCTCGATCATGTCTTCCGCCGCATGCCGCAGGCCGAAATCGCCGCCGGCGCCTTTGCCGACAATCCGGCCTCGTTCAAGGTGCTGGAAAAGCTCGGCTGCACGATTGTCGGGGTCAGCGACGTCTATTCCCTGTCGCGCAGCGCCATGGCACCGATGATCGACATGCGGATAACCCAGTCCGGCTTTCAAAGCCGCAACCGGGACCGCTAGTCCACCGATATCCGGGCGGTTCGCCGCCCGGGCAAACCTCAGGCGAGCTCCACCCAGACCGGGTAATGGTCGGAGGCGGTCGTCTCATTATCCACAAAGGCGGTCTTCAATCGTGAAACCAGGCCGCCGCTGACGAAACAGTAGTCGAGATGTTTGCGCACCGCACCGTCGGGACTGATCCAGCTATAGCCGTCCGCCGTCCGCGCCTTCAGATGCGCGGCCGCGTCGATCGGCCGGTCGGCGCGTGCCACACGGCCATAGAAAGCATCGTCCCGGCCGACCATCGCGATATATTCCGGCCCCTCCGGCTCCATGTTGAAATCGCCCATCAGCAGGTAGTCGGCGGGCAGCGCCGGATCCGGCACGGCGAACTCGCTGGCGCCGGTCAGCGCGCCGCCTTCGTCGACAAAGCCGTTGGCCCGCGCCTTCAGATAGGCGATCTGGGCCATGCGCTCGTCGGGAGAGACATGGTCGAGATGAACCGAATAGACACGCAACGCCCCGCCCGGCGCATCGATCACCGCCTCCTGCGCGCCACGCTGCAGGTTGAGCTTGTCGAAGGTGCGCGCTCGAGGCAGCAGAAGATTGCGCGCAGCCAGAACAGGAAAGCGCGACAGCACCATATTGCCGAACTGGAAACGCCGTTCGCGCAGCCGGCCCTCGACCATCGCATGATCGACCAGCACGTCGCTGGCCGCGCCGAAGGACGCGAAATACGCCGGAAACAGCGACGAGAAGGTTTCGACAAGATCGGCATGGCCATTGCGGACAAATCCGCGCGTCACCTCCTGCAGCGCGATCACGTCAGCCCCATCGACGGCGCGCGCAATGCGCTCCGGGTCAAAACGACCATCCTGGCCAATGCCATACTGGATGTTGTAGCTGACGAACTTCACGATACTCTTTGACCTCCGCCTCAACCGGCTATATCGATTGCCCCATCCATCCGCAAAACCAGACAGAAGATCAACGGCACCAAGATGAAATTTCTCGACGAAGCAAAAGTTTACATTCGCTCAGGCGACGGCGGCGCCGGCGCTGTGTCGTTTCGGCGCGAAAAATTCATCGAATTCGGCGGTCCGGACGGCGGTGACGGCGGCCGCGGCGGCGATGTCTGGGTCGAGGCCGTCAATGGCCTCAACACCCTGATCGATTTCCGCTTCCAGCAGCATTTCAAGGCGCAGACCGGTACCCATGGCATGGGCCGCAACCGCACCGGTGCCAATGGCGGCGATGTCACGCTGAGGGTGCCGGTCGGCACGCAGATCTTCGAGGAAGATTTCGAAACCCTGATCATCGACCTGACCGTGGAAGGCCAGCGCTTCCGGCTCGCCGCCGGCGGCAATGGCGGCTTCGGCAACGCCCATTTCAAGTCCGCCACCAATCAGGCGCCAACCTGGGCCAATCCGGGCCTCGAAGGCGAAGAAAAGAATGTCTGGCTGCGGCTGAAGCTGATCGCCGATGCTGGCCTTGTCGGCCTGCCCAATGCCGGCAAGTCGACCTTCCTTGCCGCCGTCACCCGCGCCCGGCCGAAGATCGCCAATTATCCCTTCACCACGCTGCATCCGAACCTCGGCGTCGCGACCATCGATGAGCGCGAGTTCATTCTGGCCGACATTCCCGGCCTGATCGAAGGCGCCCATGAGGGCATCGGCATCGGCGACCGGTTCCTCGGCCATGTCGAGCGTACCCGCGTGCTTCTGCATCTGGTCTCGTCCCAGGAAGAAGAGGTCGGCAAGGCCTACAAAACGGTCAAGCACGAGCTCGAAGCCTATGGCGGCGGGCTGGAAGACAAGGCCGAGATCGTCGCACTGTCGCAGATCGACGTGCTCGACGAGGCGGAACTGAAAAAGAAGATGGCCGAATTGAAGAAGGCCAGCGGCCAGACGCCGCTTCTGCTCTCGGCGATCACCGGCAAGGGCATGACCGATGCGCTACGTGCGCTGCGCGACGTCATCGTCTCGGCCGGCGGCAATCGCGAGCAGCCCCAGCGCCGCGAGAAAAACCGCAAGCACAGCCGTCCCGACAACCCTGCCGAGACAGAGGACGACCTCGACGGAGAAGGCGACGCGTAATGGCCACCAAGCTTCGCTCGCTCTCTCGCTGCAAGCGGATCGTGATCAAGATCGGCTCGGCGCTGCTGGTCGATCGTGCGTCCGGCCTGAACAAGGCCTGGCTTGATGCCATCTGCGACGATATCGCCGCCCTGAAGGCGCGCGGTACCGATGTTCTGGTCGTGTCCTCGGGCGCCATCGCCCTTGGCCGCACCGTGCTCGATCTGCCGAAAGGCGCTCTCAAACTCGAGGAAAGCCAGGCGGCAGCAGCCGTTGGCCAGATTGCGCTCGCCCGCCACTGGTCGGAAAGCCTGTCGCGCGCGTCGATCGTGGCCGGCCAGATCCTGCTGACCCTGGGCGACACGGAAGAGCGCCGGCGTTATCTCAACGCCCGCGCCACGCTCCAGCAACTCCTGAAGATCGGCGCCATACCGATCATCAACGAGAACGACACCGTCGCCACCACCGAAATTCGCTACGGCGACAATGACCGGCTGGCCGCCCGCGTCGCCACCATGGCGGGCGCCGACCTCTTGATCCTGCTGTCGGATATCGACGGCCTTTATACCGCCCCACCGCATCTCGACCCGAATGCGCGTTTCCTCGAGACGATCGACGACATCACACCGGAGATCGAGGCCATGGCCGGCGGTGCCGCCTCCGAACTGTCGCGCGGCGGTATGCGCACCAAAATCGATGCCGGCAAGATCGCCACCAGCGCCGGTTGCGCCATGATCATCGCCTCGGGCAAGACCATGAACCCGCTGGCAGGCATCGAGAATGGCGCGCGTCATTCCTGGTTCTCCGCCTCGAAGTCGCCGGTCACCGCCCGCAAGACCTGGATCGCCGGCCAGCTCCAGCCGGCAGGCGAACTGCATGTCGATGCGGGTGCGCAAGGCGCCCTGAAGGCCGGCAAGAGCCTGCTGCCCGCCGGCATGCGCTCCGTCGCCGGACAGTTCCATCGGGGAGACACCGTCTCCGTCATCGGCGTCGAAGGTCGCGAAATTGCCCGTGGGCTCGCGGGCTACGATGCCGAGGAAGCGCGCCGCATCTGTGGCCGCAAGTCCAATGAAATCGAGGCCATTCTCGGTTATGCCGGCCGTGCCGCCATGATCCACCGGGACGATCTCGTCATGACCGAACTCGGCGGCCGCCAGGACACCCTGGCCAAGGAACCGGCCGACAAGAAGCTGGCGGACAGGGAACTGGCCGAGAATGACAGGAAAGATGCAGCCCATGCTTGAGACCGCAGCCAATGGCAATTCCGTCGAAGCCCTGATGCTGGATATCGGCCGGCGCGCCAGGGCCGCGGCCAGGCCACTGGCCAACACATCGACCGACGCCAAGAATGCTGCGCTGCGCGCCATGGCCGATGCGCTTGTCGCGGCCGAAGCCGACATTCTCGCCGCCAATGTCATCGACCTGAAGAACGCCGCCGACACCGGCGTCGCCGCCTCCTTCATCGATCGTTTGACGCTGAACGCATCGCGCATCGCCGGCATCGCACAGTCTTTGCGCGAAATCGCCGAGCTGCCCGATCCGGTCGGCTCGATCATCGCCGAATGGGATCGCCCCAACGGCCTGCATATCGAACGCGTGCGCACGCCGCTTGGCGTCATCGGCGTCATCTATGAAAGCCGCCCGAATGTGACGGCCGATGCCGGCGCCCTGTGCCTCAAGGCCGGCAATGCCGTGATCCTGCGCGGCGGCTCGGACTCGGTCAATTCCTCGCGCGCCATCCATGCCTGCCTGGTCAAGGGCCTGGTCGCAGCCGGCCTGCCCGCCGATGCCATCCAGCTCGTGCCGACCACCGATCGCGCCGCCGTCGGCGCCATGCTGTCCGGCCTCGACAATGCGATCGATGTCATCGTGCCCCGCGGCGGCAAGAACCTGGTCGCCCGCGTCCAGTCGGAAGCCCGGGTTCCGGTCTTTGCCCATCTCGAAGGTCTTTGCCACGTCTATGTCGATGCGTCCGCCGATCTCGACATGGCGACCAAGATCGTCGTCAATTCCAAGATGCGCCGCACCGGCGTCTGCGGCTCGGCCGAAACGCTGCTCATCGACAGCGGCGCGATCGCCACGCATCTCAAGCCACTGCTGGAAGCACTGACCGAAGCCGGCTGCGAGATCCGCGCCTCGGCCACGGTCCTGCGCATTTTTCCCGGTCTGAAGACTGCAACTGAGGAAGACTGGCGCACCGAATATCTCGATGCGATCATCGCGGTTGCCATCGTCGACGGCGTTTCCGGCGCCATCGACCATATCGCGCGCTATTCGTCCAATCACACCGAGGCAGTGATCGCCGAGGATCCGCAGGTGGTCGAACGTTTCTTCAACGAGGTCGATTCCGCCATTCTGCTCCACAATGCCTCGACCCAGTTTGCCGATGGCGGCGAATTCGGCATGGGCGGCGAGATCGGCATTGCCACCGGAAAGATGCATGCCCGCGGCCCCGTCGGCGTCGAACAGCTGACATCGTTCAAATACCGGGTGCGCGGCACCGGCCAGGTCCGGCCCTGAACCCGGCCCCGAACATCGTGGAACAGGAACAGGTCGCCCACCGCCACCGCGTCATGCCCCATGTCGAGCGGGGCATGGTCGTCGGCCTGTTCGGCGGCTCGTTCAACCCGCCGCATCAGGGCCATGTGCTCGTGGCCGAGATCGCCCTGCGCCGCCTCGGCCTCGACCAGCTGTGGTGGATGGTCACGCCCGGCAATCCGCTGAAGAGCCGCCGCGAGCTGGCGCCGCTCGCGCAGCGACTGGCGCTCTGCGAGGCCATGGCCGCCGATCCGCGCATCAAGGTCACCGCTTTCGAGCAGGCGCTGGGCACCAGCTACACCGCCCGCACGCTGGATTTCATCCGCAGCCGCAATCCGCATGTGCATTTCGTCTGGATCATGGGCGCCGACAATCTCGCCGGTTTCCACCACTGGCAGCGCTGGCAGAAGATCGCCACCACCTTCCCGATCGCCGTGATCGACAGGCCCGGCTCGACGCTGTCTTATCTCTCGTCGAAAATGGCCCGCACCTTCGACTATGCCCGCATCGATGAGGATGATGCCGGCGTGCTCTGGCGCAAGCCCGCGCCGGCCTGGACCTTCATTCACGGCCCGCGCTCGACGCTCAGTTCGTCGGCCCTTCGCGCCGCAGCCGAAGCGTGAGCGGACGGTTGTTCCAATTCATTTGTCTGTCTTGAAAGATTAACGGATCGATGCCACCTTTTACTGTGATTTCCTCATCAGGGAATCACAGACGTGCTGTTCTGTTATACCAAGGAAAGGAAGACCTCTGACAACAGTGCACACCAAGGGAAGAGCGCATGGCGCGATCCCGAAAAGCCCGGAACGTGGCGTCGATGCCGCAGCCCGCGCGCTTGAGCTGGTCCTCTCGAGCCTCGAGGACTCAAAGGCAGAAGACATCGTCTCGATCAACATCGCAGGCAAGTCCGCACTGGGCGACTACATGGTGGTCGTATCCGGACGGTCGAACCGGCATGTGACGGCGATCAGCGAACACCTTATCTCCGACATGAAGGACGAAGGCCTGGGTTATGCCCGCGTCGAAGGTCTGGAAGTGGGCGATTGGGTCCTGATCGACATCGGAGACATCATCGTGCATGTATTCCGTCCCGAAATCCGCGAGTTCTACAATATCGAAAGAATGTGGGCCGCTCCGGACATCGAGGAAGGACGCCTGCACTAGCGCAAGTCCAGCAGAACTGCACAGCGGTTTTGCAGCCGGAATTGCGTGCAAAAACACAGATGGAGCATTGCGGGTGATGCTGTTTTCACCGGAAATGTTCTAGCAACGGCCAGCCGTCCCTCTGGACGGTCCCGAAGCCGGAGTGACGCGGCAAGCGCCTGCTTTGCCGGACAGTTGGTTTTGTGACCCAAGGACGAGGAACGCCGTCATGAAAATTGGCATTTACGCCGTGGGCCGGCTGAAGGCTGGACCGGAGAAGGAACTCGCATCCCGTTATCTGGACCGCTTCGCCAAGGCTGGTCCCGCCTGCGGGCTGGAATTTACCCGCTCCGTCGAGCTCAACGAAAGTCGCGCCGGCAATGCCGACACCCGCAAGCGCGAGGAAGGTGCCGAGCTTTCCCGCAATGTGCCCGACGGTGCCCTGATCGTCGTGCTCGACGAACGCGGCAAGGCCTTTGACAGCCCGGAATTCGCAAAATTCATCGGCGATGCCGCCGACAATGGCCAGCGCGACATGGCCTTCATCATCGGTGGTGCCGATGGCGTCGATCCCGAATTGCGCGACCGGGCAAGGCTCGTGCTCAATCTCGGCCGCCTGACCTGGCCGCATCAGCTGGTCCGCATCCTGCTGGCCGAACAGCTCTACCGCGCCGTCACCATCCTCACCGGACACCCTTATCACCGCGTTTGACGGCACCGGCGCAATGCCGCTTTGCCTGCGCGGCAAATCAGCGTATTTTCCCGCCGAACCGGGATCATCCTTTGCCAGCGAAAACCATCCAGACTGCCCTGCCTGCCCAGACTGGCATGAGCGAACCGCGTCGCCGAAAGCCGCGCGCGTGGCCGCCGATGGTTTGCAGCGTCACCGTTTCGACCATCGCCGTGTTGACGCTCGCCCTTTCGTCCGCCACGCCGCTGTCCGTCGTCAGGGCGCAGGAGCCCGCGGCAACCACCGGCTCCACCCCGCCGGCCGCAGAGACCGGCGCGCGCAATCCGTCAGCCGCCGCTGCGCCGACAAATGCGGAAGTCGAACTGCGGACAAAGCGTGACCAGATCGGCCGTGAACTGCAGGAAATCTCGCAGAGCATGCGCCTGTCGAATGACAAGTCCGCCGAACTGCAGAAAAGCATCGACGCGCTGGCCAAGACCACCGAAAGCCTGAAGACGGCGCTGATCGAGTCCGCCACCCGTCGCAAGGACATCGAGAAACAGATCACCAGCGGCGAAAAGCGGCTCGCCGGCATCGGCATCAAGGAGGATGCCATCCGCGCCTCGTTCCGCGAGCGGCGTGCGATCCTGGCCGAAGTACTGGCTGCCCTGCAGCGCATGGGTCGCAACCCGCCACCCGCTCTGCTGGTCAGCCCCGAGGATGCGCTGGCCTCCGTGCGCACCGCGATCCTGCTCGGTTCGGTGGTTCCGGGCATGCGCCAGCAGACCGACAAGCTTGCCGCCGATCTCAAAGAGTTGATCGACCTTCGCCAGGCCGGCAAGACGGAAATGGACCAGCTCGTTGCGGCCATATCCAGCCGCCAGGAGGAGGAACGGCGCATGGATCTGCTGCTTGCCGAAAACGATCGGCTGGCGCGCACCAACACCCTGCAGCTGCAGGCGGAACGCAAGCAATCAGAAGCACTTGCCGAACGCGCATCGACCATGGAAGCGCTGATTCAGTCACTGGAAAACGAGATCCTCTCATCGCGCCAGGCGGCCGAAATGGCCCGCGCCGAAGAGGCGAGACGCGACCAGATGACCGAGGAACAGAGGACCCGCGCCCGCGAACTCGCGCAGTCCGGATTGCCCGATAAAAACCGTATTGCGCCAGCATATCCCTTCTCGGAACTGCAGCAGAAACTGGAATTGCCGGCCGCCGGCGAGACCCTGCGGCAGTTTGGTGATCCGGACGGAACCGGCCATCAGGCGCAGGGCATGGTCATTGCCTCGTCGCCGGGAGCGCTGGTCACTGCACCGGCAGACGCATGGGTGGTATTTGCAGGAAATTTCCGCAGTTACGGTCAGATGATCATTCTGAACACGGGCGACGGCTATCATATGGTGCTGTCCGGAATGGACCGGATCAACACCAGTCAGGGCAAGTTCGTGCTTTCCGGTGAACCCCTCGCGACCATGGGGGAAAAAAGAGTGGCAAGCGCCACTGCTTTGGCGCTGGAAACCGATCGCCCGACACTTTACATAGAACTTCGGAAAGACGGAAAACCGGTTGATTCCCGCCCCTGGTGGGTCGGAGGCGATTCTGGAAAGGCACAGAATGATTCGTAGAGCTTCTCTTCTACTCGTCGGCGCACTGATGGGCGCAACCGCGATGAGCGTCATTTACTCGGCTGGTGTCCCCGCGCAGGCGGCTGGCCCTTCCACCTACAAGGAACTGTCGATTTTCGGCGACGTGTTCGAGCGCATCCGCGCCCAGTATGTCACGCCGCCGGATGAGGAAAAACTGGTTGAGAGCGCCATCAACGGCATGCTCACCTCGCTGGACCCGCATTCCGTCTACATGAACGCCAAGGACGCGGCCGACATGCAGACCCAGACCCGCGGCGAGTTCGGCGGCATCGGCATCGAGGTGACGATGGAAGAGGAACTGGTCAAGGTCATCACCCCGATCGATGATACGCCTGGTTCCAAGGCCGGCATCCTCGCTGGCGACTTCATCTCCGAGATCAACGGCGAATCGGTGCGCGGCCTCAAGCTTGAGGAAGCCGTTGAGAAGATGCGTGGCGCGGTCAACACCGCGATCAAGCTGACCATCCTGCGCAAGGGTGCCGACAAGCCGATTGAGCTCAGCGTGACGCGCGAAATCATCCCGATCCGCGCCGTCAAGTCGCGCGTCGAAGGCGACGTCGGTTATCTGCGCGTCATCTCGTTCACCGAGAAGACCTATGACGACCTGGAAGCTGCGATCGAGAAGATCAAGAAGGACGTTCCGGCCGACAAGCTGAAGGGCTTCGTTCTCGATCTGCGTCTCAATCCGGGCGGTCTGCTCGATCAGGCGATCTATGTCTCGGACGCCTTCCTCGAGCGTGGCGAAGTGGTTTCCACCCGTTCGCGCGATCCGGAAGACACCCGTCGCTTCAACGCCAGCGCAGGCGACCTCACCGACGGCAAGCCGCTGGTCGTTCTCGTCAACGGCGGCTCGGCCTCGGCGTCTGAAATCGTCGCCGGCGCCCTGCAGGACCTGAAGCGCGCCACCGTTCTCGGCACCCGCTCCTTCGGCAAGGGCTCCGTCCAGACCATCATCCCGATGGGCGAAAAGGGTGCGCTGCGCCTGACCACGGCGCTCTATTACACGCCGTCGGGCAAGTCGATCCAGGGCACCGGCATCGAGCCGGACATCAAGGTCGAACAGCCGCTGCCGGAAGAACTGCAGGGCAAGGTGCGCTCCGAGGGTGAATCGGCTCTGCCGGGTCACATCAAGGGCCAGAACGAAAACGACGAAGGTTCGGGTTCTGTCGCCTATGTTCCGCCGGAAGCCAAGGACGACGTCCAGCTGAACTATGCCCTCGACCTGCTGCGCGGCGTCAAGACGGACCCGGCCTTCCCGGCCGATCCGCAAAAGGCCTCGCTGCAGTAATCGAACAAGCCATCGCCTGCGCCCCAACGGGCGCGGGCGCCTGGGTTTTGACCCGTCGATAGCCGTTGGAATTCCCGCATGGATCTGCATGCACCGCTCGGCCAGGAGCGAAAAGGCGGAAGTCGCGTCAAGCGACGGTTCCGCCTTTCGGTATTGGGCTCCACGGCAGCCGTGCTGGCGCTTGTCGGCTTTTCCGCTCTGACCGCCCTATCCCCGCTTCCCCTTCAGGGCACCCCGCCGATCAATCTGGCCGGCGCCGACAAAGAAACCCCGATTGTCGTCGCCGAAGAAAAGACCGCCCTCGACGAAGCAGGCTCGGGCCTCAGCCGCAGCCGACCGCAGGACGGCGCCAACGTCGAGCGCACCGTGACCGACGACGGCTCCGTCGTGACCAAATACACGCCCAAGCCACGCGACGGCGAAGGCCCGGTGATCATCGGATCGCACATCCAGGATCCGCGCCTGGCCGGCCAGCCGAATGACGATCTGCTCGAGGACAGCCCTGAAGGCCGTCTGCCGATCATTGGTACCGATGGTTTGAAACCGGTCGAATTTTACGCCCGCCCCTGGTCCGGCGCCCGCGGCAACCGCATCGCCATCGTCATCGGCGGCATCGGGCTCAGCCAGACCGGCAGCCAGAAGGCCATCCGCGAGCTGCCCGACGACGTGACGCTCGCCTTTGCCGCCACCGGCAACAGCCTCACCCGCTGGATGCAGGAAGCCCGCCGCAAGGGTCATGAAGTCGTGCTCCAGGTGCCGATGGAGCCTTTCGACTATCCCAACAACGATCCCGGTCGCGGCACGCTGGTGGCCGAAAAGAACAAGGCCACAAATCTCGCCAACCTGCATCAGGCAATGGCCCAGATCACCAACTACACCGGCATCATGAACTATATGGGCGCCCGCTTCCTCTCCGACGAGAAGGCCATGGACCCGATCATGCGCGATATCGGCAATCGCGGCCTGCTTTTCCTCGACGATGGCTCGACCGCCCGCTCGCTTTCTGGCGACTTCGCCAAGGCGATCGGCATTCCCCATGCCTTCGGCGACGTGATGATCGACGCCCAGTTGGATCGCAAGGCGATCCTCGCCAAGCTCGATGAACTGGAACGCATTGCCCAGCGCAACGGCCAGGCGATCGGTATCGGCTCAGCCTTCGACGAGACGATTTCAGCCGTCGCCGAATGGCGCGAAGAGGCGGTCGCCCGCGGCATCGAGATCGTCGGCGTCTCGGCCCTGACCACCGACAACAAGCCTTGAGGACATCATGAAAAAATCCCCCGCCCCATCGGTCAAGGCCGAGGATCTGCCCTACCGTCCCTGCGTCGGCATCATGGTGCTGAACGGCCAGGGCCTGGTCTGGGCCGGCCGCCGTTTGGTCGAAGGCAATTCGGAATATGACGGCTCGCCGCAACTCTGGCAGATGCCGCAGGGCGGCATCGACGCCGGCGAGGATGCCCTGCCGGCCGCCATCCGCGAGCTATACGAGGAAACCGGCATGAAGACCGTCTCGCTGCTTGCCGAAGCCAGCCGCTGGATCAACTACGACCTGCCCGCCGAACTGATCGGCATCGGCTTGCGTGGCAAATACCGGGGCCAGACCCAGCGCTGGTTCGCCTTCCGCTTCGAAGGCGACGAGAGTGAGATCGCCATCAACCCGCCCCCCGGCGGCCACCAGGCCGAATTCGATGCCTGGGAATGGAAGCCGATGCAGGATCTGCCAGGACTGATCGTACCGTTCAAGCGCGGTGTTTATGAGCAGGTCGTGGCGGAATTCGCCCATCTGGCCGGCTGAATTCGAACACCCTGTCCTCGGCAGATCTCGACCCGGTAGCGCTGGACGCCCCTGAGACATTTCGCACGTCGCACACAAAACGCGATGCGCCATAGCATCTCAATGCAGCGTCAGCACCCATGCCAGCACCCCTGCACCGGCTGTGCAACACCCGCAGCACAAGCGAGCGCGTTTCCGTTCCGAAAGTCAGGTCCGGGGCTTGCGATTCCAGCAAAAGCGTGAACCGGTTTTCGCCGGAAATGCCCCAGTTCGGTAGGCTCCACCGACACTTGGTATCTCGCCCGGATGGCAAGTCGAACAATTCCAGATATTTGCCAAACTAAATATTGACAGTCCTACTCATATTTATCCCCCGGTTAACATGACTCTTTGAGTCATGTTAACCGGGGGATAGGTTATGCGTTCGACTGTCGGGCCGCTTGCTGCGGTTCTCGTGGGAATGGTGGGCACTGCGGCAGTGTATGCGCAGGAGGCCGACACGGTTCTCAATCCAATCGTGATTTCAGGCAAGAGCGACCGCCTGTGCCTGCCGGCGGGACAGACACGCGTCGAGGGTGACAGACGTCCGCTCTGCGTCGGCGAAGGCATTGCCCGCGGCAACGTGCCGGGCGACACATTCGACCGCAATCAGCTCGACCGCCTGCCAAGCGGCTCGCAGGCGCAGGATTTCGTCAAGCGGCTTCCCGGTGTCATGACCGGCGGCGCACCGGGCGAAGACAAGGATGCCCGCGTTCTCGGCATGGACAAGGAATATACCCGCACCTCGATCGACGGCATCGTGCTGCCGGACGGCGGCGAAAAGCGCGAGTTCAATCTCGACAGCCTGCCGGCCGGGCTTGTCGACTCCGTCGAGGTGATCCGCGGTCGTCGCGCCGACATGGAAGCCGATGGCCTTGCCGGACGCATAGAGGTCAAGCTGGCCGAAATCCCGGAAACACCGCGGTATGAGGTCCACAACGCGATCGGCGGCAGTTCCGACGGCTTGACCCTGTTTGATCTCGGCGCGATCGGCGGCGGCATGTATTCCGACAATTTCGGCGCCCAGGGTGGCCTGACACGGGCGCGCAATTCCAACAGCAAGACCAAGGAAAAATTCACCGCGACCGGACTTCTTTCCGAAGCCGAGGACGAAAACAAGTCGATGAATACCTTCGGCGCGCTCGCCGATATCCTGTGGCAGAACGATGCCAATGCCGTCCATTTGAAACCTTTGCTTCTCGGACTCGATGAAGACAAGGACAAGATCAAATACAAATACAAGGCCAACGGCTCCGGCAACGGAAGCGAGACGGAAGTCGAGCAGAAGGAAAAGCGGACCTATGGTGCGAGCGGCTCCTGGCGGCACGATTTCGACACCTGGGTCGGCGCGAGCGTCGAGGTGCTGGCGGGCAATTACCGCACCACCGAAAAGAAGGACAAGGGCAAGCGCATCTTCAACGCTGCCGGCGTTGAAACGACCAACAAATACGAGACGGAAATCGAGGACAAGCTCGACCGCGTCACCTTTAGCCAGGTTGATCTGCTGTTGCCGTTCGAGCTTGGCGGCGTGCAGCATGATGTAAAGACCGGCGCTCTGGTCCGTATCCGCGACCGGACCAAGGAAAAGCAGAAGACGGTCGGTGGCGTTGTCCAGGCACTGGATGCCAAGGAAGTCTATGCGATCGATGAAACGGTCTGGGCCGGCTATGTCCTCGATGAAATCACCTTCGACAACGGATTGACCATCGCGCCGGGCCTGCGTTTTGAAGCAAGCGACCTCGACGCCGCGATTGCCGATGGCACGACCGGTGGCGGCAATGTCTTCGACGTCCTGCCGTCCTTGCCAGTGCATTTCCAGGCGACCGAGGAATGGGCCGTCGATGCCAGCGTCGCGCGCCTGGTCAACCGGCCGAAATTCGACAACCTGATCCCGCAGAATTCCGACACGCTGCTCGGCAATCCCGATCTCGACCCCGAGCGCGCCTGGGCTTTCGATGCAAGCGTCACCTACGAGACGAGCGACATGGAACTGTCCTTCGGGCTTTTCCACCGCGCGATCGAGGACCTGATGGAAACGGTCGATACCGGCACGCTCAACAGCGATGGTGACAGCGTCTACCAGTACCAGAACGTCGGCAATGGCTGGACCAATGGCATCATCCTCAGCCAGCGCATCAGCCTCTCGGCGCTGGACGTGCCTGTCGTCAGCGGCTTCTCCGTATTTGCAACGCAGACATTTGCCCGCAGCAAGGTCACCCAGGCTGACGGCACGACACGCGAATTCAAGGAACAGGCGCCGTTCTTCGCCGATGTCGCGCTGGAATGGACGGATCCGAGCGACAGACTCTCGCTGTCCGCCGGCCTCGGCTACACCGCCCGGATCGATTCCGCCGGTGACAGCGCCAATGAAACCCGCGACGCGGAACTCTCGCTCGACCTTGCGATGAATTACCAGCTCACCGAGACATTCGAACTCTATGCACTCGCCAAGAACGTCACCGGAACCGAGCGTGTCAGCCACAAGGCGGACGGCACGACGGAAATCCAGGAAGGCGTGAAGAGCTATTTCGCCGGCATCCGCGCAAAATTCTAACCCAACTCAGCCCGGCCCGTCATCTCCGGCGGGCCGGGCAAGCCAACATCACTCCCGTCTGGAATGGTCATGCAGGTGCTGGAAAAAGAAGGACAGATCGCAGCGACAGCGGGCAGCAGCCACTGTCCTCGCGCGCCGCTTCCAGCGCTGATCTGGGAGTTGCTCACCATGATGCTGGCGCATCCATGGCTTCTGGCGCTGACCGTTCTTCCCAATATCGTCACGCCGGCCATCGCCCCGGTACAGGCCTGGTTCGCCAAGGAAGTCCTGCTTGAGATTTCGCAAGGGGAAAGGCTGTTCAGCCTGGTCGAACTGCTGACCTATACCCCCTATGCCATCGCAATCTTTCTCGGCCTCTCGCTTCTGCATATCGTCGAGAAGGTGACCAACCGCATGTATGACGATCGCCTGTTGATCGACGTCCAGCGCCGATGGTTCGAAATCCGCGGCGATGGCGATCCGGGCAACCATGTCGCCAAGGCGACCAATGACTGCAAGAACGTCGTCAAGCTCTTCGACCTGGCACAGAAGGACATGTGGGTCGTCCTGGTCGGCGTCCCGGCCGTGCTGATCTGGCAAACGACCCTGTCTCCCGAATTGCTGCCGGCATTGCTGGTATCGGCGCTCGTGCCATTCCTCGCGTCGCTGACATTCGGCACCCTGATCCAGCGGCTCAGCCATACCGGGCTGGTGCTGTTCGGCAGCGTCAGCTCCGCCGTGGCCGATGGCGACCGGCTGAAGCTCCACCGCGAGCAGGAAAAGCTCTATTCGAACCGCATCCGCTTCGAGCTCTACAAACAGGCCAGCGAGGCGATCAGTGACTTCGCCTTCTGGGTTTCGCTGGTTTTCCTGCTCATCATGTCGCTCAGCGGCCTGTGGAAACTCCTGCCGGAGCAACTGTCGGCCGTCCAGATCGGCGTCTTCCTGGTCAATTTGAAGCTGCTCAACCAGCCCTTGAGCGCGGTCACCAAGATGCACAACAAGATCCGCGAATGCTGGCCATCGGTCAGGCGCGCGCTTCGCCCGCATGAAACCCGCGCAGAGGAGATCGCCCTGTGACCTGCCGGACAAGATGCACCTGCCACGACATTGACGAGGAGACCTTCCGCGCCGCCTGCCGCGCCGGGGCCCACAACGTCAAGACCTGCTTCAGATCCATCGGATGCATGCCCAAGTGCAACAACTGCATTCCGCTGGTGAGAAGTGTGCTGAGCGAGTTTGATCACTCGGCACAGACAACAGTCGCTTTAGTGGCGACTAAACTGCAAGCTTCAAAAAGTGAGGATACATATGAAGCAGATGTTCAAGACCAAAATCGCCCACATGCTGGACAATGGGGACAAGCTGGAGCTTGAAGCCTTCGTCGAGGCCACCGGCCATGACGATGCTTTCGCTCAGGCACAGCAGCGGCTGCAGGCCGTTGTTGCGGAACTGGCCGGCAAGGGTGAAATCGATATCGACAAGAGCAAGGTCGAACTCGGTGCTCACAAGCACTAGGACGGGCCAGATCATGACGATGCACGAAAGCAAAGTTCTTCTGAACTCGTTCTGGGATCTCTCGGTCGATGTTCAGCAAGCCGTTGCCCGCTTTCTCGTCGGCTCCAAACTCGGGGAAATCATCGTCGCAAAGGCGCATGGTGTCACCGAGGTAGAGATCAACTATTTCCGCCATGGCGCGGTCTATAAGCTGATCTGGGACGACACCACCGGGAAACTCCTGGGTGGCACGGAAGCAGTCGTGATCAACGACGTTCTCTCCCGGCTGACGCCGGAGGCGCGCAAGATCGTCGAGGCGGGTGGCCACTCCATCCGCAACCTCAAGATCAAGCACGCGGACTTCGATGATCGCGAATACCTTCACGTTCAGTACCTTGGCGAAGACCGTCAGATCACCGGCCGCAAGCTGGAGATGGATGGTACCCAGTTCGTGAAGCAGTATCGCGCGGCCTGATCTTAGGCCTTGAACAGAACCCTCACGTTCGCGTGGGGGTTCGCAGGAAAAAACGACAATCGCCGAGAAACCGTCCGGGCGCAGACAGCCACGGACGGTGTCGCCATCGCAAGGGCTGAATGCCGCACCGGATCCGCCCTGTCCTATCGTCCGGTCGCCACCGCAAACCCCTCGTCGGCCCAGCCGGTCATGCCGCCGATCATCACCTTGACCCGCCGCCCCAGCCGGGCAAGACGCAGGGCCGCCCGGTCGGTGCCGTTGCAATGCGGCCCGGCGCAATAGACGACGAACAGCGTATCGTCGGGCCACTCGCCCATCTTGCGCTCGGTCATCTTGCCATGCGGCAGGTTGATCGCGCCCGGCACATGCGCCGTCTCGAAAAGCTGTGGTCCGCGAACATCGACAAGCACGAAATCCGTGACCCCGGTGGAAAGCGCGTGATGCACGTCCCAGCAATCGGTTTCAAAGGAAAGCCGCGCCGCATAGTGGGCGGCGGCGACGGCAGGATCTGCGGAAGGGATTTCGGTGACGGTGCTCGGCATGACACGCTCTTTACTGGCTGGTGGAACATACAGCGAGCTTGCCTTTTTCAGTTATTCGACGAAACTGGCGTCAATGCCAATCTCCGTAAAGATCTCGCCAATGACACATGCCCCGCCGGAGAGCCCGCCAGACAGCCCGTCGATCGGCACTAGGCCCGGACGACCGCGCCGTGCGCGAGACGGCGCGTCCCTGCCGGCATCGATGTCTGCGCCGATCGCGACCGCACGGGCGACGCCACCAGCGGCACCGCTGGCCACACGACCGATTGCGCCGCCGGAGGCATCACCAATGGCATCGCTGCCGGAACCTCCGCATGCGCCTTTCGCGGCGCCTCCAATGGCCGTGACAATGGCCGTAAAAGTGGCAGGGGCAGGGCTGGTCGCAGCCACGCCCGAAGCGGCGGAACCGGTCGCTGCCTCTCCCCTGTTTCCGCCACCAGCATCGCCGCCGCCGCTGTCTTCGGCGCCCGGACCGTCATCCTGTGCACGATCAGCTCGCCTGCCATCACTACCCGCGCCTTCATGGTCATTGCCTTCATCGCCAAAGCCCTCACAAGTACCCTGAGAAGTACCCATGCCAATGCCCTCACAAATTCCGTCACAAGCGACCACACAAATGCCCTCGCCAACATCTTCGTCAATTTCTTTGCCAGCATCGTCACCGATACCTGCGCCCGCGCCGTCGCCCATCGGAACCTCGCAGTCGTCACCGTCCCCCTTTCAGTCCTCCCCGCTCACCGGCCCGCGTGTCGCGACGCTTGCCTATGACTGTCTCTGCACCTTCGAGTTCGGGGTAGCGACCGAGGTTTTCGGCCTTGCCCGCCCGGAAATGGGGGAAGGCTGGTATCGTCATGCCACTGCAGCGGTCGAGCCCGGCCCCTTGCGTGCCGCGGGCGGCCTGATGGTCACGGCCGACAATGGACTGGACTTGCTGGAGGAGACCGACCTGATTGTCGTGCCCGGCTGGCGCGGTATCGATGCCCCGGTGCCGCCCGCGTTGATCCTTGCCTTGCGGGCAGCACAGGCAAGGGGCGCACGCATCATGTCCCTGTGTTCCGGCATTGCCGTTCTCGCGGCTGCCGGATTGCTCGATGGCCGCCGTGCGACCACCCACTGGCGCTATGTGGATGCGGTTGCCGCCCGTTATCCGCAGATAGAGCTGGATCCGGACGTGCTTTATATCGACGAGGGCAAGGTCCTGACCGCCGCCGGCAGCGCGGCCGGCATGGATTTGTGCCTTCATGTTGTGCGCAAGGATTTCGGCGCACAGGCCGCCAACAGCGTTGCCCGCCGCCTCGTTGTCCCACCCCACCGCGAAGGCGGCCAGGCCCAGTTCATTGAGCGACCCATTCTCCAGGATCGCGAAGGCGCCAGGCTCGCCCCTCTGATCGACTGGTTGCGCAGCCGGCTCGACGAGGACATCGGCCTGAAGCAGATGGCCGAACGCGCCGGCATGAGCGAGCGCACCTTCCAGCGCCGCTTCAAGGAGCTGACGGGAATGGCCCCGGGCGACTGGCTCCTGCTTGAACGACTGCGCTACGCCTGCGAATTGCTGCAGCAGCATGGCCAGGTCCCGCTCGACGACATTGCCACCGCCTCAGGCTTCGGCACACTGGCGACGATGCGTCATCATTTCCGCACCCGCCTCGCCACAAGCCCGGTCGCCTATCGCGCACGCTTTCGCCTCGGAACTTGACGAGTGAGCGGCCCGTGCGGGTGGGCACAGGCATCGACGGATGCCGTGAACGTCGCGCAAACGCATCCGGTATTCACCTGCGACAGCGTCTACGTCGCAAGGCCGGTATTTTGCACATCGCCCGCATATTGCGAAATCGTTAAGCCAAGCGAGGCCGCAACACCTGTGCGTGTCCCGGTCGCGTCTTGTATCGTGCAATGTAACTTGTCGCGCCACTTGAAGGAGCTGATGGGAAAGGCGCCGGATAGCTGGCTTTTGCCTGAACGCCTGCGTGACGCCTGAGAATGGCCGCTGAGGTGGGCCTGTCCCGCTCGACCATAGCGCCAGCACCGCAGGTTTCGGCATCCTGGCCACGATGCGTCATCATGTCCGCACCCGTCTCGCCACAAGCCCGGCCGTCTATCGCGCGTTTTCGCCTCGGAATTTGACGAGGGCGCGGCCTGAGCGGGTGGGCGCAGCCATAGACGGATCCGGTGTTCACCCGCAACAGCGCCGACGCCGCAAGGCCGGCATTTTGCGCATCACGCGCATCTTGCTGCGTCGTCAAGCCAAGCGAGGCCGCAACACCTGTTCGTGTCCCGGCCTCGTCTTGTATCGTGCAGTTCAACTTGTCGCGCCGCTTCAAGGAGCTGACGGGAAATGCGCCGGGCACGCCCGGCACCGCAAGCTCTTCAGGCAGACAACGGGCTGCTTATTCGGCAGCGTCAGCGGAATCAGCGTTCAGCTGACCATACTTCTCTTCGCCTAGCTTCGACAGAAGTTCGAGCTGGGTTTCGAGGAAGTCGATATGGCCTTCTTCGTCGATCAGAAGCTCTTCGAACAGCTTCATCGTGACATAGTCGCCGGCCTGGTAACAGACGTCGCGCGACGCCTTGTAGGCGGTGCGGGCATCGTATTCGCCGGCCAGATCGGCTTCGAGCACTTCCTTGACATTCTGGCCGATGCGCAGGGCGCCGACCTGCTGCAGGTTGGGATGACCTTCAAGGAAGATGATGCGAGCAACCAGCTTGTCCGCATGCTGCATTTCTTCGATCGACTCGGCGCGCTCCTTCTTGGCGAGCTTGGTATAGCCCCAGTCTTCGAGCAGGCGGTAGTGCAGCCAATACTGATTGACCGCGCCGAGCTCGAGGAAAAGCGCCTCGTTGAGCCGTTCAATGACCTTCGGATCACCCTTCATGAAATTCGTCCTTTACGTGAATGGAATGGAAAAACTTTACCCCTTGCCGGAAATCCTGTCGAGCGCTTTTTTAGAAGTATTCTAAGGATGTCGAGTTTTAAACCTTGGGCCGGAAAGGCTGAAGAATCCGTGTAGAGACCGGCAAACCAGGCCTCGATCTATATTTGTAGGGTAGTAAGTGGCGCTTCCTGCCGCCGCAAAACTTGGCCCCACGCCTACTCCCGGTCCTACCGCTACCCCTACCGTAGCCACACACCCATACCCATGCCCTTGTCGATGCCAATATCCAGACTTGTCAGCCGATGGAAAGACCACATTTGCAACCGGCCGGCGTCGCTCGATACGCCTCAGGTGTGACTTGTCCCCAAGGCATGGGCGAGCGGATGCACCACGCCAGCATCTTGTTCTTCAACTGCGCATCGGAGCAAAACACTGCACCATCTCGTGCCGGCTCGTAAAAGGCTCGCTATAGCAGCAGGGGCAAACAGGGAGGAAAGAGGCGGGGTGCTGATGCAATCCGGCGTTGCGCGTCTATCTTTGTTTTGGACAACGTCCCATCGGAAATCAGGTTCGGATCGAGAAGAAGGCTTCAAGGCTTCAAGGCTTCAAGGCTTCAAGGCTTCAAGGCTTCAAGGCTTCAAGGCGATCAACTCCTGCTTCCTGAACTGATCAAGCTCGAAAGGCCGGTCTGAACGACAGACCCGCTTGTCTTGTGACGTTTGTTGTCTTTCGCAACAAAGGACACGTTTGCCGCCACGAACTCAAGCCGAAGGCCGCCCGTCCGAAATGGAGCCCGAAATGGAGATTGCAGAGACCAGGAAGTGTCGGGGAGATTTCAGCCAAAAGCCCTGCCGCTGACCAGGCTTTTCAGCCCGATTGGCCCTGCTCACACAGCGGGCTTCAGTCAGGCAAATGCGCATGCGCCAGACAGGCCGGCTCAGCCGACCCTGCGTGCGACAGCCATGGCCTGGCGACGCTCGACGGCAGCGGCCTGCTGTTCTTCGTGAAAACGCTTCAGACGGTCAATGAAATTGACAACTTCAGCCGTCTCGCTCTCGCGGGCGTCATGGTATTCCGCAGTGGTCTTGATGATCAGGTCAACCACATTCGGAAAGCAACCGCAGCAACGGCCGCGCTTGCCCATGGCGTGATAGACCTTGGCCGGAACGATCAACTGCCAACAGTCTTCGTCAAGCAGCTCAGCGATGACTGACTTGATGTCCTTGTCGGTAATGTAATTGCAGCTGCAGACCAGCATGAAAGCGTGCACCGTCAAACATGACTCTTACTCTCGCCTTTCTGCTGAACTGGATGCGCTTTGTCAAGAACATTCCGATGGACCGCGACACCACGCCGCTCAGTGAAAATTGCGGCCTTTCGGCATGACGCTGGCAATCGCACCGTCCAAAACTGCCCTTCTTCCGCTGGCCTCCCCTCTTGCTGGCGCCTCCCTTCCTCTTTGTGCCTCCTCTCCACTTGGTGCCTGCCCGACACTCGGCACCTGGCTTGTCACCGCGAGCGAGGCGCGGCTTGCACCCGTCATCACCTCACCCCTTTCACCGCCCTGGCCCTCCCCTTGCCCCTCACCCCGACCCTTACCCTGGCCCTTGCCCGGACCCTGGCGATGATCGACGCCCGGCCGCCGCACTTCGTCGGCATGGGCAAGCGTGGTAAAATCCTTCAGGTCGCGCTGCAGAATGCCGAGCCGCACCGTTGCATCGATCAGGTGATCGGCAACCACATGGATGACCCCATCCGCTTTTTGCAGCTTGCCGCGCAGACAGACGAAACGGGCCCCCATGACGATCGCCCGATACCGTTCGAAGACCTTGGGCCAGACGATGATATTGGCGACGCCCGTCTCGTCCTCGATGGTCATGAAGATGACGCCCTTGGCAGAACCGGGCCTCTGGCGCACCAGAACCAGTCCGGCAATCTGGATCGTGTCGCCATTGCGCAAGGTTTCCAGATCGACCGCACGGCAGAGGCCCGCCCGTGTCATGTCCGCTCTGAGGAAGGACACCGGATGCGCCTTGAGCGAAAATGTCAGCGCGCGGTAGTCGCTCAGCACCTCTTCGCCCGGCAGCATGCGTGGCAGCGCCATTTCGGCCTCGCCATGGATATCCTCCTGCGGCACCGTTGCAAACAACGGCAGCATTTCCACCGCTTGGTCTCCGTCCAGCGCCTGCGCCGCCCACAGCGCATCGCGCCGGCCAAGACCAAGCGACGAAAAGCAGTCGGCATCCGCCAGCCGCTCGATCACCGAACTCGGCAGGCGCGTGCGCAGCCAGAGATCACGGACCGAATCATAGCCCGATCCGCGCTGCGCCACGAGCAGGTCCATATCCACACTCGAGACACCCTTGACCTGCCGCAATCCCAGCCGAACCGCCTTTTCCGTCAGGATGACGCCGGCCATCGAACGATGGCGCGCCGAGATCCGGGCAGGATCGAACTCCCCCGCTTCCAGCCCGTTGTCCCAATCGGAATGATTGATGTCGACAGGCCGTATCTCGACGCCATGCTCGCGCGCGTCACGGATCAACTGCGCCGGTGCATAAAAACCCATCGGCTGGGAATTGAGCAGAGCCGCGCAGAACACATCGGGATAGAAGGCCTTGAACCAGCAGGAAATATAGACGAGCAGGGCAAAGGACGCCGCATGGCTTTCGGGAAATCCATATTCGCCAAACCCCTCGATCTGGCTGAAACAACGCTCGGCAAACTCCCGCTCGTAGCCGCGGCCGAGCATACCGTCGACGAAACGCGCCTTGAAATCGCTGACCTGTCCCGTCCGCCGGAATGTTGCCATCGCCCGCCGCAACCGGTCGGCCTCGGCCGGCGTAAAGCCCGCTGCGGTAATCGCGATCTGCATCGCCTGTTCCTGAAAAAGCGGCACGCCGAGTGTCCGCTCCAGCACCGGCACGAGTTCCGCCTTTGGATAGGTCGGTTGCCGGCCATGCTTGCGGAATTCCTGCCGGTTTCTCAGATAGGGATGCACCATATTGCCCTGGATCGGCCCGGGCCGGACGATTGCCACCTCGATCACCAGATCGTAGAAAATCCGCGGCCGCAGTCTCGGCAGCATGCTCATCTGTGCCCGGCTCTCGATCTGGAAGACGCCCAGCGTATCGGCCCGGCAGATCATGTCATAGACCGCTGGCTGGTCATCGTCGAAGATCGAGGCAAGCGTTTCCGTGCGCCGGTAATGTTGCTCCAGCAGCTTCATGGCCTTCGCCAGGCAGGTCAGCATGCCGAGCGCCAGAACGTCGATCTTCAGGATCTTCAGCACATCAAGATCGTCCTTGTCCCATTCGATCATGTACCGGCCATCGGCCGTGTTCATGATCGGCACCACCTCGTCGAGCCGGTCGCGGGTGATCACGAAGCCGCCGACATGCTGGGACAGATGGCGCGGAAAGCGCTGCAGCTGGTCGGCATAATGCATCACCTGCCGGGTCGTCGGATCGCCGAGATCAAGCCCGGCGGCCTTGGCCTGGTCCTCGGTGAAGTTTTTTGTCCACCAGCCCCAGATCGAACCGGCCAGCGCCGATTGCACATCATCCGACAGGCCGAAGGCCTTGGCGACTTCGCGACCGGCCGAACGGGCGCGGTAGCTGATCACCGCCGCCGTCAGCGCCGCATGTTCACGCCCATAGGCCTCGTAGATGAACTGGATCACCTCCTCGCGCTGGCTATGCTCGAAGTCGACATCGATATCGGGCGGCTCGTCACGCTCGGTCGAGATGAAGCGATCAAAGAGCAAAGTCGTCTTTTCCGGGTTCACCTCGGTGATCCCGAGGCAATAGCAGACGGCGGAATTGGCCGCCGATCCACGCCCCTGGCACAGGATATCCTTGCTGCGGGCATAGTTGATGATCCGCTGCACGGTGAGAAAATAGGGTTCGTACTTCTTCTCGCCGATCAGGTTCAGCTCGTATTCCAGCAGCATCGCGACCTTTTCGGGAATGTCTCTATTCGGAAAGCGCCGGGCAGCCCCCTCATAGGTCAGTCGGCGCAAGGCCTGGGCAGGCAGTTCGCCGTCGATGCTTTCGTCCGGATATTGATGGTTGAGCTCGTCAAGCGAGAAATGAAGCCGGCTAAAGAATTCGCTGGTGGCCGCTATCGCCTCGGGATGAAGCCGGAGCAGACGCGCCATTTCCCGCGGCGCCTTCAAATGTCGCTCGGCATTGGCGGCAAGTCGAAAGCCGGCCTGCACGACGGTCACATGCGCGCGAATGGCGGTGACGACATCGGCGAGCGGTCGATGTTCGGGAATGTCGTAGAAAGGGTCGTTGCTGGCGACCAGCGGCAGGTTCAAGGCTTTGCCCAGGCTTGAGATTTCGGCAAAACTCAAACGATCCTGCCCGTCATGGCGGGGAACCAGGGTGAGATAGAGCCTACCGTCGAGAACCGGCAGAAGCCGCTCGAGGCGACGGCGAAACTCCAGCGCCTGATCCGGGTCGGCAAGCGCTGGCGGCATCGCGGCAAAGAGCAGATCCTGCGACCATTCGAACAGATCCGCCTCGTAAAGCGTGCAGCTTCCCTTCTGCGAGCGCAGATTGCCGGCGCTCAGCAGCCGGCAGAGATGTCCCCAGCCCCGCCGGTTCATCGGATAGGCGAGAAGCTCCGGCGTTCCGTCGGCAAAGACCAACCGCGCACCCGGCCGAAAAGCATAATTGTTGGTCTTGGCCACCGCATGCAGGCGCACCACGCCGGCCACGGTGTTGCGATCGGCAAGCCCCAGGCCGGCAAGCTTCAAGTCCCGTGCGACCCGCACGAGATCTTCCGGATGGGCAGCCCCTTCAAGAAAGGAAAAATTGCTGCGTGCACCGATTTCGAAATAGACGGGCTCCATCAGGCAAACACCCCTTGCATATACCATTCGGGATGGTCAGGGCCGCGCTCGTAAAGTCCCTCGCGAAAAAGCCAGAAACGGTGGCCGGCGCTGTCTTCGATGCGGAAATAGTCACGCGGCGGCCTTGTCTCGCCGTCGATCCACCATTCGGGCGCGACACGCTCCGGCCCCTCGGCACGCGCCACCCGATGCCGGCTGCGGCGCCAGCGAAACATGGCCGGCGGACCATCCGGCAGTTCAGCGGTCACCTCGACCGGTTCCGGCCGGGCAAATAGCCGCAGCGGCCGCACGCCCCGTTGCGGTGCCGGGAGCGGTATCGCCTGGGATGGCAGGCCGTCACCCAGGGGCTGCAGCAGTGCGGCGCGATCCGGCCAATGACTGGCAAGTGCCGTCGGCACCGTCAGGCAACGCGGCCCGAGCCGGGCAGAAACCTGGTCGAGAAATCGACCGAAGCGGCCCTCCGCTTCGGCCTCCTGGTCGAAATGCGGCTGGCTGGGCGACAGGTTCTCGCTGCGCAGCACATTGAGCCTGATCAACTCGAAACCGAAGCCGGCATCGAGATCGTCGCGCAACACCGACAAGCGCTCCGAAAATAGCGACCGGATCCGCGCCGCATCATTCAGCGGGGCTGATGTTCCGACTTCGATGCGAAAAACCCGGCCATCGACACGAAACAGCAAAAGCTCAAACAGCCGCCCGCCTTCGCCCCGGGCTTGCAGCCCCGCCTTCAAGCCGCAGGCAAGCCGGCCGGCAAGATCGAGGATCTGCGTCTCCATGCTGATCGGCTCCGCCAGGCGTCGCTCGACCGAAAGCATGGCGAGCGGTCGCCGCGGCGAAATCGGTTCCCCTTCGCGGCCCATCGCCCGGTCAAGACGCAGCAGCGGCTCCGGCCCGAAGCGCCGCATGATCGGCCCCCGCGGCGCCGTCATCAAGTCGCCGATCTGCTTCAGGCCGACCTTGGCGAGCTTCAGGCAGATCTCGCTTGCCAGCCTGAGCGCCTTGACGGGCAGGCCGGCCAGCACCGCCGGCACATCCGCGGGCGGAATGATCGCCGGGCCGTTAAAGCGCGCCGCGGCCCAGGCAAGCCCCGGCGTCGGGGCAACCGATCCACGCACATCGAGACCGAAGCAGGTCAACCGGCCGACGAGATCGTCAAGCAGCTTTTCCTCGCCGCCGAACAGATGGGCGCAGCCGCTGATATCGAGCATCAAACCATTCTCGTCATCGACGGCGACCAGCGGCGTGTAGCGATCGCACCAGTCGGCTAGCGCATCGAGGAAGGCGCGGTCAGCATCCGCATCCGCTTCGATCACGTCAAGGCTCGGGCAGATCGCCCTTGCCTCGGCCAGCCCCTGGCCAATCCTGAGACCGATCGCCTCGGCGGCTTCGTCCAGCGCCGTCAGCTGCATGCTGGTGGCCACCCGCCCGGCACAAACGACCGGTGGATGGTCAGGACGCCCGTTCGAACGCCAGGAGAGCCCCCAGCGGCGGCGTGCCAGCCTGTCCGTGGCCAGGCGGGGAAAGAAGATCGCCAGGATACGCCGATCCGGCACGGTTCCCGGAAGAGACGGTGCCAGGGATGACGGAAGAGGTGACGAAACGGGCGGGACAGATGGGTTTGAGGCGGCGGTCATGGATGATCCACTCCAGGAAAAGCGCGGAAACCCCCGACGATCGGGATTTTTCGGCAAGGATACGAAAAACGGGATGGCCTATGCCGCCGCCAAGCAGACTTCCATCCGACAAGACCCGCGCCATGGCGGGTGCAGGTTCGACCAGCAGGCGAAGAGAAGCGCTTGATGCCTCCTCCTCTCCCGACTGGCGAAGGAGAAACAGCGTCCCGCCGGTAGCCCGCGCCTTCAGGGAAAGGCGGCGGCTTTCGGTAAGCCCGAATTTCTGAGGATTGCCATGCACTTCGAAGAGCACGGCAGAAAAGGCGCGCGACGAAAGTGCGGCGTCCGCCAGCCAGAGCGCATCCTCGGTGCGCCGCGGCAGGGCATGGATCACTTCACCGGCCTCGAGCCCGAAATCGGCAAGCCCCGGCGCGTAGAGAATGCCGGCTTCACGGCTGACAAACGGATCGGCAATCAGCAGGGTGCGGCGCGGCGTGCCGTTCCGGCCGTCCAGCAGACGCGAAAGCGCAAAGGCAAAGCCGCTCGCCGCGCCTGCGTCCTGCATGCGCGCGCTGCGGATTTCCACCATGGTGCCGGCAACCGCAATCTCGGTCATCAGCTGGTCGAAATCACGATTGCCGAAGCCGACGGCATGAGACCCGGCAGCATCTGGCCCCGCAGCATCCGGATTGGCGGCGATCCGGCTGCGAAGGGCGGTGTCGGCATGATCCGGATCGGCCGCCATGCGGGCGGCATGGCTGGCCTTCCCCTCGATCAGGGCGACTGCCTGTCTGAGGGCAAAAAGCTGCTCCTGCGCCTGAGGGCCTGCGCCCATGACGATCTCTCCTGTCGAAGTGTTCTCTTTATGTTCCTATGGATTCCAGAGCTCCGCCCAAGAGTCAACCGGATTCATTGTGAATTTATTCCTTGACCGGATTTGCTCTCGAAATGCGCGGGCGAAATGCCTATATGTCGGCGGTAGTTAGGAGTTCCAATGGCCCGCATTGACCAGACCGAAGATTGGCGCGAACGCCATGCCCCGACGATCAGCACCTTCGAGTCGCTGGCGATCGAGGCCTATGGCCACCTGCCGCAGGAGTTTCGCGCACTGACCGGCGAACTGATCATCGAGATCAGCGATTTCCCGACGGATGAAATCTTCGAGGACATGGCGCTGGAAACGCCGTTCGACCTGCTTGGCCTGTTCGAGGGCCGCGGCATTTCCGAGCGTTTCACCATGGAAACCGGCGAAATGCCCAACCGCATCACGCTCTATCGCCGGCCGATCCTCGATTACTGGGCCGAAAACGATGAAACGCTGGGCGATATCATCACCCATGTCCTGATCCACGAGATCGGCCACCATTTCGGCCTGTCCGACGACGACATGGAGCGCATCGAGGAAAGCGCCGAGGAAGCGGCTGCCGAACACTGAAACTGGCCCTGTCGTCCTCCCGCCGGCCTGAGCGCACGGCATAAGCTCGCTGCAGGAATCGGGTGGCTGCCGAATGGCACCCATCCTATCCGGGAGCCTCCAACAAACGGAGGTTCCATGACAAGTCTCACCAACAAGGTTGCCATCATCACAGGCGCATCGTCCGGCATTGGCCGCGCGACCGCCATGCTCTTTGCCCGGGAGGGCGCTTCTCTCATTCTCAATGCCAGGAGCCTTGCCCCCCTGGAAGAGGTGGCCGCCGCCATTCGAGATCAGGGCGGAAGAGCTTTTGCCGTCGCCGGAGACGTTGCAGTAGCGCAAACCCATGAGTCGCTTGTCCATGCGGCGGTCGGTCGGTTCGGCGGCCTGGACATCGCCATCAACAACGCCGGAACCGTCGGCCCGATCAAGCCGCTTGCAGATCTCACCCTGCTGGAATGGCAGGACACGCTGACAGCAAATCTGAGCTCCAACTTCCTTGCTGCCCGCCACCAGATCCCCGCCATGCTCGAACGCGGCGAAGGCGCGCTGGTCTTTGTCTCGAGCTTTGTCGGAACCAGCGTCGGCATCCCCGGCATGGGCGCCTATGCCGCATCCAAGGCCGGCATCATGGGTCTGGTGAAGGGGATTACTGCCGACTATGCAAACAAAGGCATCAGGGCCAATGCGCTTCTTCCGGGCGGAACCGATACGGCCATGGCCGGCGACGAAGCCCAGAAGCAATGGGCCGCCGGCCTGCATGCCTTGAAGCGCATCGCCCGTCCGGAGGAAATCGCCCAGGCCGCCCTCTTCCTCGCCGGTCCGATGGCAAGCTTCGTCGCCGGCTCGGCCCTTTATGCAGATGGCGGCAATGCGGCCGTCAAGTGAAGCAATCACCCGGGAGAGCCAGCTCCCCCGGGTGATTGCCCTTATTGTTCGCCGAGCTTCATCGTCGGATCATAGTCCTTGCCATGCACGGTCTTCACCACCGCCTGGCCGCAATGCATCTGGTTGGTCGCCGCATTGAACGACAGACTGGGCGCGCCATGCAGTTCCCAGCCCTTGTTCAGCGCATCGGTCACCCGATGACAGAAGTTCGCGTCGTCGGGACCGGTAAGGAAACGATAGACTTTCACGTTGCATGGACCTTTCTGTCTTGAATGCTTTGAAACCTGGCGAGCAGACGCTCCGCCTCGTCGAGATGCAGCCGTTCGATCATCCGGCCATCCGCATTGATCACGTTGAGCCCGGCATTGTCGGGCCGGGCAAAGACCTCGACCACCAGACGCGCCTCGGCGAGATCCCCGGCGCTTGGCCCGAATGCCGCATTGGCCGCCGCGATCTGCGCCGGATGGATCAGCATCTTACCGTCGAAACCCATCGCCCGGCCCTGGCTGCATTCCGCGGCAAAGGCCTCAAGATCCTTGAAATCGTTCGAGACGCTGTCGATCACGTCCAGCCCGTAGGCGCGCGCCGCCAGCACCACCTGCATCAGCCACGGCACCAGATAGCTGCGGCCCGCTGCGGCCGGCACCCCGGTCGCCTTGCGCAGGTCGTTCAGCCCGACGACGAAGGCATCGAGCCTGGAATCCGCCGTCCGGCCTGCCGAGGCAATCGCTGCGGCATTGAGGATACCGCGCGGCGTCTCGATCATCGCCCAGACCCTGAGACCTTCCGCCGCACCCCTCTCACCGATCAGCTCGGCCACACTCTGCACCGCGTCCGGATCCTCGACCTTGGGCAGCAGCACGGCCTCGGGCATGCAGGCAAGCACGGCGTCCATGTCATCTCGGAAAAATGCGCTGTCGGACCCGTTGACGCGGATGATCCGCTCGCGATGGCCGAGATCGGTTTTTTCAAGGAAAGCCAGGAGATTGGCGCGGGCCTCGACCTTCTTTTCCAGTGCGACGGAATCCTCCAGGTCGAAGATCACCGCATCGCAGTCCAGCCCCGCCACCTTGTCGAGCGCACGCCGGTTGATCGCCGGCACGGTCAGCACCGAGCGACGAAGCCCGGAAGGGTGCCTTGAAGAATGATGATCGTGATAGGATGTCATGGTGCTGACTTCTGGCAAGCTTTGCCGCCTCGCGCAAGATGACAATTCGGTGAAAACCCCTTGCATTCATGGCGAAGAAGGACCACCTTCGTCGTGTGAAAGGAACTTAACATGCACAATATCCGTTCCGCCGTTCTCGCCGTCGCAGGTCTCGCACTCATCGGGCTCGCCGCAGCTTTCGCTGTGTCGCTCACCCTCGTCATCGGCGCCTTCCTGACCGTGACCCTCGCCGTGCGCATGCTGATGCTGCGCACCAGGCAGGCGCCGGTCTATGCCAAGGCCAGACGCCAGGAAGACATGCGCATCTGGAACGATGGCAAAGGCACGATCATCGACCTTTGAGGGTCGGATGAAGCTCTTCGGGAGCGATCGCGCGCGCAGACTGCGACGGTGAGATCTTGCGCGCCAAAAGCCGCGATCTCCAACTCCGGCCCGGGCTCCGGTCTGAACTCTGGATCTCAAGCAAAATTCTCCTTCAAATTTGTGCTGTTTTGTTTTATTGCCGAGGCATTATCGCCGCTCCACGGCGCCGGCCGCCGGATAAGACAGGCGAAAAGCGCACAGGAGCGTTGGATCACACGCCCAGATCGAAGGCAGGATTGATGGAAAAGTTCGTAAAGCTCACCGGCGTTGCCGCGCCGCTCCCGGTCGTCAACATCGACACGGACATGATCATCCCGAAGGATTATCTGAAGACCATCAAGCGCACCGGTCTCGGCGCCGGCCTGTTCGCCGAGGCCCGTTTCAAGGAAGACGGCTCGGAAAACCCGGATTTTATCCTCAACAAACCGGCCTATCGCAATGCCCAGATCCTGGTTGCCGGCGACAATTTCGGCTGCGGCTCGTCGCGTGAACACGCGCCCTGGGCGCTGCTCGACTTCGGCATCCGCTGCGTCATCTCGACCTCGTTCGCCGACATCTTCTACAACAACTGTTTCAAGAACGGCATCCTGCCGATCGTCGTCAGCCCGGAAAACCTGGAAAAGCTGCTCGACGACGCTGGCCGCGGCTCCAATGCCGTTTTGACCGTCGATCTCGAAAGCCAGGAAATCACCGGCCCGGACGGCGGCAAGATCACCTTCGAACTCGATGCCTTCAAGCGCCATTGCATGCTGAACGGCCTCGACGACATCGGCCTGACACTGGAAAAGGCATCGAGCATCAATGTCTTCGAAAAGTCATTGGCCAGCTCGCGCCCCTGGGCCTGAACAGGCGTCACGCTTGAGAAGCTCGGCGGATCGTCTCGACTGAGCTGAAATATCAAACCGTCTGCAGCACACGCTGCGGGCGGTTTTTCTTTGTTCAATATGCGCCATCATGGGCCGGAGGGCGCACAAAATGACGTCTGCATTCGGCCTATACCGTTGAAAAACACCCTCGATGTGAGGTGGCTCAACGTCGGCGAGATATCAAGTAATGAGTTGCAGAAGTAGCGAAGGCGAACTCAGGAAGCTGCCAACAACGAGACCAACTAATCCAAGAGCTACCGCTCCGACAAGTCCATGGTTCTCCCAGCCAATCAAAGCTCCCACCGCAGTCGCTGCGACGATGATCGACACTGACCATACGATCTTGATGAGCGAGACCATGCGCCGCATGACAGTGGCTTTTTCTTGCGTCATAGCAAAACCGGTTTGTTTCGAAGCCTTCGTTGATTGAATATAATATAGAATTTTCCCTAGTGCCGCACCAAGGCACTACAAATGGCTCAGCCACTATAGGCATATATTGCGCACAACTCGTCGGGAACTATGACGATCAGACCAGTTCGGCCATAAGCGTAGTAGCTACCCGGCTTAGAGAAGGCGCGGTTGACCATATCTTCCCACGTCTTCTCTAGGGGAACGGGGAAACCGTACTTGTTAAGATAGTCGCCAATACCGGGAGAGGTCCAATACTTCCTTCCTTCATAAGACGCCGAACCCCAATCGTCATCCATCATCAATGGCGTCTCGCGCCATTCTGTGTACCTCCCCTGCCATCCCTCCCAAGGGTTTTGGGGCAATTTTTCTAGGTAGCCTATCCCACGGGCCTTTATTTGCGCGGCAACTGAGGCAGGCAGTTGGAAGACCAGTAGCCCAGTCTCATTTCCACCCGGACCGAAGCCCCACGACTGTTCCGAAACATAAAGAACATTGGAAACATTCAACGCCTCCGGAACAACTCTGAGGTGATGGCTCCTTAAGTAGAGCTGAGACCCCACCCAAGGCATCCCAACCATCAGAGCAACGACGACGGTCCATTTCCAATATTTCGGCATGTTATCCTTCAACGCACCTACGAACTGGGGGCCTTTGATTGCAACCGATAATGGCGGCTTTCAAGCCGTCTGATTTCCACTTTGAACGTCCGAAGAGAGCAGAAACGCGACCATAACCTACGCAAAGCATCATGTCTGCTGTTGCACAAATCGGCCGAAGTATTCGACTGGGTGCGGCGCAAACCAGCCATGGCATTCCCCAAAACCCAAGCGCCCAGCATGTCCCCCGCACCCGACCCGGCCGTCTTCCCATATCAGCGCCTAAAGCAGCGTCTCCTGCCACGCCCTCAGCTTGGCAAGCGACACGCCGATGCCGCCACAGACCTCGATCAGCGGGTTCTGGAATCGCGACAAAAGCCCGGCATGCACATCGGCAACGGCGAGCGCTGCGCCGCAGGCCGGCTCGACCAAGATGCGATAGGCATCGGCAAATTTCAGGCAGGCCGCCACCGCGTCCGCATCGCTGACCGTTACGCTCTCGATCGGATGGCTGCTCGGCAGCTCGAACACGTGTTGCGCCACCTGGCGCGCGCCGAGCGAATTGGCAATCGACGTGATCGCCGGCAGCGTCACCCGCTCGCCGGCCATGACGCTGGCATTGAGCGAGGCAGCTCCCTCGGTTTCGACGGCGATCACCGGCACATGCGAAAGCCCGTTGCGCCGCAATCCCTCGACGATACCCGCCATCAGCCCGCCGCCGCCGACACTGGCAATGACGCAGTCGAATTCCGCCCCCTTCGCCACCACTTCGTCGATCAGCGTGCCATGACCTTCCCAGAGCAGCGGATGGTCGAAGGGATGCACATAGGCCGCCTTGCGCGCCTCGGCGAGCGCGATCGCATGGGCATTCGCCGCGTCGAACACCGCGCCATGCACGAGAACCGCAGCCCCCGTCGCCTCGATCAGCAGCCGCACCTCGACCGAAGTCGTTTCCGGCACCACGATCGTCACCGGCACGCCGAGCGCGCGGCCCGCATAGGCCGCCGCAATGCCGGCATTGCCACCCGAAGCGCAGAAGATTTCCCCAGCGCCGTTCTCCACCTCATGCTGGCAAAGCCGGCCGACGCCGCGCAGCTTGAAACTGCCGGACGGCTGCAGCGCATCGAGCTTCAGCCACAGCGGCCGGCCGCTTTTGCTATAGGCTTCGCTGGTGCGAAACAGCGGCGTGTCGAGATGCAGGGGAAGCGCAGGCATGGGGGGCATTGGATCACCGGAATTGGACAGAGATGCGCACTTGTGACCGGCAAACGCAGGCCCGTCAACCGAGCAGGGATGCGTGTGGCCAGCCCGCAAACCGTACCGTTTCGGCCTCTTGCTCGCTTGAAATGCCAGGGGTCGGGGTCTAAGAAACCGCAACTTGTTTTTCAGCGGAGGCTATCATGACTGAGCGCAATCTTCTTCTCCTGCCCGGCGACGGCATCGGCCCGGAGGCCATGGCCGAAGTCCGCAAGATCATCGCCTATATGAATGCCGAAAAGGCTGCCGGCTTCGTCATCGAGGAAGGCCTGGTCGGCGGATCCGCCTATGACGCCCATGGTGCCGCGATCTCGGAAGACGACATGGCCAAGGCGCTTGCCGCCGATGCCGTGCTGTTCGGTGCGGTCGGCGGCCCGAAATGGGATGACGTTCCTTACGAGGTGCGCCCGGAAGCCGGTCTGCTGCGCCTGCGCAAAGATCTCGAGCTCTTCGCCAACCTGCGCCCGGCGATCTGCTACCCGGCGCTCGCCAACGCCTCGTCGCTGAAGCCCGAACTGGTCGAAGGCCTCGACATCCTGATCATCCGCGAACTGACCGGCGGCGTCTATTTCGGCGAACCGAAGACCATCACCGATCTCGGCAATGGCCAGAAGCGCGCCATCGATACCCAGGTCTACGACACCTACGAAATCGAGCGCATTTCCGCCGTCGCCTTCGAGATGGCCCGCACCCGCGGCAACCGCGTCTGCTCGATGGAAAAGCGCAACGTGATGAAGTCGGGCGTGTTGTGGAACCAGGTGGTCACCGCGACCCACAAGGAGAAGTTCTCCGACGTCAAGCTCGAGCACATGTTGGCCGATGCCGGCGGCATGCAGCTCGTTCGTGCGCCAAAACAGTTCGACGTCATCGTCACCGACAATCTGTTCGGCGACATGCTGTCGGACGTCGCCGCCATGTTGACCGGTTCGCTCGGCATGCTGCCGTCCGCTTCGCTCGGCGCGCCCGACGCCAAGACCGGCAAGCGCAAGGCGCTCTATGAGCCGGTGCATGGCTCGGCCCCGGACATCGCCGGCCGCGGCATTGCCAACCCGATTGCCATGATTGCCTCGTTCGCCATGTGCCTGCGCTACTCGTTCAACATGGTCGAGGAAGCCGACCGGCTGGAAAAGGCGATCGCCAACGTGCTCGACAAGGGCATCCGCACCGGCGACATCATGGCCGAAGGCGCAACGGAAGTCGGCACCGTCGAAATGGGCGATGCGATCCTCGCCGAATTCAAGGCCCTGTCGGCCTGATCGATCTCTTTCGCCTCGGCGAAAATATGAACGGCGCGGAGCAATCCGCGCCGTTTTGCGTTCGTCCCATCCGGCGTCCCCTGTGTCATCTGGCTTTGTCATCCCGCCTGCCACCACGTTCATCTACCGGGCAATGGTCACAACTGCGTGAGAATCCCGACGTCTCACTGTGCGGTACAAATCCGGACACGCCTCTCCAGCGTAATCAGAACAGACAAAGCCTGAGATCGGCCGCAGCCGTCGCGACAGATCCCCGCAAGCCGGCCTGAACAAAGTCAAACCTCGACCAGACGCCTCTGCATGCCATGGAACATTAGCGCCCTTTGTCCGTTGATGCTTAAATGCGCAAATGAGGCTCTTGCCAGCAAACGGTCCGCACCGACCATGGAGAGATTTCGATGAAAGCCATGTCCGCTGACAGACACATCATCAAATACGCGATGTCGCAGCCCTATCTCGAACGGCAGGAAGAGCTGGATCTGGCGATCCGCTGGAAGGACAACAACGACCAGGATGCGCGCAACCGCATCGCCCAGGCCCATATGCGCCTGGTCATCGCCATGGCTTCGAAATTCCGAGGCTTCGGCCTGCCGCTTAACGACATGATCCAGGAAGGCTATATCGGCCTTCTCGAGGCCGCCGCCCGCTTCGATCCCGGTCGCGAGGTCCGTTTCTCGACCTATGCCGGCTGGTGGATCCGCGCCTCGATGCAGGATTACATCCTGCGCAACTGGTCGATCGTGCGTGGCGGCACGAGCTCGTCGCAAAAGGCGCTGTTCTTCAACCTGCGCCGCCTGCGCGCCAAGCTCGCCCAGGGCGACAACCGGTTAAGCGACCAGGCCATCCACCAGGAAATCGCCTCGGCGCTCGGCGTCAGCCTCGCCGACGTGCAGTCGATGGACGCCCGCCTGACCGGCAATGACGCCTCCCTGCAGACCCCCGTCGCCGGCCGCCATGGCGAAGGCGCAGAACAGCTCGAAATGCTGAAAAGCAACGAGACGCTACCGGACGAACAGGCAACCAGCATTATCGACGGCGAACGCTGGACCGGCTGGCTGAGAAGTGCTCTGACCCAGCTCAATGAACGCGAAAGCCGCATCATCAAGGCCCGCCGCCTGACCGAAGACGGCGCGACCCTCGAAGAACTCGGCGTCGAACTCGGCATCTCCAAGGAACGCGTCCGCCAGATCGAGACCCGCGCTCTGGAAAAGCTGAAATTCGCGCTGACCACCCGCGTACCGGCAGCCAGCCGCTACGAGATGGCCTATTGAGGGCAGTCAGGGATTGAGCGAAAGAGGCCGATGGAGACGCTGGCTTTTTTCCCCTGAGTCAAATAAGCGAAATCTTTGCGCCATGGTGAAAGCAGCCATGGCGATATGACTCGACTTGACCGTCACGTCGACGAGCAGACCAACTCACAACAGTGCGAAAATCCTCACCTCACGCCCGATGCCGTGCAGTTCCTCCATCCGGGAGGCCGATGTGATGCCGCCGTTGCTGAGGATTTCTGAAACCTTGGCGTCCCCGACGATCGCCTCCGTCGTCATGATCACATTCGGATCGGCAAGGCCCTGGACCCGGGACGCGATATTGACGGTTTGGCCGAAATAGTCCTGACGGTCGTTCAGGTTGACGGCGAGGCATGGTCCCTCATGAATGCCGATCTTCAGGAGAAGGTCGTCGCTGCCGTGTTCGGTATTCAGCCGCAGCATCGCCTCGCGCATCCTGAGCGCGGCCGCCACCGCGCGGTCCGGGCTCGGAAAGGTTGCCATCACGGCATCGCCTATGGTCTTGACGACCGCTCCGGCCTCTGTGGCGACGATCTCGTGAAGAACTCTGAAATGCTCCCGCACCAGATCGAAAGCGGCAAGATCCCCGACGCGCTCGTAGAGCGCGGTCGAGCCCCTCAGGTCGGTGAACAGGAACGTCAGGCTGGTGATCTTGAGGCGCTGGTCGACGTCGAGCGTGTCGGTCCGATAGATGTCTCGAAAACTCTGGTTCGTCAGCAGCCGCTTGGCCGTCAGAAAGGCGCGCCTGCGGCCGAGGAGCTCGTGCAGGTCGTCTCCCGCGATGCAGACATTCGGCACAACTCTGCGATCGGTGTGGTTTTCGAGGGTCAGCCGCAACTGGCCGGGACGTAGGATCAGCGTTTCATTCGGCGTGTGCGCCCGGCTCATGACCATCGAGAGGTTCTGACGTTCGTCGGTGGGCTCGCCCTGCACGTCGATGAATTGCGCCGAATGCGTGACCGCATCGAAGATGATGACGAACTGCGCCGGCAGCTGCAGCGAAACGAAAGCCTTCTCGCCCGGCGCAAGCTCGATCATCTCCAGAAGGATGCGTTCGAACCGCGTCTCCAGATCATCCGGCAGGTCCACGCCGGAGCTGAAGAAGATCTGCCGGTAATATTCAAGCGGAGACAGCCGATCGGGGTCGTGGGCCGCAATCTTGCGCACTCTCGGACTGACGGTAAAGGTGACCTCGACCATCTCGTCGAGGGTCGGTTCGTATCCGGCCGCGCAGAGCGCGCAGTGGTAGGTGTCCTGGACGACCCCCTTGAGAGTGGCGCCGCTGTCGAGGACGCCGCCGCATCCAGGGCAAAGGACATTCCAGGTCATCTCGAATGCGCCGATGCGGGCGGCATGGAGAAGCGCCGCAATCGTTTTCTCCGCATCGAGATTATGTTTATCGGCGAAGGCAAGCGCATTGATGCGATTGAGATCACGATCCGAGCCGTGCCGGACGACGTTTTCGATACACGCCACCGTCTGCGGGTCAGCCGCCTGTCGCAGGGTGGAAAAAAGCACGTCCATTTCACTCATGAGACAAGTCTCCGTGCAGAACCCACGGCGGACGACGCCAGGACCCGGATCATACCATGGGATTGGGAGTGTCCTAAAGAAAATCGATAGGCCTGGATGCCGTTCGTTCCCCGATCTGCTTGGATCGTCCCTATGGGGTGCCGACATGCGAGGATATCCCCGGCTGCTTCGGCGGCCGCCTCGAGCAGTTCGCCACCAGGTTTGGGACGTGGCCACCGACCCCACCCAGCGCATGACCGGGCTCTGAGTGAGGAAAGCCTCACTCCGAGATGATCTTCACCCGCATGCCCGGCGCCACCGTCGATGTCGGTCCCAGCGCGTTGATCAGCCGGAACAGTTCGAGCTTGCGGTCGGTGCCCATCATCCGGGCCGACAGCGTGCCGATATCGTCCTTTGCCCCGACGGTGACGACGCGAACCCTGAGCGGCTTCAATGTCGCGGCTTCCTCCGGCGAGATCCGCCGGAAACTCGTGCGCAACTGCTGCGCCGTCGGCTCCAGGGCCGCACTGCCCTTCGGCACGGCGGTGAGGAAGCGGAAGATCTGCGTGCCGATGCGGATCACGGTGATATCGAAATCCCAGCGATCGGCCGAGGCCCTCGCGGTGGCCGCCTCCAGTCCGTTGACCGTGGTCATCTGGATCGTTTCCGGCAGAAGGCCGGTGACCCAGCCGCTGGAAATATAGTTCGACAGCGTCATCTTCTGGCTGTCGGCGACGCCGTCGAAACGGATCGCCACATCGCCCGGCCCGGTCGCCAGCACCGCCTCGACCTTGTTGTCGATCTGGAAGCCGGCCGGCACGTCGAAGCGGATGCCGAGCGTGCCATGCAGGAAGGTCTGGCCGCGCACATAGCCTTCCTGCGGGCTGTCGCCATAGAGCAGACCATTGATGCCGTTCAGATAATAATCGCGCCCCGTCTCGCCATGCGTACCCTCCGGACCAAACGCCCTTGCATGGCGCTTGGCGAGATCGACGCGCTGCGGCGCGTTCGGATGGCTCGACAGGAAGTCGAGGCTCTGGTCGGCATCGGGATCGACCGAGGTGAACTGGCTGTAGCGCGCCATCGAATCGAGGAAACGCGCCGCTGCATAAGGGTCGTATCCGGCCTCGCCCAGCGTGCGCACGCCGATCACGTCGGCCTGCAACTCCTGCTGGCGCGAGAATGCGGCGAGGCGCAACTTTCCGCGGGCGAGCGCCTGCTTGCCGGCAAGATCGCTCGACAGGACTTCGGCGACCACCCGGCTGGCGATTACTTCCGCCTCTTCGCGGCGCTGCCGCTCGATGCCGTGATTGGCGGTCACATGCGCCATCTCGTGGCTGAGCACGGCCGCCACTTCCGATGCGTCATTGGCCAGTGCCAAAAGCCCGCGCGTCACATAGAGATAACCGCCCGGCAGCGCGAACGCATTGATCGCCGGCGAATTGAGGATGGTGATGCGGTAGGACTGGTTCGGATTCTCCGACACCGCCGTCAGCGCCCCGGCAATGCGCGCGACAAGCCGTTCGGTCTTCGCGTCGGAATATTCGCCGCCATAGGATGCCACGATGCGCGGATGTTCGCGTGCGCCCATCTGCGCCCGCGGATCGTCCTTCTGCACTTCGTCGACGATCTGCGGATTGGTCGACGGTGCGACGCTCGGCACATAGGCCTGCTCGAACAGCGACTGGCAGGAAGACAACAGGAGGCTGAGGCTGACGAGGCCAGCAATCGACGAGACAAACCTCGCGGACCCGCGCCGCCGAACGTTTTCGGCGACCAACGCGCTGTTCCCAGTCAAAAACTGCATCCTGCCCCTTTGCCTAAACCTTCGTCAGCGCCTGTCGAGCCCGAGATCCCGGTCGATAGCCACGCAAACACGCAACCAAGCAAACCGAGAATCGGTCTATCCCATCAAGCATCTGCCGCCATTTCACACAATGCGAAAAAACCGCATGCTGATTAAGATAGTGGCGACACACGATATGACCAAGGCTTGTTGACGCCAAGCACCCATTCCCTTGGCGCATGACACCGGCGAACGACGAAATTAAGGCGAAGGCCGCTCGCCAACACCAAGTCCGGCACCGAGCCGGGCACCCGGTCCGCCAAAGCGCCGCACCGCGTCGAGGTCCTGCCGGGCAAAAAAGTCAGCCGTCGCCGCTGCAACCAGCACGCGACCGGCCTCAAGGAAGACCACGTCCTTGGCCAGCCGCTCGACATCGCGCGGATCATGGCTGACGAGCACGATCGTCGCCCCGGTCTCGCCGTGCAGATCGGCGAGCAGTTCGACCATCACCGCCCGCAGCCCCGGATCGAGCGCCGCAAACGGCTCGTCGAGCAGCAGCACCGGCTTGTCGCGCACCAGCGCCCGGGCAAAGGCCGCCCGCTGGCGCTCGCCACCCGACAAGGAGCCCGGCAGCCGCCGCTCGAAGCCACCGAGCCCGACCCGGTCCAGCGCAAGCGACACCGCCTGGCGGTCCGCCGCCGTCAGCCGCAGCGCCGGATGAATGCCGAGCCCGATATTGGTGTAGAGGTCGAGATGGGCAAACAGATTGTTGTCCTGGAACACCAGCGACACCGGCCGCCCTGCGGGTGCAAGAGCCGTGACATCCTGATCGCCGATCAGCACGCGGCCGCTGTCTGGCCGCTCGAAGCCGGAGATCAGATTGAGCAAGGTCGATTTGCCCGAGCCCGAAGGCCCGACGACCGCCGTGATCGCCCCCGCCTCGAAGCGGCAGTCGAAGTCAAAGGACATCGCGCCGAGCGTCAGCCGCAGCTGGTCGAGGCGGATCGCCGCCGCTCTTTCCGTCATCATCGGCGCATGTCCTTTCCTTGCGGCGCGCCGATCAGCGCCAGCACTAGGCAGATCGCCCCCAGAATGAGTGCAAGGCCATCGGCGTCATGGCTGCGATAGCTGCCCATGCGCGCATAGATCAGCGACGGCAGCGTCGAGATGTTTTCCGAACCGAACAGCGCCACCGCCCCGAGATCCCCAAGCGACAGCGCCATGGCAAAGGCCAGCGCCATCGCAAGCGGCCGCTTCAGCACCGGCCAGTCGACCAGCCGGAAGCGTGAAATCCCACTCAGCCCGAGCGAAGTCGCAAGCCTCGTGGTGCGGGCCTGATGCTCGACAAAGGCCGGCTCCAGCACCCGCATGACAAACGGCAGCGCCATCAGCGCATTGATGCCGACGACGATGACCGGCGCAAAGCTGGCGATGTCGCCGGTCTTGCGCAGGGCCAGGAACCAGCCGGTCGCCAGCACGCTGGTCGGCACCAGCAGCACCAGCGACGAACTTGCCCCGAGTGCCGCCGACAACAACCGCGATCCAATGGCAGCAGTGCGCGCCGACGAAAGCGCGGCCCGTGCCGAAACCACCCCATAGGCGCAGGCAAGCGACAGCAGGCCGGCGGACGATGCGACGATCAGGCTGGTGCCCGCCGCCTGCCGGAATGCCGGCTCCCGCAACAGCTTGACCAGATCGGCATTCACCCCCGAGACGATCACCTGCGCCAGCGGCAGCACGAGAAACAATGTGGCCAGCAGCAGGACGACAGCATCCAGCAGCCGGATCGCCAGCCCCATGCCGTCAAATCGCACAAACCGCCGTCCGCTGGTCTGGCCGGTATCGACCGCCGCCGGCAGCAGGCTCAAAGCCGCAAGGATGGCGCCGGTGACGACGATCTGCATCAGCGCCAGCGACACCGCCCGTTCGGGGTCGAAATCGAAGCGCAGCGCCTGATAGATCGCCACCTCGATCGTCGTGGCCGCCGGCCCGCCGCCAAACACCAGAACCAAGGTGAAACTGGTGGCGCAGAGCATGAAGATCAAGCCGCTGGCACCCGGAATGACCCGCGCCAGCACCGGCCATTCGATGAACCGGAAGATCGACAGCGGCGACAGGCCGAGGCTCGCCGCCGAACGCCAGTATTCCGCCGGCACCCGCTCCAGCGCCGACAGCATCAGCCGGGTCGCCAGCGGCAGGTTGAAGAACACATGCGCGATCAGGATGCCGGAAAGTCCGTAGATCGACACCGGCTCGGCAAGGCCGACAAGGGCCAGGCCATCATTGATGATGCCTTGGCGCCCGAAGATACCGATCAGCCCGAGCGCCCCGATCAGCACCGGCAGGCCCATCGGCACCGCCATCAGCCGGATCAGCCAGCGGCGACCGGCAAAACCCGGCTGGCGCGCCAGCGCACTGGCGACCGGCAGGGCAAGCATGACCGACAGAGCCGTCGAAAGGGCTGCCTGAAACAGCGTGAAGCGCAGCACCGAATGCACCACCGGATCGCCGATCACGCCGAGGAATGCGCCGTCCATCCGGCCGCAGAGCAAGGCTGCCAGCGCCGTGCCGATAAAACCCGCCACCAGCGCAAGCACCAGAAGACCGCCGGCCAGAGCCGGCAGTCTTTCCGCGTTTGCCAGGATGCGCGGGCGGGCCATGCCGCGAGGCTCAGTTCAGCGTCATCGCGGCCAGCCATTCGTCGATCCACGCCTTGCGGTTGGCGGCGACCTCGGCCGAACTCATCAGGAACGTCGTCTTCGGCTGCACCAGCGTGCCGAAAGCGTCCGGCAGCGGCTCGGATGTCGCAGCCGCCGGCATCATCCAGTTGTTCGTCGGGATCGTGTCCTGGAAACCAGGCTCCAGCATGAAGGCGAGAAACTGCCGGGCCAGATCCTTTTGCGGCGCGTTTTTCAACAGGCCCGCGACCTCGATCTGGATGTAATGGCCCTCGGAGAATTCCGCCGCCTGATAGCGATCGGTCTCTTCCGCCACCATGTGATAGGCCGGCGAGGTGGTATAGGACAGCACCATCGGCGCCTCGCCCTTGGTGAACAGGCCGTAGGCCTCCGACCAGCCGGGCGTCACCGTCAGCACGCGGCCCTTGAGCTTGGCCCAGGCCTCCGGTGCCTTGTCGCCATAGACCGACTTGACCCAGAGCAGCAGGCCGAGCCCCGGCGTCGAGGTGCGTGGATCCTCGATGACGATCTTCTGGCTCGGATCGCCCTCGACCAGCTCCTTCAGGCTCTTCGGCGGATTTCTCAGCGTCTCACTGTCGTAGACCACGGCGAAATGCCCGTAGTCATAGGGCACAAAGACATCGTCGGAAAAGCCGCCCGGCACCTTGGCCTTGGCAAGATCGGTGCCCGAGGCTTCAAAGAGACCGGTCTGCTTGGCTTCTTCGGTCAGGCTGGTGTCGAGGCCGAGAACCACATCGGCCTTCGAGCCTTCGCCTTCCAGCTTCAGCCGGGTCAGCAGCGCCACGCCATCGGCGACGCCGACAAAATTGACCGTGCAGCCGCAGCTCTTCTCAAACGCTTCCTTGACCTTCGGTCCCGGACCCCATTCGGAAATGAAGCTCTCATAGGTATAGACGGTCAGGGTCTTTTCGGCGGCATGCGCCGGCAGCACAAGGCCTGTGGCAAGCAGCGCTGCGGCAAGGCCGGAACGCAAGGTGTCGACGAGATATGATGGCATGACGCCCTCCTCCTAAAAAACAATTGATCTCGGGATAGGGCGCTTTGCGATCGACGCGTCTAATCCCTCCGCCGGTGTTAACCGGATCAGGTTCCGCGGGTTGGCTTTCGCCTCTCAGCATTTCGTCCCGATGGAACAAAAGGCACCCCGTTAGAGCAGCCTTGAGATAGCGCGCCGCGCGGGTCGGCGCAAGATGTGCCTTGCGTATCGTGCACGGCAGAGCCGCGTCAAAGGGTAAGGGAAACGCAAGCCCTGCGTGCTAGAGCTTGTCTGCGATGGATGGGATGAGTGCGCATGGTAACCTTTCATACGGAACAGCAGACCGCCGCCGAGGGCACGTTGCCGGCCGCCGAACTGAGCTTCAACCGCCAGCTTTCGATAGCGCTGGACAGTTTCTGGCAGTCGGCGGTGCGCAACCGCATTCTCGCCTTCGCCACCGCCCTGCTCGGCATCATCCTCCTGACCGCCTATGGCACGGTGCTGCTCAATCAGTGGAACGCACCCTTCTACAACGCACTGGAACGGCGGGATCTTTCAGCCTTCCTGAACGAATTGCGCAACTTCGCCATCATTGCCGGCTTCCTGCTGCTGCTCAATGTCATTCAGACCTGGCTCAACCAGATGACCGCGCTCTACATGCGCGAGGGCCTGTCGCGCGACGTCGTCGACCAGTGGCTCAAGCACAAGCGGGCCTTCCGCCTGTCGATGTCGAGCCCGCTCGGCGTCAATCCCGACCAGCGCCTGCATGAAGACGCCCGCAAGCTCGCCGAAATGACCACTTCGCTGACGATAGGCCTGGTCCAGTCGACCATTCTTCTGGTCAGCTTCATCGGCGTATTGTGGAACCTGTCGAGCAATTTCACCTTCCATGTCGGCACATACAGCTTTGCCATCCCCGGCTACATGGTCTGGGGCGCCATCCTCTATGCGCTCGCAGCCTCCCTGCTCAGCCAGCTGGTCGGGCGCCGCCTGTCGCGATTGAATGCCGATCGTTATGCCCGCGAAGCCGACCTGCGTTTCTCGCTGATGCGGGCGAATGAAAATCTCGAAGCGATCGCGCTGGCGCGCGGCGAGGAAACCGAGCGCCGCCATATCCACCAGACGCTCGACACGGTGATTGGCTCGATCCGCCATCTGGCGATGGCGCTGACCAATCTCACTTGGGTCACTGCAGGCTTCGGTTGGCTGGCGATCATCGTGCCGATCCTGATTGCATCGCCCGCCTATTTTGCCGGCCCGATGAGTTTCGGCGGCCTGATGATGGCGGCCGCGGCCTTCACCCAGGTCTATTCGGCGCTGCGCTGGTATGTCGACAATTTCGGCGCCATCGCCGACTGGCGCGCCGCCCTGATGCGCGTCACCGTCTTTCGCGCCGCCCTGATGGATCTCGACCAGCAGGTGCAGACCGCCGGTCGCATCACGATGGCAAGCGGCAAACCGGGACAGATCGATCTGCAGGCGCTCGAAATCTGCGTGCGGGTCAACGGTGATGCCTGCGAAAGCGCCTTCCGCCTCAAGGAACGCGATATCACCATCAAGTCCGGCGAAAAGATCATGGTCAATGGCGACCAAGGCGTGAACCGCAAGCTATTGTTCAACGCGCTGGCCGGCCTCTGGCCGTTCGGTGAAGGCAAGGTGACCTTGCCCGCCAATGAGGAAATCCTCTTCGTGCCGCAGGTCGGTTATCTGCCGGAAGGGCGATTGCGCAGCCTGCTTGCCTATCCCGCACCCTCCGCCAGCTTCTCCGACACCGAACTGCGCGCCGTGCTCGCCCGCGTCGGCCTCAATGAACTGGTTGACCGTCTCGACGACCGCGCCCGCTGGGACCGCGCGCTCGACAAGGACGAACAGATGGCGCTGGCCTTCGCCAACATCCTCCTGCGCAAGCCGCGCTGGGTGGTCTTCTACGACGTGCTGGAAGGCCTGGAACCCGCCACCGAAGAGCGGCTATGCCGCATTCTCGGCGAACTCGGCGACACGACGCTCCTCTACATCGGCCGCTCCGCCGCCTATCTCCAGGCCACCAATCCGAGGCTGCTGCATCTGGAACGCACTGGTCATGCTGCCGAAGCGCTGGTGGATTGATCGACGTCTGTCCGCCGTCCCGTATACCGGTTTTACAAGGCCGGCGCGCGGCCCCGCGCCGCCTGAGCGGAAGAAGTCGGCGCAAAGCGGACGGCAAGGTGGGCGGTGACTTCCTTCTCCCCCCGAGGGAGAAGGTGCCCGAAGGGCGGATGAGGGGGCGGTCACCTTGACGGCTTCACCCCGGCCGAAAGACCGACCAACGCCCGAAAGCCCAAAATGCACGACCTCGCCGCCATCCTCTCCGACATCGCCAGTTACATCACGGCTGGGAGGCGGGCGAAGTCCCGTATCGGCAGGTTGGCGGTCGGTGCGGTGTTTATCGGACTGATAGCGCTGGCGGTGTTGCTGATCAGAGGCTGGTAAAAGGTCCTCACCTCCCCCCTCAATCAAACCGCTCATCGGTATGCTGCACCTGGTCGGAGATCACATTGTCGATCATCACATGCGACAGCAGAAGCGGCCCGACGGCCCAGAGCGCCCGCATATGCTCGGTATCCTCATGCCGCCGATGCGCTTCTTCGCTGGTGAACGCCTCGGCCAGCAAAATCCGGTCCGGATGCTCGGGCATCGGCACAAGCTCGATATAGAGACAGTCCGGATCAAGCCTGCTCTTTTCCAGATGATCCTGCGCCGCCCGCAGATAGGCCTCGCGCTGTCCGGGCTTGGTGGTAAAGAAACCGATGATGCATTTCATGGCATCCTCCCGCGGTTTTTGGCTCGGTGGGGAGTGTCGGCCGAGTTTGCGTCCAAGGCAAGCCTCAAGGATCTGCCTGAGTTACCTGTACGGTTCGGTAAAATTAAAAGTCACCGCCGTCTGATAGACGTCCGAGTGCCGCCATAAGACTTTCCATTACGGTATCCTCAAGTTGAGCGTAAAATGGAGATTTTATATCAACAAATGGGATTTTTTTATTATTGATATATTTCTCGAGCGTTCCATTTGAATCTTTTCTTTTGTTTCTTTGAAAGAATTCTCGGTAACGGCGGGGGGTTATTCCATAGAAATGTGAAAAATCTACAGCAGGATATGCTTGGTATTTTCCACGTTCCTGCTTATCAATGTTTATGGAGTCAGCATGCAATCTGGAGGCCAAACTCTTGGGATAAGGTTCCAAGTATACCACTCGCCCTATCCCGCTTGAAACGATATGTTTGGCGCACATGTGACACGGAAAAGTAGTAGTGAATAAAATCGAATCAAGCAACGCTCCCCGAAGGCGTGCGGCATCTGAAATGGCTGACATTTCGGCGTGGACTATCCGGCCATATTCAAGTGCGTCCATAAAGCTTGAATCAAGAAGACTTTCCTTCTGTTCCTCTGTCAGCCCCTCCCAAGTCTGACCGAGTTTCTTAACCAGATCCTCAAGTATTTCAGTTTTACGTTTGTCGTTCGAGTCAACCTTACGTCGAAATTCACGGTCATCAAATTCGTCGTCTGGCCAATATGTCCCTCCACCGGCTTTTGGCACTTCGTTTGACCCTAAAGCGATTACTTCTCCTCTCGCGCTAAATACCGCCGCGCCAACTTGTCGGGACAAATCAGACGTTCGCAGCGCAGCTGACTTTGCGGCGAACATGCCATATTCAATCTTCGTCGGGGTAATAACGTTGGATGAAAATAACAGTTCTAGGAAGCGATTTAATTGTGCAGAAAGTGTCGGCTTCTGAATGTCGTTATTTAATATGAGATCTGCATCATGGAATATTTTCCCTACCCGTTGTCCGTACTTTTCTTTCGCTTGATTTTCATCAACATCAATGAGCTTCTCTGCGCTTGCACGGAATGAAGTATGGCTTGCCTCTCCTGAATCTTCAGCAAATTTTCGTGACAGATAGTCAACTCGTGAAGACCTCATTGAGTAGACGGAAACCTGGAAAAATATATCGCCATATACCGCACGAAGCAGGTCAATTTCCTCAGGGCGTTTAAATTGATGTAATATATAAACATTTTTCGAGAATTTTTCATTGTCAGGCGAAGAATCTCTCATTCGCCTCTCAACAATTGTTTGAATCGTTAAAGCAGCGAGTACTGCTGAGTCATTTGCAAATTGCCTTAGCTGATTTCCGTATGAGATGTGGCTTTCGTATCGCTTCTCGAGGGGTTTGTTTTGCAATCTATGGTCTGGAACAATGATGCGATGAAGTCGCTTAAAGACGTCGGTCACGCGAATGTCATGGACTTGATAGCCGCTAGACTTGAAGAAATCCGATATTTCTTTGATGGTCTCTTCCAAAGGGGTTCCTATCGGGGCCACCAGTCCGATTACCACCTCAGGAAATTCGATTCTCGAAATAAGCGTCATAGTGGGGCGTCTCGAATCGTGTTAATCTCAACTTATTCGCTAGGAGGACATAAATTGGTTGTAAAATCAAACACCTCTGCGGCTACACAGCACGCAGTTGAACGCCTTGAGAAAGTTATAGAATCTCATCGTTCATACTTTTCTGAATGGCGCTCCAATAAATTTGAACGCCTCAACGAGCCCTCTGAAGCTGATCAAAAGGCCGGATCATCAGAAAAAAAAGCAATTTCAAACCCGTCGAAGTGATAGCCTATTTGGAGGCTGATGAGTTATTTCAAGAGATATAAATTATTTCCTGACGACTAATCCGAGTTCGGGCATCACGTCTTAGTTAGACGTTCGCCCCACCCGCGGGGATGACTTTTCCAAATCCCCCAACGTTTTCAACAAAACGCACCCACTTTCATCCCCCTTGTTTTGCGCCGTGCCATAATCCACCCCGTTCCGCTTTCGGATACACCGGGGATTGCGAGCCCGGCGAAGCGGAACCGGCGCCGGAGGGCGCGGCTGTCGCAGGCCAG
>ERZ1034401.32-NODE-32-length-62933-cov-3.534432_pt1 | contig 62933 bp, 61 predicted proteins | sample MGYA00520601_ERZ1034401 | MGnify/ENA primary metagenome ERZ1034401 (study PRJEB33736, sample SAMEA104288476) | Azolla filiculoides | biome: Urban; feature: water surface; material: ditch water | place: Netherlands | collected 2014 ... | reverse complement strand
TCGACAGTCCCGAGCAGCGGCGGATGGGCATTCGCGACAGCTTCGATCTGGCGCGGCAGGACTGGTTCGGCTCGGCCGGGTTCGATCGCACCGAGGATTTCTGGCCACGGCAATGGGCCGAGGCCTATCTGCATTTTGCGGCCGGCGAGAAGCGGAGCTGGTTGAAAGCGCAAGGGGTGCGCTGGTTTCCGGTGGTCGGCTGGGCCGAGCGCGGCGGAGCGCTCGCCACAGGGCATGGCAATTCGGTGCCACGTTTTCATGTGACATGGGGCACCGGCCCGGGCGTGCTTGCCCCCTTCGTGCAGCGCGCAAGGGCTGCGGCAGTTGCCGGCAAGCTCACCTTGCTGTTCCGTCATCAGGTGGACCGTCTGGTCGTCACCAATGGCGCGGTCACAGGCGCTGCCGGTTCAGTTCTGGCAGGCGACGCGACGCCGCGGGGCGCCTCCAGTTCGCGCAATGTGGTCGGCAGTTTCGAGGCAAAGGCCGGAGCCGTCATCGTGGCGTCTGGTGGCATAGGCGGCAACCACGATCTGGTGCGCAAGAGCTGGCCGGTCGAGCGGCTTGGACTGCCGCCGAAATCGATGGTCGCGGGCGTGCCGGCCCATGTCGACGGACGCATGCTGGGGATCACGCAGGTCGCTGGTGGCGAGATCATCAATGGCGACCGGATGTGGCACTATACCGAGGGTCTGCGTAATTGGGATCCAATCTGGCCAAACCACGGGATCCGCATCCTGCCGGGTCCGTCGTCGTTCTGGTGCGATGCCGATGGCAACCGGTTTGCAGCGCCTGCCATGCCCGGCTTCGACACGCTGGCGACGCTGAAGGCGATACGGGCACGCGGCGATGACTATTCCTGGTTCATCCTCAACAAGGCGATCATCAAGAAGGAATTTGCCCTCTCCGGTTCAGAGCAGAACCCGGACCTGACCGACAAGGACCTGCCACTGCTGCTGAAGCGGCTCGGCAAGAACCCGCCGGGTCCGGTGCAGGCCTTCATGGACAAGGGCGAGGACTTCGTCGTCCGCGACACGCTCGAGGATCTGATCTCGGCGATGAATGCTGTGAGTGGCGAACATCGCCTGGGCATCCATCATGTCCGGACACAGATCGAGGCACGCGACCGGGAGATCGACAACAAGTTCAGCAAGGATGCGCAGGTCACGGCCATTCGCGGTGCGCGCAACTATCTCGGCGACAAGCTCATGCGCACTGCCAAGCCGCATCGGCTGCTCGATCCCAAGGCGGGGCCGCTGATCGGGGTGCGCCTGCATATCCTGACCCGCAATACTTTGGGCGGTTTGCACACCGATCTCGACGGTCGGGTTTTGTCGCGCGACAACAAGCCGATTGCGGGGCTCTATGCGGCGGGTGAAGTGTCAGGCTTTGGCGGCGGTGGCATGCATGGCTACAATGCGCTGGAAGGTACCTTCCTCGGCGGCTGCCTGTTTTCCGGACGGGTTGCCGGCAGAGCCGCCGGAGGGTGATCCGGCGGACTGTTTCTTTCCTGCCTGCTGAGGTCGCAATCAGTCCATCTGCACGTTGGCGTCACGCACGACAGGTGTCCACTTGGCCATCTCGGCCTTGACGTGGGCTGCCAGTTCCTCGGGGCTCGATGCGACGACGGTTGCGCTGAATTCCTTCATGCGCTCGACGACAGCCGGATCGGCCATGGCGACTTTCGCGGAGGCGTTCAGGCGGTCGACGACGTCCTTTGGCGTGTCTTTCGGGGCGAACAATGCGTTCCAGGTATAGGTCTCGTAGCCGGGGATGCCCGCCTCGGCCATGGTCGGCACGTCGGGGAAGGATGGCGCCCGTTCAGCCGTGGTGACGGCCAGCGCCCGCAATGTGCCAGCCTTGATGTGGCCGGAGGAGGACGGAAGGTTGTCGAACATGATCGGCACCTGGTTGCCGATCACATCGGTCAGGGCCGGGCCGGAGCCTTTGTAGGGCACATGCTGCATCTTGACGCCGGCCATGGCGTTGAACAATTCGCCTGACAGATGCAGCGGAGTGCCATTGCCCGACGAGGCATAGCTGTACTTTTCCGGCTCGGCCTTCAACAGGGCGAGCAATTCCTTGACGTCTTTCACCGGCAGTTGCGGGTTGACGACCAGAACGTTCGGCACGACGACGAGCAGGGAGACCGGGGCAAAATCGGTTTCGGCATCATACGGCTTGTTCTTCAGGATCAGCGGATTGAGCGCATGGGTGGCGACTGTGCCCATCAGGATGGTGTAGCCGTCCGGTTCTGCGCGTGCGACATTTCCAGCACCGAGGCTGCCGCCGGCGCCGCCGACATTCTGCACCACGACCTGCTGACCGAGATCGGTCGACATGCGCTCGGCAATGACCCGGGCGACGACGTCGGTCGAGCCGCCGGCGGCAAAGGGCACGACCAGAGTGACCGCGCGCTCGGGAAATTCGGCCTTTGCCGTACCGACCGACACAACGCCGGCCAGCAGGCCCGCCGCGATTATGGATTTAACGAATGACATGAACATTCCTCCCGTCATGTGTTGACTATCCGGCGGCCACAGCTCCTCCCGCGATCCATCCGGACAGGGGTGATTGTCGCGTTCCGGTGATACCGAACAACGGCAATGCGCTGTGGTTGTAGGACGGCTGCACGTCTTTGGCGGGGGATGGGTGGATTCCTGCCCAAACGGGCGCAAACATGGGTGAAAATCCACCCATGTCTGTTCATCGTCCGAGCAGTCTTGCGCTGGTGCGTTATTGCGCCGCGGCGGTGAAGTCGCGTCCGCCGGTCTCGAACTGTAGACGGGCCAGCTTGGCATAGAGGCCACCCTGCTGGATCAGGCTCTGATGCGTCCCCTGTTCGACGATATGGCCGTCGTCGAGCACCAGGATGCGGTCGGCCTTGAGGACGGTTGCCAGGCGATGGGCGATAACGATCGTCGTGCGGTTATTCATCAGGCCATCGAGCGCTTTTTGCACCAGCGTCTCGCTTTCGGCATCCAGCGCCGAGGTCGCTTCGTCGAGCAGCAGGAGCGGGGCGTCGCGGAGCAGCGCACGCGCAATGGCAATGCGCTGGCGCTGGCCGCCGGACAGGGTGATACCCCGTTCGCCGACCACGGTGTCGAAACCGTTCTCCAGCCGGTTGATGAATTCGCTCGCCTGGGCAGCTTCCGCGGCCGCCTCGACCATCCGCCGGTCTGCGTTCGGTGTGCCGAAGGCGATGTTGTCGTGGATCGACGAGGCGAAGATGGTGACGTCCTGCGGCACGATCGCGGTTCGGGCGCGCAAGGCCTGCGGATCAACCGTTCGGATATCGGTACCGTCGAGATAGACGCTGCCTTCGGACGGATCGTAGAAGCGCAGGATCAGCGAAAAGATGGTGCTCTTGCCGGCGCCCGACGGGCCGACGATCGCCACGGTCTCGCCGGGCGCAACGTTGAAGGACAGGCCCTTGAGGGCGGACTTCGCTGTGCGGGACGGGTAGGCGAAACGCACGCCGTCGAATGTCACGCGACCCTCGGCCGGTTGCGGCAAGACTGCGGGATGCAAAGGCGCGGCGATGGCCGGATGCTCGGCGAGCAGTTCGGTCAGGCGCTCGGCGGCACCAGAGGCCTGCGAGAGCTCGCCCCAGACTTCCGACAGCGTGCCCAGCGAGCCGCCGGCAATCACCGAATAGAGCAGGAACTGGCCCAACGTGCCGGCAGACATCGTGCCGGCCAATACGCTTTGCGCGCCGAACCAGAGGACGGCGACGATGCTGCCGAAAATCAGCGCAATGGCGACGCCGGTCAATAGCGACCGTGACTTGATCGCGGCGCGGGCCGCTTCATAGGCGCTTTCCACCGCTGAGCCATAACGCAGGCGCGCCATTTCCTCGGCATTGAAGGCCTGCAAGGTCCGGGCGGAGCCGATCATTTCGCCGGCGAAGGTGGAGGCCTCGGCCAAGGTGTCCTGGGCCGTGCGGGAGCGCTTGCGGACGGAGCGGCCAAAGGCAACCAGCGGGAAGACGATGATCGGGATTGCGGCCAGCACCATGATCGACAGGCGCGGGCTGGTGTAGATCATCATGGCGATCGCGCCGAGACAGAGAATCGAATTGCGGAGCGCAAGCGAGGCCGTGGCGCCGACTGCCGATTTCAGCTGAACCGTGTCCGCGGTCAGGCGGGAAACGATTTCCCCCGACTGGTTGATGTCGAAGAAGGATGGCGACAACCGTGTCACATGGGCGAACACGTCGCGACGCAGATCCGCAACCACACGCTCGCCGATGGTGATGACGAAATAGTAGCGCATGGCGCTGGCAACGGCGAGGACCACGGCCATGACGATCATCATGGCGAAGTATTTGTTGATAAAGCCGCTGTCGGAGGCATTGAAGCCGTGATCGAGCATGCGCCGGATGGCAATCGGCAGGGCAAGCGTGGTGGCCGCGGCAAGGCCGAGGAAGATGACGGCGCCGGCGACCAGTCTGCGATATCGTTTCAAATAGGGCAAGAGACTGCTGAGCGGCTTCAGAGAGCGGCGTTTCTTATCGTTGTTTTCGGCTTCCAAGGTCACGCGGCATTGCTCCTGACAGTGCTTGCAGGCTTTCGTGCCATGGCACTTGTTATCCCTGCGCCCTTCATGTATAGGCACGGCATCGAATTGGGAAGCCGTGGCCTGATCGGACTGCGGCATCATGTATTGAATAGGTCTCGCTGACGCAATTGCGGCATATGGACCCTACCGGCACAGCAGGAATAGAGCGATGAAGGCTGACATCCATCCCGACTACCACGTCATCAAAGTCGTCATGACCGATGGCACCGAATATGAAACGCGTTCGACCTGGGGTTCGGCTAACGCGACCATGAACCTCGAAATCGATCCGAAGTCGCACCCGGCTTGGACCGGCGGCAACCAGCAGCTGATGGACCGCGGCGGTCGCCTTTCGAAGTTCAACAAGCGTTTCGGCGGCCTCGGCCTCTAATCGCTGCGAATTCCGCAAGAATACAAAAAGGCCCGGTTTTTACCGGGCTTTTTTCGTTGCACAAATTGGCAAGGTGAGCGGACGCCCGGTCAGATCGCGGCCAGCCGGTCGGCGACCTCCTCGAGCGCAAGATCGTGCTTTGCTGCGAGCGTCATGCCGAATTCGATCAGGGCCTTGATATTGCCGGGGCTGGCGTCGTCCAGCGCATCATTGACGCCGATGAGCGGCGCGTCCAGCCGGAAATAGTTCAGCGAGCCGCGATTGGCCATGGTGACGATGGTCGCGCCGTCGGTAAATTTCGGCGGAGTGCGGTTCAACAGCTTGTTCAACTGATAGGACGCCGTGCTGGCCTGTCCCTGCATGAAGACGGAAATCAGCGGCGTGTCATTGGCCGGACTGATCCAGCCGCCGGCACCCCAGTTCTTCGCTTGCTGGTAGGGTATCTTGCGGTTGGCGGATCCCGTTCCGAGCGAAAGGAAGATCATCTCCTCGTTCTTGTCGCGCCAGCCGAGCTTGCTGCCTTCGACATAGGCGGCCATGGCCGGGTCGTTGGCGAAGACGCCGCCATCGACCATCGGGATCGACGGAACTGCGCCATGGCTCTGTGCGGCAAGATCCTCGACCAGCGCCGGCTCGAAATAGGTTGGGGCTGCCGATGAGCCGCGCACCGCCTGCCAGAAATAGAAGCGCTCATGCTCGGGATCGGCATTGGTCATGAAGACCGCCCGTCGCGTGTGGATGTCGTAGGCGGTGATCAGGACCTTGGTCAAAGCCTGGGCAATCTCCGTCGATTTGCCGAGCATGTCGATCAGGATCTTTTCCAATGCCGTGGCATCATAGTGTTCGTCAAACAGGCCACCGAGATTGGCGAGTTTGCGGAACAGGGACTGATCGAAGATCGCCGGCCCTTTGTTACGATACAGTTCGAGCAGCTTCGCTGCATTGGCGACCGGCTGGTCGGGATGGCTTGGCTTCGGGCAGGTGAGGCCCGCAGCGATGATGGCACCGGTCGATGTGCCGGCGATCAGGTCGAAGTAACGATAGAGCGGCAGCGTCTTGCCGCGGGTCTTGAGCTTGTCTTCCAGTACGGTCAGTACGGCTGCGGGGACGGCGCCGCGAATACCGCCGCCGTCGATCGAAAGAATGAACTTCGTCATGATGCCCTCCCTTGGATTGCAAGAGAGTGTCACCTTTATTTAAAGTTGTAAATATCCTGGAAAATACCTTGAGGTGCACGGTTAACAAAAAGCCCGGTCATGCAGGCGCATGCCGGGCTATCGTATCATTTCAGATCGTCTTGAAGCGGGCGTGGTTCAGCCGGCGTTGAAAGCCGTGCGCAGCAGGTTCAACTGTGCCTGCACGCTGTTTTCATTGTCCGGCAGGAACTCTTCTTCCTGCGGGCGGTAGATTTCGCGGTCGAGCAGGGCGATGCGGTTCTGCAGGCGCAGCGAGCGTTCGACGAGGTCACGGAAGGATTCCGGCAGGTCGAGCCAGCCCGGTGCCGTACGGTCGACGTTGAAGCCATCCAAGCGTACCTTGCTCTTTTCGGACAGAACCTGATCGCGGCTCATTTCGCCGTTGTTGACGGCGCGCTGCAGCAGCAGCCAGGAGGCCATCTGCATAAGACGGGTGGTAAGGCGCATGGATTCGGCTGCGTAGAGCACAGAGGCCTGGCGTGGCAGGACCTTGGCGGCGGCGCGGCCAGGACCGTCGAGGTAGGCGGCCGTTTCTTCGACCAGGCCCATGCCCTCGGCATAGGTCGCCTTGAACTGGCTGGATGCCGCTGCGCGACCGGCGAAGCTAACCGTATTCAACCCGAGTTCCGACATGGATGTTTCCCTGTAAAACGCATCACTATTGTACGTAACGGCAGCGGTGCGATCTTGTTCCTGCCGCATTTGGTGAGGCTACGATGCTACCAATACCCCAAATGCGCAAGGCGTTTCTTAAGGAAGGGTTAATTCCCACAATTTTGCGGTTACTTTACGGCGCAAAGCAAAAAAAGAGCCGCAAACGCGGCTCTCAAGGTAAAACAGGGAGAAAATCAGACCATCGCCGTTAGGTGAAACTGCCTGAATCCAGGAGGACTGGATGAGCTTAGTTTCCATGAAAAGAGTTAACGCTAAGTAAATTCATTCGGGAGAAATGGATCTTTACAGACCAGCTCGGCGAATAATCGCATTTTCAGGTTTTATACTTTGGGTCCGAACAGGCTATCTGCCGCCTTGCGACCGGCTTCCTTGCGGTCGATCTCGCTCCTGATTCGGCCGATTTCCTGCTCCAGCAGCGCGATGCGCTGGCGCAGTTCGTCGGCCGAGATCGCTGACAGCTCAGCGCCGATCTCGTGGTTTGTCTTGACCTGGCGTGGTTCGTCTTCGCAGTTCATGCGCGCACCTCTTCACCCGATTGCTGTTCCTGGCCGTCCTGATCGCGCAAAGGTGTGGCGCGTGGATCCAGCTGCAGGCTTTCGGCGGTGCCCATGGGCGAGGCGCTGATCGGCAGGTTCGGCATGTTCTCACGGTCGGCGGCCGGGATCGCTGCCCGCAGGCGGCTGCGATAGATCGCATAGGCGGACAGCGTCAGATGCGCCATCGCCGTGACGGCAAATAGCGCGTAGGGTCCCATCAAGGTCATCACCGGTCCACCGAGGGTCGGTCCGATAATCGTGCCGATACCGAAGAGCAGCAGCAGGCCGCCGGAGACTTTGACGAACTCGTCGGCTCCGGCGAAGTCGTTCGCATGGGCGACGGCGATCGGATAGAGCGCGTTGGCGGCTGCACCATAGATCGCGACAAACAGGATCATCATGCCGGGATCGGTCGGACGGAAGATCAGCAGGATCAGGGCGGCCAGCGCGGCCAGCAGCGAAAGGGCCGCCAGCACATAGCGGCGATCGATGCGGTCAGAGAGCTTGCCGGCCGGAAACTGCATCAAGGCACCGAGGAAGATGGTGACGGACAGCATGATGGCGATGGTGCCGGCATCAAGCCCGGCACGGGTGCCGAAGACTGCGCCGAGCGTGCCATAGGCGCCATTGGCGATGCCGATGAGCAGGATGCCGATGAAGGAGACGGGTGAATTGCGGTAGAGGTTCGGCAGATCGATCTTGACCGATTTCAAGGGCTGCGGGCTTGCGGCCGTCGACATGGTCGTCGGCATGATGGCGAAGCAATAGACAATGCCGCAGATCATGAACAGGATGGTGGTCTCGGGGTCGAAGACGCCAACCAACATCTGGCCCCCGACCACGCCGAGCAGTGTGATCGAGATGTAGAGCGAGAAGATCATGCCCCGGCTCTCGTTCGTGGCGCGCTCGTTCAGCCAGCTTTCGACGATCATCGAGGTGCCTGCGGTGCAAAAGCCGGTGATGGCGCGCAGGAGTACCCACCAATGCGCGTCGACCACGATGCCGGTCAACAGCGCGATGACGGCAATCAGCGACACGAAGGTGGAAAAGGCCCGGACATGGCCGACGCGCATGACCAGTTTCGGGGCGGCGAAACAGCCAATGACGAAACCGGTTGCCCAGGAGGTGCCGAGCAGGCCGAGCACTTCGTTGGAATAGCCCTCGACGGCGCCGCGGACGGGCAGAAGCAGACCGTGCAATCCGTTTCCAAGGAAGAGGAAGAGCGTGCCCAGAAGGAGGGCCGCAACCGGCAAAAGATTTCGTCTCATGGCAATGTCTTGTCGATTGGGGTTGGCAGGGCTTCCGAGCGGAGCGCGAACTACAACGTCACAGTAAATGCATGTTCCTACTGTTGTCTGAATGGAACCGCAGCTTGCAGAATTTCTTTCTGGAAGGCAAAAGTGACGGCGTTGTGGCCGCATGTGTCGGCCGCCTGGGAAGAATGATGACCAAAGCCATCTCCGCCTTTTTGATCCTTGCGATGCTCATCCAGGTGATCAAACCGCTCGGCCTGCCGGGTTTGCGCCGACGTGGCGATTTCTGGAAGCTTGCGGTGGTCGCCTTCGTGATCTGGTCGATCACGCTTCTGGCGCGCGACCTGACCTGATCAGAGACGGATCGTGCCGCGCGTCACTTCGACCGAGGCGCCCGAGACGGTGACGTCAAAAAAGCGACCGTCCGTGACATTGACCTGAAGTGTGATCAGGCTGCGGCGCCCCATCTCGACGCCCTGTTCGACGAGAAGCGGCCGGCTTTCCGGATCGGGCACGAGCGTCGTCAGGAACGCACCGAGTGCTGCCGACGCGCTGCCGGTCGCCGGATCTTCGGCGACGTTGTCCAGCGGGGCAAACATGCGGGCGCGAACGTGGTTCTCGCCAATCCAGGTATAGAGGAAGGTGGCGCAGTCGCAGTGTTCGTCGGCATAGGTTTCGCACAGAGCCCTGATCGGCTCGATGCGCGAGGCGGCGCGGGCGAGGGCGGCGAGGTTTGCCACTTCGATCAGGATGAATTTGAGGCCAACCGAAGCGAATGTCGGCAGATGCCTGGCTATCTCGATGTCGGCCGGTGCGAGCCCTATGCAGGGTGCCATCTCATCAGCCGCAATACTGGCGCCGACCGTCAGCGGGCCAGGCGCGCGGATGGTGGTCGTTGCAAGTTGGCCGTGGCCGGCCCGTTGAACGGAGACCTCGATGAGGCCGGCCTTTTCCTCGAAGATCAACTGGTCGGATAGGACCTGTCCGAAGAGTTCACCCATGCCGGCCAGCACGAAAGCCGTGCCAACATTCGGATGGCCGGCAAAGGGAACTTCCGTCACCGGCGTGAAGATACGGACTTCCGCGCTGTTGGCCGGGTCTTTCGGCGGCAGGACGAAGTCGTTTCGGAATAGCCGAATTCAGTGGCGATCTTCTGCATGTCCGCGTCGCTCAATCCCCTTGCATCGGTGATGACGGCCAGCGGATTGCCGGAGAAGCGCTCACTGGTGAAGACATCGACGGTGACGAAGGGGATTTCGCGCATGGGTTTTCCGGCCTTGGCTGGATCTTCGGGTTTCAGTGCGTCTGCCAGGCCGCGACCGGGAAGACACGGTCATAGGTCCAGTTGAAGACGAAGGCATAGACCATGTAGAACAGCGCAAACGCGACGTCCATCACCAGTGCCTGCCACAGGCTGATGCCGAGATACCAGGCGATGAAGGGCATCAGCACCAGTAGAAGCCCGGCCTCGAAGGCAGCGGCATGCAGAACCCGGACGACAAGCGTTTTCTGCGTCGTGCCGAGAAAGCGCTGCATCAGGTGATCGAAGCCGATATTGTAGAGATAGTTCCAGAGCGTCGCGATGGTGGCGCTGCCAATGCCGACGACGCCGATATCGGAAACCGGCATTGCGAAGGCGAGCGCGCCGAGCGGGATGACGATGGCAAGGCCGATCAGCTCGAAGCTGATGGCGTGGCGGATACGGTCGCTGGTGGTACGCATGGGATACTCCCGGAAATGATAGCCGGGTCGTCCCGCAATCGTGCCCATAGTGGGGAGGTCGTCCTCAACAGTTCATATAGGACGGACGGGTGGCGGGGACAAGGGTGAGTGGTTTAGCGCGGCAGCACATCCATGCTTCGGGTGTCGCCTTTACCACACCGGGGCGAGCGAGGCGCCATCCTCGTGATACAGGCAAGCATGCTGTTTTCAATTCTCACCCAATGGAAATAGGCCCGGCGGTCAAGCCGGGCCCTGAGCCGGACAGTTGAGGTCAGACCTTGCTGACACTCGCGGCGTAGATCCGGTCGATCGTATCGGCAATGCTGGCGTTGAATTCGGCATCGCTCATCGAGACGCGCAGCTTTTCGGTGAGGGCACGCGAGAAGCTTGCGATCATGTCGTGGTTGTGGCTGAGCTTTTCGCAGGCATCGGCCGTGCTGTAGCCGCCGGACAAGGCGACGACGCGGGCGACCTGCTTATGCGCGGCCAACGGCGTGTAGAAATCGGCAACCGTCGGGATCGTCACCTTCAGCATGACGGTTTCTCCGGCCGGGAGCTTGTCGAGATGGTTGGCGATCTCGTCGCGCAGAATGGCTTCGGCTTCCGCCTTGGTAGGGCTCTTGATCGAGACTTCCGGCTCGACGATCGGGATGAGGCCCTGGCCGATAATCTGGCGGGCCACTTCGAACTGCTGCTTGACGACGGCTGCGATGCCCGCCTTGTCGGAATTGGCGATCACGGACCGCATCTTGGTGCCGAAAATGCCCTTTTCGCGGCCGCGGATCAGAAGTGCATCGAGATCCGGCATCGCCTTCATCATCTGGACGCCGTTTTCCTCGTCGAGGAGACCTTTGTCGATCTTGAGGAAGGGCACGACGCCGCGCTTTTCCCAGAGATAGGTCGGAACAGCCTGACCTTCAGCCTCGCCGTCCATGGTCCGCTCGAACAGAATGGCGCCGATGATCTTGTCACCGGTAAAGGCAGGCGCGCGCATGATGCGGACGCGCATCTCGTGCATCAGGCGAAACATCTCCTCGTCGCCCTGATAGTCTGATTCGGAGATGCCGTAGAGGCTCAACGCTTTGGGTGTCGAACCGCCGCTCTGGTCAAGCGCAGCAATGAAACCTGGCGCCGAGCTGATCTTGTTCAACATCTTTGCGTCCACCATATCTGACTCCTATCCCTGGACATGGCGCCTAGCGCGCTCACGTATGTTCACTGTTTTGCGATCAAGCAGCAAGGGCTGCTGATCAGACTCCGGATCGGTTTCTTCGAAACCTTCAGGTGTTTCCAGCCTTGGAAAACCAAGATGATACCGGCGATAACAGAACTTCCGTGGTGGGAAAATGGTAGCCTAAACTATTGAAACGATTGAAATCATTTCAATCGGTTGAAAATTCAAAGTTTTTTAAATGATACACCGGCGCGACATTCGTTCCATGCCGCGCCGGCGATTTTTGCGTTTATTTCGACGCCGTCAGAACGGCAACGCCCGGCAGTTCCTTGCCTTCCATCCATTCGAGGAAGGCGCCACCGGCGGTGGAGACATAGGAAAAGTCGTGGGCAACGCCGGCATGGTTGAGCGCAGAGACGGTATCGCCGCCGCCGGCGACGGAGACGAGATTGCCGGCCCGGGTCTCTTCGGCGGCATGTTTTGCCGCCGAGACGGTTGCCGTGTCGAAGGGGGGGATCTCAAACGCGCCGAGCGGGCCGTTCCAGACCAGGGTCGCACCCTTGGAGATCCAGGCATTGATCGCCTCGACCGATTTCGGACCGACATCGAGCATCATGGCGTCGGCCGGGATGGCGGCGATGTCGACGATCTCGTTTTCGGCATTGGCCTTGAATTCGCGGGCGACCACGCCGTCGACCGGCAGAACGATGGCGCAACCGGCGGCCTTGGCGGTTTCCATGATCGCGCGGGCGGTGTCGGCCAGGTCATGCTCGCAGAGCGACTTGCCGACATTGATGCCCTGGGCGGCGATGAAGGTGTTGGCCATGCCGCCGCCGATCACCAGCGCATCGACCTTGGTCACCAGATTGGAGAGCAGGTCGATCTTGCTCGAGACCTTGGCGCCGCCGACGATGGCAACAACCGGGCGGGTCGGCTGGCCGAGGCCCTTTTCCAGGGCTTCGAGTTCAGCCTGCATGGTGCGGCCGGCATAGGCCGGCAGGTAATGCGCGAGACCTTCGGTCGACGCATGGGCGCGGTGGGCTGCCGAAAAGGCGTCGTTGACATAGATGTCGCCGTTCTTGGCCAGTTCGGCGGTGAACTCGGGCGTGTTCTTTTCCTCGCCCTTGTGGAAACGGGTGTTTTCCAGCAGCAGGATGTCGCCGTTGTCCATCTTGGCAATCGCTGCCGTTGCCGCTTCGCCGATGCAATCGACCGCGAAAGCGACGCGCTGGTCGAGCACTTCCTCGACGGAGGGGGCGATCAGGGACAGCGACTGGTCGGCGACCGGTTCACCCTTGGGGCGGCCGAAATGGGCAAGAAGGATGACCTTGGCACCCTTTTCCGACAGTTCCTTGATGGTCGGGGCGACGCGCTCGATGCGGGTGGTGTCCGAGACCTTGCCGTCCGTGACGGGCACGTTGAGGTCGACGCGCACAAGCACGCGCTTGCCTGCGATGTCGGTGAGATCGTCGAGTGTCTTGAAAGCCGGCATGGAAATACCCGTCGTTATTGCGGTTGAACTGGGTCAATACCAGTCATCACTGGTATGTCGGGCCGGACCTTACACCGCCCGCAGGGTGACGCAAGGCGATCAAAAGACTATTTTTCCACCTGGCTTTCGGCGATGCGCGCGGCACGCTTGCGCCGCAGATAGTCGCGCAGGGCATGGGCCAGTTCACGAATATTCAGGAAAATCGGCAGCGTGGTGGCCGGGGCCACGGGCTCCATGGAAACCCCGACGGATGCGATGTGTCCCAGTTCATCGATGTCGCGCACGATCAGCACGATCGTGCCCAGGCGCACCCGATCGGCATATTCGCCGCGTCCGCCAAGGCGCTGGATGATCAGTTCGGCGACGGTCTTGCCGCGCTCCGAATCGCTGACCGAAAGCGGGCCATAAGCATCGTCGAGGTTCTGGACCAGGGTTGTCGGCGCGATTGCGAAGGTTCCGAAGAACTCGCCGTCATCCTCGGCAACAGGGGCTGCCGAAGCAAAGAGGCGGTCGAGCAGCTTGGCATAGGCCGGCACGACGAAGAGATAGACATTGTCGTTCTCGCGCAGGCGGCCGGCATACTGGTAGCGCATCGACTTGCCGTCCCGAATGACCAGCGAGGGCATGGCCCAGCGCGGAATGCGCTCGCCGCCCAGGATCGGGCTGCCGGCGACGACGCGGTAGGCGAGCAGTTCGTGATTGGCCGATCCGGGCAGATCGAGTTCGACCTTGTCGATGGCGCCGATGCGCGGCGGGATGATCAGGCCGAGCTTCTTGGCGACCGGCTTGATCGTCCAGCCCTGCACGACCAGCGAGATCATCACGACGATGAAGGCGGTGTTGAAATAGGTATGGCTGTTTTCCAGATGGCCAATGACCGGCACGATGCCGAGCAGGATCGAGACCGCGCCGCGCAAACCGATCCAGGCGATGAAGCCGGTTTCGCGCTGGGTAAAGTCGAAGGGCAGGAGGCAGAGCCAGACGGCGAGCGGTCTGGCGATGAAGACGAGGAACAGGCCGAGCACGATGGCCGGCAGCAGGATGTCGAGGAATTGCGAGGGTGTGGCGAGCAGGCCGAGCACGAGGAACATGATGATCTGGGCGAGCCAGGTCATGCCGTCCTGGAAGCGGCTGATCGACGTGGTCGCCGGCAGCTTGCGCGAACCGGCATAGATACCGGCGACATAGACGGCGAGAAAGCCGCTGCCGCCAATGGTGCCGGTGAACGCGAAGATCATCAGGGCGAGCGCCAGCAGGAAGATCGGCGCCAGACCGCGCTCGACCTGCATGCGCTTGAGGACGAAGACGATGACCGCGCCGCCGATCAGCCCGACGACGAGGCCAAGGCCCATCTGCTTGAGGAACAGCAGCAGCAGTTCGAGATCAAGGCCGCTATAGCCGGCGCCGCTCGAGATCAGTTCGACAAGCGCGATGGTCAGAAAAATCGCCATCGGGTCGTTGGTGCCGGATTCGACTTCGAGCGTGGAGCGCACCTTGTCGCGGATATTGATGCCGCCGATGCGCAGCAGGAAGAAGACGGCGGCTGCATCGGTGGAGGCCAGGATGGCGCCGAGCAGCAGGCCTTCGAGATAGGTCAGGTCGAGCAGCAGATGGGCGGCGAGGCCGAACAACAGGGTGGTGACGAGCACCCCGATGGTCGCCAGCGTCAGTGCGGGCGATGCCGACAGCCTGAAGGATTGCAGTGATGTGCCATATCCCGAGTCGAACAGGATGATGGCAAGCGCGACCGAACCGATGACGTAGGCGAGGGAGAAGTTGGACAACTCGATACCGAGACCGTCGGTGCCGGCGCCCAGGCCGATCAGCAGGAAAAGGAGAAGCAGCGGTGCGCCGAAGCGGAAGGCGATCAGGCTCGAAAAGGCAGCCAGAAGAACAAGCGCTGTCGCCACCAAGGTGACCGCATAAAATTCGTCCAATCCCTTACCCTCTTGCCGCACATCCGATCATACGCCGCCAAGTGTCCTGCGCCATGCCGAGGCTGTCAAACCGAGGCAGGTTGGCATCGCCCCGTTTTGTGCCGGGAGACATGTTTTCTAAAAGAACAAACAGGAGTGCCGAACGGCAGGAACAGGGATGTCAGGAAATCATGATGAGAGTAGGGCGGCTTTCAAAAAAGACATGGGAAAGAATGCCTTATTGAAGCCGGCGAAGCGGGCATTGTGGTCGTATCACGGCTTAATGCGGCCGGAGTTCGAGGTCTGCAAATAGGCGCGCGACGGCGGCTTCTGACAAAGGCTTGGTGAGAAATCTCGATCCGGATGGAAGCAGGTCCGTGTCGGGGTGGTAGCGGCCGGAAATGACGATGATCTTGCAGGCGGGCGCCTGGCCATGAATGCGGTTTGCCAGTTCCAATCCATTCATCGACCCCGGCATGTCGATATCGGTCAGCAGGGCGGCGATGTCCTGGCTGTTTTGAAAGACCACCATGGCCTCGTCGGCATTGGCGGCATCGATGACATCGAAGCCTGCATCCACCAGGATATCGACCAGGTCGAGCCGGATCAAACCATCGTCTTCCACCACCAGTAAACGCGTTTTTTGTGCCTGTGCCACGATCAATGCTCTTGTTGAAATCCGGCCAGTTCCGCCGAAATGATTAAGTTGAAACCCTCCGGGGCATAGGTGAACTCGACCTTGCAGTCGGCCGTGCCGGCAAGCCCCGCCTTTATCAGGCGCGTGCCGCTGCTTTCGCTGACGGGACTGATGACCGGCGGGCCGCCGCTCTCCCTCCAGACAAGGTCGAAGCGGTCCTGATGGGGACCCATGACCCCCCATGTCAGGTTGACGCGGCCTTCCGGGACCGAAAGCGCCCCATGTTTCAGCGCATTGGTCGCAAGTTCGTGCAGGATGAGCGACAGCGACAGCGACGACCGCGAGCCAATCTTGAGGTTGGGACCCGATGTCGAGATCCGCGGCGCGTTGGGATCGTCGTGCAGCGAAATCATCTGTGCGACGAGGTCGCCCACCCTGGAAGACCCGTTGCCACCCTTGATGATCGCATCATGGGCGTAGCTGAGGACGCCGATGCGGTCAGACAGCGTCCTGCGCGCGGTCTGCATGTCGGGTGCGCTACGCAGTGTCTGCGAGGCGATCGCCTGGACCATGGCAAGCTGGTTCTTCAGGCGGTGGCCAAGTTCATGCGACAGGAGTTCACGGTGCTGCTCATCCGCGCGCATCTCGGTGACGTCGAGGGCCTGCACCAGGATGCCGCCGATCCGACCGTCGGGGTCGCGCATCGGCTGATAGGCAAGATCGATAACGCGGTTCTGCTTTTCGCCGTCGGGTCCGCGATTGAGCTCGATTTCCACGTTCTTGGCCACATAGGGCTCGCCGGTCCGATAGACGCCGTCAAGGATGTCGATATAGCCTTGGCGCACGACCTCCGAGACGGCGTCCGCCACCGGCTTGCCGATAATGTCGCGGTTGCCGATCATCGCGTAGTATTGCTCATTGGCATAGTCGAAGACGTGGTTCCTGCCCGACAGCATGGCAATGCCGCCCTGACTCAGTTCGAAGACCTGCATGAACCGTTCGCGTATGGTCTGCTGCTCGCGGCGCATCAGCACTTCCGCGGTGATCTCCGAACAGGCGCAGAACATGCCGAGCACGGTCCCCCATGGGTCGCGCACGGGGGTGTAGGAAAACGAGAAATGGGTCTCTTCGGGGTAGCCCTTGCGGTACATCGTGAACTGGATGTCATCCATCGATGTGCCTTGCCCGGCATAGGCGGCGGTGATGATCGGATCGACCTGGTCCCAGATGTCGAACCACAGATCCCGGAACGGATGGCCGAAGGCCGCCGGGTGGCGATTGCCGCACATCTGGGCATAGCCCTCATTGTAGAGGGTGATCTGGTCCGGTCCCCAGACGATCAGCATCGGCTGTAGGGAGCCCAGCATCACGCTTGTCAGCGTGCGCAGTTCCGACGGCCAGCTTTCATACGGACCGAGTGACGTGCTGCTCCACTCGAAGTTCCGGAACAGTCGTCCGCATTCCCCACCGCCCAAAATCATCGGCAACCCTTAGTGAAATCGCGGACTCCCTTGTTTCCGCATATCGACCGGGTCAACGCAGCTCTGGCGCAAAGGTTCCGGCTCGTCGTATTGGCTTCAGATCCTATGCCGATCATGCCGTCATATGCACAAGGCGGACTGTTTCCAGCCCGCCTTGTGTTTTCAACAGTGATCGATTGAGGATCAGATGGTCTTGGCGAAGGCCACTGCTGTGTCCGACATGCGGTTGGAGAAGCCCCATTCGTTGTCGTACCAGGTGAGGATGCGGACGAAATTGCCTTCGAGAACCTTGGTCTGGTCGAGCGCGAAGATCGACGAGTGGCTGTCATGGTTGAAGTCGCGCGAGACCAGCGGCTCGTCGGTATAGCCGAGGATGCCCTTCAGCGCGCCGTTCGAGGCAGCGATGATGGCGTCGTTGACTTCCTGAACCGTGGTGGTCTTCTTGGCGACGAACTTGAAATCGACGACCGAGACATTCGGGGTCGGAACGCGGATCGAGGTGCCGTCAAGCTTGCCCTTCAGCTCAGGGAGAACCAGGCCAACGGCCTTGGCTGCACCGGTCGAGGTCGGGATCATCGAGAGCGCTGCCGCGCGGGCGCGGTAGAGATCCTTGTGCATGGTGTCGAGCGTCGGCTGGTCGCCGGTATAGGAATGGATCGTGGTCATGAAGCCATGATCAATGCCGATCGCTTCGTTCAGCACCTTGACGACCGGCACCAGGCAATTGGTGGTGCAGGACGCGTTGGAGATGACCAGGTGATCCTTGGTCAGCTTGTCATGGTTGACGCCGAAGACGACGGTCAGGTCAGCGCCGTCGGCCGGTGCCGAAACGATGACACGCTTGGCGCCAGCCTGGAGGTGCAGGGCAGCCTTTTCGCGCGTGGCGAAGATGCCGGTGCATTCCATGGCGATATCGACGCCCATTTCGGCATGCGGCAAGGTTGCCGGATCCTTGATCGCGGTGACCTTGATCGGCTTGCCGCCGCCAACGATGATGGTGTCGCCTTCGACCTTCACGGTCGCCGGGAACTTGCCGTGGATCGAGTCGTAGCGGAGCAGGTGCGCATTGGTCTCGACCGGGCCGAGGTCGTTGATGGCAACGACTTCGATGTCGGTGCGGCCGGATTCGACGATGGCGCGCAGAACGTTACGCCCGATACGGCCAAAGCCGTTGATGGCAACTTTCACAGTCATAGGTGCACTCCTGATTGGATAACGAAGATCAGATTGGGCGGGGAAGGGCGCCGCGCGGCGCCCTTGCGCAAAAGGTGTCAGGCGAGCTTGGCTTCGGCGGCGGAAACAACGGCTTCTGCCGTGATGCCGAAATGCTTGTAGAGATCCTTGGCCGGCGCGGAGGCGCCAAAGGACTTCATGCCGACAAAGGCGCCGTCATTGCCGATGAACGCGTCCCAGCCCTGGCGGATGCCGGCTTCGACCGCGATCTTGACCGGGGCCTTGCCGATGATCGCTTCCTGATAGTCGGCCGACTGTTCGAAGAACAGTTCGAAGCAGGGAACCGAAACCACGCGGGCGGAGATACCCTTGGCGGCAAGTGTCGCCTGTGCCTTGATGGCGATCTCGACTTCCGAGCCTGAGGCAAAGATCGACACCTTGGCATCGCTGGCCGAGATCAGCTCATAGGCGCCATAAGCCGAGAGGTTCTTCTCTTCATATACCGTGCGAGCCGGGATCAGGTTCTGGCGGGTCAACGCCAGGCCGGATGGACGATGTTTTTCCTTCAGCGCAATCTGCCAGCACTCGGCCGTCTCAGTCTCATCGGCCGGGCGGAAGAGCAGCAGGTTCGGGATGGCGCGCAGGGCCGCGTAGTGTTCGACCGGCTGATGGGTCGGGCCGTCTTCGCCGACGCCGATGGAATCATGCGTCCAGACGTGCACGACGCGAATGCCCATGAGGGCTGCGAGACGCACAGACGGGCGGCAATAATCCGAGAAGATCAGGAAGCCGCCTGCGTAAGGGATCAGACCGCCATGCAGCGAAATGCCGTTCATGGCCGCGGCCATGCCGTGTTCGCGGATGCCGTAGTGCATGTAGCGGCCGGAGAAGTCGGTCGGGGTGATCGACGTCATCTGGCTCGTCTTGGTGTTGTTCGACGGCGTCAGGTCGGCAGAGCCGCCCAGCGTTTCCGGCAACAGGCCGTTGATCACTTCCAGCGCATCCTCCGAAGCCTTGCGGGTGGCAACCGTCGGGTTGTTGGCGGCGATCTTCTTCTTGAATGCGTCAATCGTGGTGTCGAAGCTGCCCGGCAGTTCGCCGGCGAAGCGGCGGTTGAACTCGGCGCGTTTTTCGGCGTCGGAGCCAGCGAGGCGCTCTTCCCATTCCTTGCGGGCTTTGGTCGAACGCAGGCCGGCGAGACGCCAGGTGTCCAGCACGTCAGCCGGAACGACGAAAGCTTCCGATTCCCAGTTCAGCGACTTGCGGGCAGCGGCGATTTCTTCTGCGCCGAGCGGCGAGCCATGGACCTTGTGGGTGCCCTGCTTGTTCGGTGCGCCGAAGCCGATGATCGTGCGGCAGGCGATGAAGGTCGGGCGGTCCGACTTGTGTGCCGCTTCGATCGCTGCTGCGATGGCGTCCTGATCGTGACCGTCGATCTCGATCGTGTTCCAGTGCGCCGACTTCAGGCGGGCGATCTGGTCAGTCGAGTCCGACAGCGATACGGCGCCGTCGATGGTGATCTTGTTGTCGTCCCAGAAGACGACGAGCTTATTGAGCTTCAGATGGCCGGCAAGCGCGATGGCTTCCTGGCTGATGCCTTCCATCAGGCAACCGTCACCGACCAGCGCATAGGTGAAGTGGCTCTGCAGCTCGGAGCCGAATTCCTGTGCCAGCTTGCGTTCGGCGATCGCCATGCCGACGGCATTGGCAATGCCCTGGCCGAGCGGACCGGTGGTCGTCTCGATGCCCGACGCATGGCCGTATTCCGGGTGACCGGCGGTCTTGGAACCGAGTTGGCGGAACTGCTTGATGTCCTCGATCGTCATGTCCTCATATCCGGTTAGATAGAGGAGCGAGTAGAGTAGCATCGAACCATGGCCGGCAGACAGAACGAAGCGGTCGCGATCCGGCCAGAGCGGGTTCTTCGGATCGAACTTCAGAAAGCGGCTGAAGAGAACTGTGGCGATATCGGCGGCGCCCATCGGCAGGCCGGGATGGCCGGAGTTGGCCTTTTCCACTGCATCCATGGCAAGGAAACGGATCGCATTTGCCATCCGCTGATGTTTTTCGGGAGAAATCATGGCTGTTCCGCTTGTTCCGGGGCTGCAAGAAACGGTCGCTAAAGGCGGTCCGTCTGAACGGGGCTGATCCATATCAGGTGCACCGCGCAAGTCAACAAATGCGCCGGCTTCTGGTCTTTTATCGAGCAAGAAAACATGGTTTTGCCTGTTTCGTGTGCGCTGCACTGTCTTGCGTGGCGGACGGGCATAAGAATGCGATCTTCCACAGAATTGGCGGGTTACAGGCGGTGCGGCTTTATTGACGCGTGGCAATCGCGAGGCTTAGTGTTCGCCATCAAAGCACCGGGGTTTGTCGGCCGATTCGGGCCGCCGGGGATAAGAAGCGAAGGCAGGGGCGAAGGAATGCCGACGGGAAATTCGGTCGATGCTGCGCTCGGGGCGCTTCGTCAGGCAATTGCCGGGCTGGAAAGTGCAGTCGATGGTCGCATCGAGGCGCAGCGCGAAAACAGTGAAGTCGAGGGCGAGGTGCGTCGGGTGCACGCCGATCGTTCGCGACTGGCGCAGGAACTCGATCAGTCGGAGTTTCGGGCAAACCGTCTGGAAGAAGTCAATCGCGAGGTCTCACGGCGGCTTGTGACGGCGATGGAAACGATCCGTGCCGTGCTCGACAACTGAGCGGTCGTTACTTTTTGAAGTTTTGAACTTTTGCTTTTGTGCGCTTTGCGCAGTGCGTTGAGAGAGTTGGACGGCCAATGGCCCAGGTGACAGTCACGATCGATGGTAAAGCCTATCGCATGGCTTGCGAAGAAGGCCAGGAAGGCCATCTGACCGAGCTTGCGGACCAGTTCGATCGTTATGTCAGCCATCTCAAGGGCCAATTCGGTGAGATCGGCGACCTGCGCATCACGGTCATGGCCGGGATCATGGTGATGGACGAGTTGGCCGAAATCAAGCGCCGGATGTCTGCCATGGAAGGCGATCTCGCCAGCCTGCGCGAAGGCCGCGATAGCGCGGTCAGCGGTGCAAGCCATCGCGAGGAGCAGGTTGTCTCAGCGCTCGGGGAACTGACCGAGCGGCTGAACGGCATCACCCGCAAGCTGAATGGCCGGCTGGCCGTGGCGGCACGCCAGGACAGCTGAAAACCACCCGTGATCGAAAAACGCGACTGAATTCCGTTTCGCCTCTGGCGCAGAGCGGTCATTGCGCCTATATCTTGCCTGCGGTCTGCGCCTCTCGACAGGACACACAATCCCTGGGGCCATACTCGATCCAAAGGGAGCTGTCCCTGGCCGGGCCCGTGGGCTCGGACATATGGCGCCCACCTACGTTTGTAGGCACCCAGGATCGTAAACATCCAACGGTTGCCGCGGATCGCACTTTTCCCCTTCACGGCCCAGCAGATGACGTGTCGGCTTCTGCTTGCGCGGCGACCAGGCTGAGCTGCGGTTGCTGTGCGCCGAGCCCCAGCGACCGTTCCTTCTCGATATACAGGCGCTGCTGGTCGGTGATGTAGTCGCGGACGATCGGCGCGGCATCGCGTTTGCGCGACAGCTGCAGATGGAACACCATCTGGCTCCCGGTGCGGAAGGTCATCTCCGCGCTGATCAGGTAAAATTCCCACATCCGGGCAAAACGTTCGTCATACATGGCGATGACCTTGTCGCGGTTGGCCTCGAACCGCTTGCCCCAATGGGCGAGCGTCGTTGCGTAATGCACGCGCAGCACCTCGATATCGGTGACCCATAGGCTGTTTCGTTCGGTGACGGAGACGACTTCCGACAGGGCAGGTGAATAGCCGCCGGGAAAGATGTACTTGCGGATCCACGGGCCGGTCATGCCGGGCGGGCTCATGTGGCCGATGGAATGAATGACCGCAACACCGTCATCCGGCATCAGAGCGTTCAGCTTCTTGAAAAACTCGTCATAGTGCTGGACGCCGACATGTTCGAACATGCCGACTGAGACGATGCGGTCGAAATGCTCGCTGACATCGCGGTAGTCCTTCAGCTCGAAACGGACGCGGCTCGACAGGCCGGCGTCTGCTGCACGTTTGGTGGCCAGCGCGTGTTGCTCCTTCGACAGCGTGACGCCGACCACCTCGACATCTTCAAGTCGTGCCAGATACAGCGCCAGGTCGCCCCAGCCACAGCCGATATCGAGAACCTTCATGCCCGGCTTCAGGTTCAGTTTGGCGGCCAGCAGCCGCAGCTTGTTACGCTGGGCCTGTTCCAGCGTCTCGTCCGGCTCGCGGAAATAGGCACAGGAATAGAGCATGTTGTCATCGAGGAAGAGTTTGTAGAAGTCGTTGCCCAGGTCGTAGTGATGGGCGACATGGCGCTGCGCCTCGCCCTTGCGGTTGGATTGCAGGAATTTGCGGAACGGCATCTTGATCGCGCGCAGAACTTTCTGGATCGGGTATTTGCCAAGCGACAGGCGGTTGATCGAGAAGAGGGTGAGAAAGTCGCGCAATGTCGAGCCTTCCTCGAAGCGCATGGTGCCGTCCATATAGGCCTCACCGGCAACCATTTCGGCCTTGAAGACCAGGCTGCGATAGAGCGCAGGATCGGTCAGTCGCATGGTGACCTGCGGACCGGGTTCGCCGCCACCGAAGATGTGGCGCTTTCCCTCGGCATCGATGACGGTGAGTTGGCCTTTGCGAATGAAAGACTTCAGCATATGCGACAGCAGAAACATGTGCACCTCATAGCGGCGTGCCGATCGGGTGATCATGGTAGCGCAAATACGCGCGACTGCATCTGAAATTACGGGTTTAGGGTTCAGCCAAAATGATAACGCCAGCGCAACATCAAGTTGCGCTGGCGTCGATTGTCAGAAACCTTGGTTGGCCTTGGCTCAGAATTCTTCCCAGTTGTCGCTGCCGCCGCTGGAAGCGGGTGTGCTCGATCCACCACCGAAGGCCTTGGCGAGATTGCCGACCATCTTGCGGGCTGGCGACGCAACCGGGCGGGCCGTTGTTTCCACCGGGCGCGGTGTCGTCACGCGGGTGATCGGCGCAGCGGGACGGTTGGCGGGCGTATAGCTCGGGGCGGCCGGGCGCGGCGACGCGGCAAACCTGCTGCCTTCCGCCATGCGGAACTGACCAATGAGACCTGCCAGGTTCTGGGCGCTGTCGGCGAGGCGATGGGTCACGGCCGTGGTCTCCTCGACCATGGCTGCGTTCTTCTGAGTAAACTGGTCCATCTGGTTGACCGAGCTGTTGATTTCGCCGAGTGCCGTGGACTGTTCGCGGGCTGCCAGGGCGATGGCCCCGATATGGCTGTTGATGTGGGTGACCTGCTGGGAGATTTCGCCCAGTGCTTTGCCGGTCTCGCGAACCAGGGCAACACCGCCGGCAACCGCCACGCCCGACTTGGTGATCAGGGCCTTGATGTCCTTGGCCGCATTGGCAGACCGCTGGGCCAGTTCACGCACTTCCTGCGCGACCACGGCAAAACCCTTGCCGGCTTCACCGGCACGGGCTGCCTCGACGCCGGCATTCAGCGCGAGAAGGTTGGTCTGGAATGCGATTTCGTCGATGACGTTGATGATCTTGGAGATCTCGCTTGAGGCCTGCTCGATATGGCCCATGGCATCGACGGCATCGGAAACGACCTTGCTGGAGGTTTCCGTGCTTGCCTGCGCACGGCGGGCGATTTCGGCGGCTTCATCCGCCTTGGCAGAGGAGCCGCGAACTGTTGTGGTGATTTCCTCAAGCGCTGCCGAGGTCTCTTCCAGCGAGGCTGCCTGCTGTTCTGTGCGCTTCGACAGGTCGTCGGTGGCCGAGCGCATCTCCGCAGAGCTTGCCTCGATGCCGGATGTCTCGTCACGCAACTGGCCGAGGGTCGAAGACAGTTTCTCGATCGAGTTGTTGAAATCAAGGCGAACCTTGTCGAGATCACCCGGGAAGGACTGGTTGATCCGGACGGTCAGGTCGCCGTCGCTTAGCTTGTTCAGACAGCCGGCCAGGACATCGACGGCCTGCTGGACCGCGCGGGTATCTTCGGCCTTGGCCACTTCGCGTTCAACGCGCTGGCGCTCGCCGTCCGCTGCGGCTTCTGCAGCTTGGCGTTCGATTTCGATTTTCTGGATGGCGCTTTCGCGGAAGACGTCCAGGGATTGGGCCAGGGCGCCGATCTCGTTGTGGAGTTCCTTGTGGGGAACATCCGTGTCGAGTTGGCCGCCGGCCAGCTTGTTGGCAACGGCGGTCAGACGCGGCAGGGCGCCGACGATCTGGCGGACGAAGAGGGCGATAAAGGCTGCGGCTATGATCAGGACGATCAGAGCGGTGGTGCCGATCGCATAGGCCATTTCGCTGGCCATGCTGTTGATGTCGGCCGCACGAACACCGGCGTAGAGAATACCGATGACATCGCCGGTCGGGGAGAAGATCGGCTGATAAATCGTGTAATACGGGACTTCAAGGATAACGGCTTCGCCGCGATAGACTTCGCCCTTGGTCAGGAACGGGTAGACGGCGCCGGTCTGGCCGAGCGCCGTGCCGACAGCGCGCGTGCCGTCTGGCTTGATGATATTGGTCGTGCGGCGCCAGAAGTCCTTGCTTTCGGCATCCCAGGCAAAGATCGTCGCCGTCTGGCCAGTCATGCGGCCGATCGAGTCGATCATGCCGTGGTCGGTGAATTCCTTGGGAATGCTCTCGGTAACGATCCGTTCGACATTGCCATCCTTGCCCCAGGTGATCTTGGTGCCGGGCAGGTCACGTTCGACGATCGTCGCGGCCGTGCGCAAGCTGGTGTTCTGGCTGGTAATCGCCTGCTGCTGGATGCGGCCTGCAATCCCGTTGGAAATGACCCAGGAGACGACGCCGAGTGCCGCGACCAGGATCATGACTGTCGTCAAGGTGATTGTTTTTGTAATGCCGAAGCGCGAGAAGATGGTCATATGAACCTGGTCCCTTAAGTAACTCCCGGGTGGCATTCTAATCGGATCTCGTTAAGCGTTGGTTTGCTTGGGAAATTTTATGCGGTTTTGACGGTTTATAATTTAGCATTTTCGTTACCCCAAATATGGCGATGCGAGCATGGGTTATGATGGATACGGACATGGACAGTTGAGAATGAGCAATCGTGATCTGAAAGCGGTACTGCGTGCTGAGCGACTGGGTGAACGTGACCGGATCCCCGCGGAACTCCGGCTTGAATACAGTCTGGCGATGGTCGATCATGCCGGCGACGATATCGTCTTTGAACCCGGCACGATCGTTTCGGGATTTTTTCCGATCCGCTCCGAGGTTGATATCCGGCCACTGATGGCGCGGCTGAAGGATCGGGGTGCGCGGCTCTGCGTGCCGGTGGTGCTGGATCGCCACACGATTGCCTTTCGCGAACTGGTCGCCGGTGCCGAACTGGTCGATACCGGGTTCGGCACACGCGGTCCCGGGCCCGACGCTGCCGTGCTCGATCCCGAAATCCTGCTCGTGCCGCTGTCGGCATTCGACCGTCAAGGCCACCGGATCGGCTACGGCGCCGGGCATTACGACCGCGCAATTGCACGATTACATCAAAAAGGCCTCGATCCACGGCTGATCGGCATTGCATTCGACTGTCAGGAGGTGGCAGAAGTGCCGGCTGAAGCGCATGACGTCCGGCTTGAAGCCATTCTGACCGAAAGCGGCCTCAAAACCTTTTCGGCGCCATAGGACGATACGATGCGACTGCTTTTTCTGGGTGACATGGTTGGCAAGACGGGACGCACTGCCGTCTGGGAACGCTTGCCCGGTCTGATCTCCGACCTGAAACTCGATTTTGTCATCGTCAACGGCGAGAATGCTGCGGGTGGTTTCGGCATTACTGAAGACATCTATCTCGAGACGATCAATGCCGGGGCCGATGTGGTGACTACCGGCAATCACGTCTGGGACCAGAAGGAAGCGGTGAGCTTCTGCACGCGGCACGACCAGTTCCTGCGACCGGCCAATTATCCGGCGGGAACGCCGGGCAAGGGCTCGGGGCTGTTTTACGCCCGCAACGGCGCGCGTGTCCTGGTTGCCAACATCATGGGCCGGGTGTTCATGCATCCGGAACTCGACGATCCCTTCAAGTCGGCCGAAACGATTCTCGCGGCATGCCCGCTGAAGGAACAGGCCGACGTGGTGGTCTTCGACTTCCATGCGGAGGCGACCAGCGAGAAGCAGTGCTTCGGCCATTTCGTCGACGGACGGGCAAGCTTTGTCGTCGGTACCCATACGCATGTGCCGACCGCCGACCACCAGATCCTCAACGGTGGTACGGCCTATATGTCGGATGCCGGCATGTGCGGCGACTACGACTCGTCACTGGGTATGGAAAAGGAAGAGCCGCTCAACCGCTTCATCTCGAAAATGCCCAAGGGACGTTTCGAGGCGGCCAGCGGCCCGGCAACGATCTGCGGTGTCGGTGTCGAGATTTCCGACAGCACGGGCCTTGCCGAAAAGATTGCGCCGCTGCGCATCGGTCCGCGTCTCGCCGAGACCATTCCACCGTTCTGGGTCTAGTCCCCAGAACCTATTCCCCTGGGAATGCCGATAACGCCATTGTGACGGCCGCAGCGCTGCGGCCAGCTTTACGCGCCAGCACGCCTGGACCATTCTCGCCTGCAGTAGAGACGGTGCGGGAGCGGCATGATGCTGAGACTGGTCTTATCGGCTTTGGCTTTCACGATGATGGTGGCAGGGGCGGTTGCCCAGGACGCACGACCGCAAGTCAGCCAATGCCAGTTGATCGCCGAAAAGCTGCCGGATGTGACCTTCGCCAGCTTCAAATCACCCGCGGGAACGCCTGGCAAAGTGCTTTCCGGACTGCAGCGTGTGCAATTTCAGGAAGATGTTACGATCACCTATCTCGGGCACTCGACATTCCAGGTCGACACTCCGGGGGGAATTTCCATCGCCACGGATTTCAACGGCTGGCTGCGCAGTCCGCGGCTCCCCGATGTGGTGACGATGAACAAGGCGCATTCCAGTCACTACACGCGCTCGCCGGATCCCGGCATTGCCAATGTCCTGCACGGCTGGAACGATACTGCACCCGGCGAGAAAGCCGAGCACAGGCTTGTGGTCGGTGACGCCTATATCCGTAATGTGCCGACCGACATCCGCAGCTATGACGGGGGATTCGAGCCGAACGGCAATTCGATCTTCATCTTCGAAGTTGCCGGGCTCTGCATTGGTCATCTCGGGCATCTGCATCACGAGTTGACCGATGCACATTATGCCGAGATCGGCAGGCTCGATATCGTCATGGTCCCCGTTGATGGCGGTCTGACTATGGGCGCTGACAGCATGAGCCGGACGATCAAGCGACTGAGGTCTGCCCTGGTCCTGCCGATGCATCGGCGCGGACCGCCGATCGAAGCCTTTCTGTCAATGTTCGGAGCCGATTTCGACGCGGAGATTTCCCAGAACCGCGGCGTGACGGTGTCGATGCGGACACTGCCGAAGAAGCCGCTGATCCTGGTGCTGCAGGGCGTCTGAGATCAGGCGAAGCGGATCTGTCTGTGGACGCCGACATCGGGGGTCTTTTCCGGATTGAGATTGGCCTTGGCAATTTCCCAGCCGAATTTGAGCGTGCTGCCGGTCGAGGCCCAAATCTCGCCGTCGTCCAGCGAAAGCGCGATCATGGTCAATGTCGGATCTGTCTTGCCGCCTTCATACCAGGCTGCGACGACGGAGTTCCAGAATTCGTCAATCCTGGCCGGGTCCTTCGTCTCGGTCAGGCGGCCGGACAGGCATGCGTGATAGTCGTGCTTCTTACCGACCACGCAGAAATGGCCGCGACTGCCCGGACGCAGCGCCGTGACAAGTTCGGAATCGGTCTTGGTAAAGAACCAGATCGTGTGTGTCTTGCGATCGACAAAGGGCGCCATCGGCTGCATGTGCATTTCCGAACCGACAAGGCCGAGCATGCCGGCATGGACGTCCTCTATCTCTTCCCAAAGCTGTTCGGCCGGGGTCTCGCGTGCATCGCTGAAGCTTGCCATATCGTTTTTCCTCTTGATGGGTTCGATACAGGCAACGGATTGGCGGCGGACTTGTTCCGGTCTCGGGCGAACCGATATTAGACTTCATTTTCCTTGAACCGGGCCGGTTTCGCCCTTATAAGGCGGCCATTCCCAACATTAGACCTGATCAGGGGTGCCATGGCTGGCCATTCACAGTTTAAAAACATCATGCACCGCAAGGGCAAGCAGGACGGCATTCGTTCGAAGATGTTCTCCAAGCTCGCGCGCGAAATCACGGTAGCGGCCAAGGTCGGACTTCCCGACCCGACGATGAACGCCGCCCTTCGCCTGGCCGTGCAGAACGCCAAGGCGCAGTCGATGCCGAAAGACAATATCGACCGCGCCATCAAGAAGGCATCGGGCGCCGATGCCGAGACCTATGACGCGATCCGTTACGAAGGGTATGGCCCGGGCGGCACGGCGATTATCGTCGAAGCGCTGACCGACAACCGCAACCGGACCGCCTCCAGCGTCCGCTCCACCTTCACGAAGGCCGGCGGTGCTCTGGGAGAAACCGGCTCGGTCTCCTTCTCCTTCGATCACGTCGGCGAACTCACCTACAAGGCGTCTGTCGGTGATGCCGACAAGGTCATGGAAGCGGCCATCGAGGCTGGCGCGGAAGACGTCGTGTCCGATGAAGACGGCCACACCATCTACTGCGCCTTCGAGGATATGAACGAAGTTTCCAAGGCGCTTGAACCGGTTCTCGGCGAAGCCGAAACCGTCAAGGCGATCTGGAGGCCGCAGAACACGGTCCCCGTCGACGAAGACAAGGCCCGGTCGCTGATGAAGCTGATCGATACGCTGGAAGACGATGATGACGTGCAGAACGTCTATTCGAATTTCGAAGTCTCGGACGACGTTATGGCCAAGCTTTCGGCCTGATCGTCAGGTGCCATCACATGAAAAAGCCCGGTTGCGGATCGCAACCGGGCTTTTTTTGTTTCGGACTTTTCAACGCGAGGCTCTTAACCCCGGGTGGCAGCGGCATTCAGCATCAGGCCGCCGCGCTCTTGACGCTGGCGATCACGTCAACCAAGCCATTGACGATGCGCTCGACCTGCTCACGGTCGTCACCTTCGGCCATGACGCGGATCAGCGGTTCGGTGCCGGAGGGGCGGATGACGAGACGGCCGGACCGGGCCAATTCGCCCTCCGCATCGGCAATCGCCTGCTTGACGGTCTTGTCTTCCAACGGCTTGCCGCCGGAGAACCGGACATTGCGCAGCAGCTGCGGCACAGGCTCGAAGCGATGGCAGATCTCGCTCACGGTCTTGCCCGTGCGCTTGACGCAGGACAGGATCTGCAGGGCGGCAACCAGGCCGTCGCCGGTGGTGCCGAAGTCGGACATGACGAGATGGCCGGATTGCTCGCCGCCGACATTGAAGCCGTGCTGGCGCATGTGCTCGACGACATAGCGGTCGCCGACCTTGGTGCGGGCTAGCGTCAGGCCCTTGTCGCCGAGGAAACGTTCCAGGCCGAGATTGGACATGACGGTGGCGACGATGCCGCCGCCGGTCAGCGTCTGGTCCTCGGCCCAGGATTCGGCGATCACCGCCATCAGCTGGTCGCCGTCGATCACCGTGCCGTTTTCATCGACGATGATGACCCGGTCGGCATCGCCGTCGAGCGCAATGCCGATATCGGCGCGCACTTCATGGACCTTCTTCTGCAGCGCTTCCGGATGGGTCGAGCCGCAGTCGAGATTGATATTGGTGCCAGTCGGCTCGTTGCCGATGGTGATGACTTCCGCGCCGAGTTCCCAGAGCGCTGACGGAGCGACCTTGTAGGCGGCGCCATTGGCGCAATCGATCGCGACGCGCAGGCCCTGAAGGGTCACGTCGCGCGGCATGGTCCGCTTGGCGAATTCGATATAGCGGTCATGCACTCCGTCGATGCGCTTGGCGCGGCCGATTTCGCCGGCCGACGCGAGCTGGCTGTAAAGATCCTTCTCCAGCAGCTCCTCGATCTGCGCCTCGATCTCGTCCGACAGCTTGTAGCCGTCTGGGCCGAAGAGCTTGATGCCGTTGTCGGCAAACGGATTATGCGAGGCCGAGATCATCACGCCGAGGTCGCAGCGTAGCGAACGGGTCAGCATGGCGACGGCAGGCGTGGGGATCGGGCCGAGAACGAAGGCGTCGAGACCGGCGGCGGTAAAGCCGGCGACCATGGCATTTTCCAGCATATAACCGGAGAGACGGGTGTCCTTGCCGATCACCACACGGTGACGATGGCCGCCGCGGCGAAAAATGGTGCCGGCTGCAATGCCGACGCGCATCGCGAGGTCGGGTGTCATCGGGAAGCGGTTCGACTGTCCGCGAATACCGTCCGTGCCGAAATAACGACGTGTCATATGTCTATCCCTAGATCCAGGTTGGCTGCTCGCCATTCAGCAGTCGCGACCCAATGGGGAGATCGTCATGACTGCTAGTGGCCTGCTCATGCCATAGTTCGTGTCGAAGAACACATAAATTAGCGCGAAAATTGATTACATCCCGTTACCAGACGGCAGAAAGGCCACCTCGGGGAGGTGGCCTTTTCAACATTCTCAACGGGTCGAGGCTCAGTGTGGCTGGGGTTCCAGGCCGCTTTCAGGCTCACCACCCTTGGGCAGGTCCTTCTTGCCGGTCGAGGGAACAGCGGAGCCGCGGGCCGGGCCATCCTCACCGCTGTCGCGGGTAGGCTTGTGGCCCTTGATCAGCGACTTGATCTCTTCGCCGGACAGCGTCTCGTATTCGAGCAGGCCTTCGGCGATCGCGACGAACTCGTCGTGCTTTTCCGTCAGGATCGTGCGGGCCTGGGTATAGGCCTCATCGATCAGGCGGCGCACTTCGGTGTCGATCTTCTGCGCGGTCGATTCCGAAACGTTCTTCGATTGCGAGACCGAGTGGCCAAGGAAGACTTCCTGCTGGTTTTCACCATAGGCGACCTGGCCGAGCACGTCGGAGAAGCCCCACTGGGTGACCATGGCACGGGCAAGCTTGGTCGCCTGCTCGATGTCGGAGGACGCGCCAGAGGTAATGTTCTCCTTGCCGAAGGTCAGCTCTTCGGCGACGCGGCCGCCCATCATGATGCAGAGGCGCGACACCATCCACTTGTAACTCATCGAGTAGCGATCGCCCTCGGGAAGCTGCATGACCATGCCAAGGGCGCGGCCACGCGGAATGATCGTTGCCTTGTGCAGCGGATCGGCAACCGCGACATGGAGTGCCGTGATGGCATGGCCGGCTTCGTGGTAGGCGGTCAGCTTCTTTTCGGCTTCGGTCATGGCCGACGAGCGACGCTCGGCACCCATCATGATCTTGTCCTTGGCATCTTCGAATTCGGCCATGGTGACGACGCGCTTGTTGCGGCGGGCAGCCATCAGGGCGGCTTCGTTGACGAGGTTCATCAGATCGGCGCCGGAAAAGCCGGGTGTGCCGCGGGCGAGAATCTTGAGGTCAACATTCGGTGCCAGCGGTACGTTGCGGGCATGCACCTTGAGGATGCGCTCGCGGCCGACGATATCGGGATTGGGCACGACGACCTGGCGGTCGAAACGGCCCGGACGCAGAAGGGCGGGGTCGAGAACGTCGGGACGGTTGGTCGCGGCGATCAGGATAACACCTTCATTCGCCTCGAAACCGTCCATCTCGACCAGCAACTGGTTCAACGTCTGTTCGCGTTCGTCGTTACCGCCGCCGAGACCGGCGCCACGATGACGACCGACGGCGTCGATTTCGTCGATGAAGATGATGCAGGGTGCATTCTTCTTGGCCTGTTCGAACATGTCGCGGACACGGCTTGCGCCGACGCCGACGAACATTTCGACGAAGTCGGACCCCGAGATCGTGAAGAAGGGTACATTGGCTTCACCGGCAACCGAGCGGGCGAGCAGCGTCTTACCCGTGCCCGGAGGGCCGACGAGCAGCACGCCGCGCGGGATCTTGCCGCCGAGACGCTGGAATTTCTGCGGATCGCGCAGGAATTCGACGATTTCCTCCAAATCCTGCTTGGCTTCGTCAACGCCTGCAACGTCGTCAAACGTCACGCGGCCATGTGCTTCGGTCAGGAGCTTGGCCTTGGACTTGCCGAAACCCATGGCGCCACCGCGGCCACCGCCCTGCATCTGGCGCATGAAGAACAGCCAGACGCCGAGGATCAGCAACATGGGGAGCAGCGTGCCGATATAGCTCAGGAAGCCTGACGAGCCATCCGTTTCCGGACGGGCAACGATCATGACATTCTTCGACTGCAGCTTTTCGAGCAGGTTGTCATCAATGACCGGCGCATAGGTCTGGAAGGCGGTGCCGTTCTCGGCATAGGTACCAAGCACGCGATTGCCGGTGACAGTCACGTCACGCACGCGGCCAGAATCCACTTCGCTGAGGAACTGCGAATAGGGTATCTCGCGCGAGCTGGATTGAGACGGTGACGTCTGGAACATGCTGAACAGTGCGATCAGCAAGAGGGCGATGATCGCCCACAGCGCGAAATTCCGAAAATTTGGGTTCATTGAACTCCCCGAACATGTCTTGCGGGAAGGAACCCCGCGATCTTACCCGCTAACATAGGATTGCGCCGGGCCGTTGCCAAGGCAAAGTGGTGCCTGTGCATCGTTTTCCGTCAATAACTCTTAAATGGGGCAGGACAAGGTTGGGCCGCGACCGAGGATCGCGGCGACGCGGTCGGCAAGCGCGACATCGAATGCCGGCAGAAAACGATCGAAGAGCGGCAGATAGGGAGACGATTCGAAATCGGCGCCCGGTTCGACGATTTGCCCGCTTTCCTCGCGGATTTGCGGGAAAATCCCTGTCATGGCGGTCCTTGCCGGGCCTGGAAGGTCTGGCAAAATCGGTGATATGGCACCCGGTTCGATACGCAGGATGCGCGCCGTGTGGTTGCGGATCTCGAAACGTCCATCCCAGACAATGGTCGCGTAAGGGGGAAGGGGGAGCGTCAAAAGACCGCGCCTCTCGCGCAGCATGTAGACGACGTCCTTGCGCCGGACGACCAGGCAGCCGGAAAGGGTCAGCGATGTGCTGCCCTCGGCGCTGGCCAGCGCCATCAGCTTGTCTGTCGCCTGTGCCGCTGGACGATGCGGTTTTCCACCCAGCACTGCGGCAAGCGTTGCCATGCCGTGGCGCCGGATCTCGGGCGGGGCGGCCAAGGCGTCGCGATCCAGTTTGATGACGCAGCCGCTGATCAAGGTTGCATGCTGCCCCAGCCAGTCCGCAGTCGCCTGCGACAAGGCCTGGCGGCGCAGGCCTGCCTCGGGGTTGAAGTCGATGGCGACGTTGTCCTGGCGCATGCGCACCCGTTCATAGGACCGGTCGGCATTGCTCGGATCGTCGATCCAGGACTGCCCGACCTGGCGAAGGCTGTCGCGGATCGCTTCGCGTGTAACGTCGAGGAAAGGGCGGAGAAGCCAGATGCGGCGATCAAAAAGCGTGGCTGGCGCCATGCCGGCAAGGCCGAGGTTTTCGTGATTTGCCCGGGATGCCCGCATCGCCACCGTTTCGATCTGGTCATCATGCGTGTGGCCGGTCACGATTGCATCCGCGCCGCATTGCTGGGCGATCTCGGCGAGCAATCCGTAGCGTGCCTCGCGGGCGGCGGCGGGAATACCGGTCTTGGGCTTGTCACCGGTCCAGCGGCGGATGTGGTGCACAATATCGAGTCTCGCACAGAGTTCGAAAACCCAAGCGGCTTCGGTGGCGGATGCCTGGCGCAAGGCGTGATCGATGGTCGCAGCCGTCAGTGTGTGGGGGAAGCCATGCGTCGCGATAGCGCGCCTGAGGGCGATCAGCAGTCCGGTCGAATCGCTGCCGCCGGAAACGGCAATCAGTAGGTGAGATGGCTTCGAAAGAGTTCCGAGGAAGCGCCGCGCGGTATCGTCGGGAGATGTGGCAGTCAGCACGGTCGTCGTCCGGGCTGGGCAGACATCAGCAGCTCAGGCGCTTCTGCTCGCTGGCGACCTTGGAGACGACGGCGCGGGATGCCTTGGGATAGCGCTTAGGCACTTCACGCAATGTGGCGCAGGCTGTCTCGGTGTTGTCGAGGGCTGCGAGCGACATGCCGAGCTTCAGCAGCATTTCAGGCGCCTTGGGCGAGCTGCTGTAGGACTGGTGGGCATTCAGGAATGTTTTGGCAGCCTCGTTGAAATTGCCCTGGGAATAGAGGGCCTCGCCCAGCCAGAAATTGGCATCGGCGATCTTCTTGCTGCTCGGGTAGCTGGAGATGAAGTCGCGGAACTCATTTTCCGCCATGCCATAGTCGCCTGACAGCACATGCGCATAGGCAACCTGGTAGATGTCGTTCTCCGAGCCCGAAGCAGCAGTCTCGCTGACCGCCGGTGCCTGCTGGCTGGCTGGTGCCGTCGCCGTATCGACGCCCGGGAGAGATGCCTGGTTGTCGACTGCATTCTGGTTGACCGTTGTATCAACAGGCAGGCCGTTGGCGTCGAGGTCGATCGAGCCGAGCTGCTGTTCCGGCTGGCCAAGGCCGGAGGAGTCGGCGGTGGCGCCGACATCCGGGGTCTGGGTGATGATTTCGGCAACGGAATCGCTTCCATTGCCGCCATCGACAGGGCGCTCAAGCGAACCGCTTTTCTTGGTGCCGCCGTTTTCGAGATCCTGGAAGCGGAACTCGTTGTCTTCCTGGGCTTTGCGGATGGTTTCCTGCATCTGCAGAAGCTGGAAGCTCATCTCCTCGATGCGACCGTTGAGCGAGCGGTTCTCTTCCTCAAGCTGCTGGACGCGCACGGACGGATCGCTGGACTGCGCAAGATGAACGCGTGCCTCGGGTTCGGCAGTCTTGGACACCTTGGGCTGGACGAGCGAAAAGCCCGGCAGCTGGAAGGCGCTTGCGCTTCCGTGGGTCCCGATCAGCGTGGCCGTCGCAAGCAATGCGGCCATCACAAGTTTGTTCATGTTCCTTATCCTGTTTTCGCGATGGGTTGCGCCGAACAGGCGCTCACAGGAGATTTTTCCAATTGCCTGCAAAAAGCAACCAAGTTCGGCCAAAGTAAGGAGAAAAGTAAAGGCGGCCGAGGCCGCCTTCACAATGTCGTTGGAGCGCTGAGGCTCGATTACATGCCGGCGCCGCCGAGTACGGTCACGGCGCGACGGTTCTGCGACCAGCACGAGATATCGTCGCAGACGGCAACCGGACGTTCCTTGCCGTAGGAGATGGTCTTCATGCGCTGGGCCGGGATGCCGCGCGATGCGAGATAGTCGCGGGTCGATGCGGCACGGCGTGCGCCGAGCGCCAGGTTGTATTCGCGGGTGCCGCGTTCGTCGGCATGGCCTTCGATCGTGATGGCATATTGCGGATACTTGGCCAGCCACTGCGCCTGACGATCGAGCGTCTGCTGGGCATCGGCGCGGATCGAGGTGGAATCGGTGTCGAAGAAGATGCGGTCGCCGACGTTGACGGTGAAGTCCTGGGTCGAGCCCGGGGTCGATGCACCGGCGCCGTTTGCGCCGAGGCCGAGATCACCGGCGCTGTTGGGCAGGTTCTTCTTGTTGGCGCAGCCTGCCAAAGCCAGGGTCATCGCCAAAGCGACGATGGCCGGGTTGGTTGCGAGTTGCTGCAGGCGGCTCTTCGCCGGGGAATGAATGCGGCTCATCGCCGGTCTCCTTGAATTCTCTGTTAGGGTTGCCGGACGATAACCAATCTAGGTTAACCGGCTTTCAATAATCATGGTTAACGAACCGTTTAATATGGTCCGTAAAGCGCCGGATTGCAGCGCTTTACGGCAGGAAGGAGGCGCAAATGCGCCCTATTCGAGGAGCGGCGACCAGGCCGGGTCGGAGCCGAAGGCCGGTGTCTTGACCTGCTGCTCATTGTAGCCCGACAGGTCGATCGAATAGAGGGCAGGGCCGCCGGCACCGGAGTTCTGACGGAAGAACATCAGGACGCGGCCGTTCGGAGCCCAGGTCGGGCCTTCGTTGTGGAAACCGGTGGTCAGGATGCGCTCGCCCGACCCGTCGGTCTTCATCACACCGATCGAGAACTTGCCGCCCGACTGCTTGGTGAAGGCGATCAGATCGCCGCGCGGCGACCAGACCGGCGTGGAGTAGGAACCGTCACCGAACGAGATGCGCTGCTGGCCTGAGCCATCGGCATTCATCACGTAAAGCTGCTGGCGGCCGCCACGGTCGCTTTCAAAGGCGATGCGGGCGCCGTCGGGGGAATAGGAAGGCGACGTGTCGATGGCGGCGGTCGAGGTCAGACGGGTCGTGGTGCGCGAGCGCAGGTCCATCGTGTAGATATTGGCGTTGCCGTCTTGCTGCAGGCTCATGATGACACGCTGGCCATCCGGCGAGAAGCGGGGCGAAAACGTCATGCCGGGGAAATTGCCGACCACTTCGCGCTGGCCTGTCTCCAACTGGAGCAGATAGACGCGCGGCTGGTCGCCTTCGAACGACATGTAGGTGACTTCCTGGCGGCTCGGCGAGAAGCGCGGGGTGAGGACGATGTCCTTGGAACCGGTCAGCATGCGGACGTTCTCGCCGTCCTGGTCCATGATCGCCAGCTGGCGCTTGCGGTCGGTCTTGGGGCCGCTTTCGGAGACGAAGACGATACGGGTGTCGAAATAGCCCTTTTCACCGGTGATGCGCTCATAGATCGCATCGGCAATGATATGGGCGACCCGGCGCCAGTTTTCCGGCTGGGTGAAAAACTGCTGGCCGGTCATCTGCTGGCCGGCAAAGGTGTCCCACAGGCGGAACTCGGCGCGCAGGCGACCATCGGCCTCCTTGCTGATGCGGCCGACGACCAGAGCCTCGGCGTTGATGACCTTCCAGTCTTCAAAGCGCGGCGGCTGGTCAGGATTGGAAATCTTCTCGATGAAGGCTGCACGGCCGACCGGAGCAAACAGACCGGAACGCTTAAGGTCGGCTTCGACCACGGCTGCGATCTTGGCGCCAATGCCGTCGGTGGAGACGAAATCGGTAATCGCGATCGGCAGCGGCGAGACATTGCCTCGGTTGATGTTGATTTCGACGGCGGCGTTCGCCGGGGCGGCGATGGCGCCTGCCATGCTGGCGACAACCATCAGAAGACGGAGGAGGTGGAATTTTTTCATTCTATCCAAGCCTTTCAGCTCTTACATCAGTTCGCTGGGGTCGAAATTGACGATGACTTCGGACCAGGCGTCAAATTTGTCCCTGGGCAGATTGGTGAAGGGGGCGGACTTGCGCACGGCGCGAACGGCGCCGCTCATCAGAACGCGTTGGGCTGTTTCGGAACCGCCGGTCGCCGTTGCTTCCGGATTGCCGACCAGGTTGCCGTCCTGGTCCAGCTGGAATCTGACCTGGATACGGACATCCTGGGCGTCGGCCATGCCAGGCGTGATCAGCCAGTTGTTCTGGATCGCGCCACGCAGCGCATCCATCTCGCTCTGGCTGAGCTTCGAGCCACCGGTATTGGTCTTGCCACCGAGCGCTGCCTTTTCAGTCGAGCGTTTGGCGCCACCGCCGGCGGCATCCGTCTTGTTCAGAAGGGCTGCCACTTCGTCGGCATTGAAGTCGCTTTCCATCTGCGGCTTCGACTTTGCCGTTTCCTGGGCCTTGGTATCTTTCTTGGCTTCGGTCTTCGGTGGCGGCTTCTTTTCGACCGGCTTGGCCGTCTCGATCTTCGGACGCGCTGCCGGGACCGGTGCCTGTTCGGGCAGCGGGATCTCTTCGGCCTTGGTTTCTTCCGGCGGCGCTTCTTCAGCCGGCTTTTCTTCCGGCTGCGGCGGCGGGGCGGTTTCTTCCTTCACCACTTCCTTGACCTCGTTGGGCTTGGTGTCCTCAACGGGGGCGGGGGTCTCGACCTTTTCAGGCGCCGCGGCCACTTCCTGTTCGACCGGGCGCTGCGACGGGGTCGGCGGCGATTTCAGGTCGACCTGGTTGTCGCCGAGATTTTCAGCCGGTTCTGCGATCGGCGGCTTCTTGGTCGGCACCGGTGCCGACTTCTCGGCGAGCGGCGCCTTCTTGTCGCCCTGCTGGATCTGGGTGAATTCCTCGATCGGCACGATGTCGACCGGGAGCGACTCCATGTTCATCACCTCGAGTTTTTCGGGCGAGCCAAGGGTCACCAGCGCTGCGGCGAGCGCCAGTCCGTGCAGAAACGTGGATGTGAAGAGGCTGCCCTTCATGACGTCCGATCAGTTCTGCTGTTCCTGCAAGGTCACAAGACCGATATTGGTGAAGCCGGCCGTCGAAATCCGCGCCATCACCTGCATGACGGTGCCGTAGGCAGCCGTCGTGTCTGCACGCACAAAGATACGTTCCTTGTAACCGGTCTTGGCAATCGCCTCGAGCTTCGGCACGACTTCCTCGATCGGGATTACCGATTCCTGCAGATAGATTTCGCCTTTGCCATTGACCGAAACGGTAATCGGCTGGGTGTCGGTGTTCATCGCCTGTGCCTGGGTCTGCGGCAGGTCGATCGGCACGCCGACGGTCATCATCGGGGCGGCAACCATGAAAATGATCAAGAGCACGAGCATGACGTCGACCATCGGCGTGACGTTGATCTCGCTGACCAGTGCGCGCTTGTTGCCGCGGCGTCCACGACGGCCACCGCCGCCGCCTCCTGATCCAACTGACATACCCATGATGCGTCTCCGTTCGTCGATATCTTACTGTGCGGCCTGGCGAGGCTGCAGCTTTTCGTCGATCTGGCGCGACAGGATGGCGGAGAATTCGTCGGCAAAACCTTCCATACGGGCGGTCAGCTTGCCGGATTCTCCGGAGAATTTGTTGTAGGCGATGACCGCCGGGATAGCGGCGACAAGGCCGATGGCGGTGGCGAGCAGCGCTTCGGCGATACCGGGAGCGACAACGGCGAGGCTGGTATTCTTCGAACCGGCGATCGCCTGGAACGAGGTCATGATGCCGATGACTGTGCCGAACAGGCCGATAAACGGCGCGGCGGAACCGATGGTGGCGAGTGACGAAAGGCGGCCTTCGAGCGTTTCGCTCTCGCGGGCCATGGTCACATCCATGGCGCGGTCGATACGCATCTGCAGGCCGATCGGGGAACGGGCGCCGCGCTCGAAACTCTTCTTCCATTCGCGCATGGCGGCAACGAACATGGCGGCAAGGCCGGTGTTGTTGCGCTCGGCAAGCGTGCGGTAGAGTTCTTCGAGCGACTGGCCCGACCAGAAGACCTGTTCGAACTGGTCGAACTGGCGGCGGGCGCGGGCATAGCTCAGATATTTGTCGATGACGATCGCCCAGGTCCAGACCGATGCCGCAATCAGGCCGAGCATGACCAGCTTGACGATCAGGCCCGCCTGCATGAACAGAGCCCAGATGCTCACGTCATGGGTCGCTGCTGCCATTCCAACTTGTTCCATCGCCTTCAAATCCCCGAAATCCAAACGCCCGGTGGTGGACCGGGCGGTGAAAAAGCCGTGCTAGTGGAAGTTTGCGGTCGCCATCGCTGAACGCCTTACCCCGCTTCAAGCTCCCAGATTGCCTTCTGAGCGCGAAATTTGGTCAAAGGAAGGCGTGCGATGCACAAATATTCCGTGCCAGAGTAAGACATCATTATGGTTAAGAAGGCGTTACTTCGGGGTTTCTTGGACGTCTTCGCCAAGGAACTGGCGGGCCAGGTCTTCCGGCAAACGACGCGGCCGGCCGTTGCGGTTGACGACGGCGATAACGACCTTGGCGGCAATCAGCAATTGCTCGTCGCGACGGATTTCCTGTTCCAGGATCATCTTTGCGCCGCCTGCCTTGAGGGTGTTCGTCGCGATCATCAGCACGTCGTCCATGCGGGCCGGCGCCTTGAAGTCGATCTCCATGCGGTGGACGACAAAGACCAGGCCTTCCTCGTCCATGCCGATCAGCGCGCTCTGCTCGACGCCGAGGCACCGCAGGTAGTCGGTCCGTCCGCGCTCGAGGAAATGCAGATAGCGGGCGTGGTAAACCAAGCCGGAGAAATCGGTGTCTTCATAGTAGACGCGCTGGGTCAACCGATGGCCGTTGTCCACCAATTCGCCACTGATCGAAATTGCCTGTGTCGTCATGGGCTTACTCCTGGAATCGAAAACTTGGGCGGTTGATGGAACGTGGCTGTCTGCCGGTCATTGTAGTGCTGTCACAATGGAGCCCTATGAAGGGGCCGGGCTGAACCTTGAAGGAGATCCATCATGAAAATCGCAATCATGGGCGGTGACGGGTTTGTCGGTTGGCCTACTGCGCTTCATTTGTCCGATGCGGGCCACGATGTCCATATCCTCGACAATCTGTCGCGACGCTGGATCGACACCGAGCTTGGCGTTCAGTCGCTGACGCCGATGGACAGCATCCAGGAACGCACTCGCATCTGGCATGCCGAGACCGGCCGTCGCATCCATTTCCATCTGATCGATCTGGCCCGCGACTACGACCTTCTGAAGGCATGGCTGGCGGAGCACCGCCCGGATGCGATCATTCATTTTGCCGAGCAGCGCGCTGCGCCCTATTCAATGAAGAGCGACCGGCACAAGAACTACACCGTCAACAACAACGTATCGGCGACGCATAACCTCTTAAATGCGTTGGTGGAGATCGGCTTGGATGCGCATCTGGTGCATCTCGGCACGATGGGTGTCTATGGCTATTCGACGGTGGGCGCTGCCATTCCCGAAGGCTATCTGCCGGTCGGCATCGAGACGGTCGACGGCAATACCGCCAGCCAGGAAATTCTCTATCCGGCCAATCCCGGCTCGATCTATCACATGACCAAATGCCTCGATCAGCTGCTGTTCCAGTTTTATGCGAAGAACGATGGTTTGCGGGTGACCGATCTGCACCAGGGCATCGTCTGGGGCACCCATACGGCGCAGACGCGTCTGCATCCGCAACTGGTCAACCGGTTCGACTACGACGGCGACTACGGAACTGTGCTCAACCGCTTCCTGATCCAGGCGGCGATCGATTATCCGCTGACGGTGCACGGCACGGGTGGGCAGACGCGCGCCTTCATCCATATCCAGGATTCAGTCCGTTGCATCGAGATCGCGCTCAACAATCCGCCGGTGCGCGGGGCGAGGGTGGAGATCTTCAACCAGATGACGGAAACCCATCGTGTCCGAGATCTCGCGGAGATGATTTCGCGCATGACCGGCGCGCGGATAGCCTGGCTGCCCAACCCGCGCAAAGAAGCGCCGGAAAACGATCTGATCGTTCGCAACGAGAAGTTCCTCGGGCATGGTCTTTCGCCGACAACCCTGGAAAACGGGCTGCTTTCGGAGATTGTCGACGTGGCGAAAAAGTTCGCTTATCGTGTCGATCGGTCAAGGGTTCCGGCCGTTTCCGCCTGGACCCGCGACATTGCCCGGACGCTCAACCGCGACCCCGAGGGCAAGATGCTCAGGTCGGTTTCTTAGACAACAGGACATACGGTGGTCGAAGCACTGGTGCCCGCGCTGACGCGGCAGGCTTTTGTGACGCTGGTGACCAATGGCGACTACGCCATGGGCGCGCTGGCGCTGGCACGTTCTATCCGACGGACGAAAACATCAGCCGAAATCATCGTGCTGCATACGGAACAGGTAGAGCAAGAGGTACTGGCGCCATTGGCCGACATGGGCTGCTGGCTGGTCGAGGTCGATCCGCTGCCGCTGTCGGATGCCTTCAATGCGAGGCACGGGCGTGGTGCCGTGCATCAGGCAGCCCCGTTCACCAAGGGGCGCAAGCCGACTTTTCATTCGCCGCTCGACAATTTCTGCAAGCTGCGGCTCTGGGAGCTGACAGAATACGAGACCTGTGTCTTCATCGACGCCGATGCACTGGTCCTGCGCAATATCGACAAGCTGTTCGACTATCCAGAGTTTTCCGCAGCGCCGAATGTCTACGAGAGCCTGTCCGATTTCCATCGGCTCAATTCCGGCGTTTTCGTTGCAAAGCCGTCGCGGGAGACCTTTGCCAGGATGCTGGCGCGGCTCGACAGGCTCGACGCGTTCTGGCCGCGCACGGACCAGACATTCCTGCAGACCTTCTTTCCGGATTGGCATGGCCTGCCGGTAACGATGAACATGCTGCAATATGTGTGGTTCAACATGCCGGCACTATGGGATTGGCGGCAGATCGGCGTTCTGCACTACCAATATGAAAAGCCCTGGGAGACCGGTCATCCCAAGGCTAGTCAACTGAAGCCGCTGATCGATCTCTGGCATGCGTTTTACCAAGGCGATACGATCCCGGATATCGATAGTCTCGCCAACCCCAGCGATGACCGATGAAAGTTCTGGTTTCGGGCGGCACCGGGCTTGTCGGCCGCTATCTGGTCGAAGGTCTGCTGTCTGCTGGCTATGCCGTCACGATCGGTGGGCGAACCGCGCCGGCATGCGACCTGTTTGCGTCTGATGTCGATTTCATGCCGCTGTCGCTGGAGCCCGGCGCCGGCCAGCCCGGTCTGTTCGAAGGCTTCGATCACTTCGTTCACGCGGCCTTCGATCACCTTCCCGGCCTGTATCGCGGAGGCGAAGGTGCCGATGCGGATGGCTTTGTCCGACGCAACCTGGATGGCACAGTCAGCCTGTTCGAAAGCGCCAGGCAGGCAGGCGTGCGACGCTGCGTCTTTCTGTCAAGCCGCGCCGTCTACGATGGTTTGCCGGATGGCAGCGAGCTCTCGGAGGATGCCGACGTCCGTCCGATCACACTTTACGGGCAGGTCAAATTGAAGGCAGAGCAGGCGCTACACGCACTGTCCACGGCGGAACTCTGCGGCGTCAGCCTGCGTGTCACCGGCGTCTATGGCCATCTGCGACCGAATAAGTGGGACGGCCTGTTTGCCGACTATCTGGCCGGCCGTGCGATCGAGACCCGCGCCGGGTCTGAGGTTCACGGCAGTGAAGTTGCGGATGCGGTGCGGCGGATGCTGGAGGTGGACGTCGTGGAGGTCAGGGGGCAGGTGTTCAACCTGTCCGATGTCGTGACGGATCGCCACGAAATCCTGCACTGGGTGCAAGCGGTGACCGGCACCGGCCATGCCTTGCCACCTCCTGCGGAGAAGGCGACTGTTGCGCGCATGCCGACCGATCGAATGCGGGCACTGGGATGGAAGCCTGGCGGAAAGGTGCGGATGGAAGAGACTGTGCGGCGGCTTGCGGCCCACTGGATGTGAGGGCGCATCCCTGCGCCAATGTGCGGGAGGGATGCGCCAGGATGGATCTCTATTGCGCGGCGATGATGCCGGCAATCAGGCCGGAGGCAACGCTGATCAAGACGTAGTCGTTGTCGACCCTGACCCAGCGCTGATCGCGACCCGGCTGGCGCAGGCCGTAGCGCTTGTAGTCGCGGATGGCCGCGCGTCTCTGCCAGTCATTCATGCGCTCGCCTTTTCTCCAGCGCTTCTTGATCACGACCTTCTTGTGGATTTCCTTCTTGTGGATCTCCTTGGTGACCCTGTGCTGCCCTGGGGCGCGATCGTCGTGGCGGTAGGACTGGGCCTGGGCCATCGGTGCTGCCAACATAACCGTGGCGATCGTGATGAGAATTGCTTTCTTCATAACTTGCTTCCTCGTTGCTGATGCAGCGAGGTTTAATGCCTGTGGGATGAATGAAAAATGAATAAAATCATAAGCTTGGTTACGGTTTTGTAATGTTTGGAAAGGGCATCGAGGTGAATGCGCCCGTCGCTCAGAGCATCACGTCATCTTCGCTGAGACCGAGCGCCTTCATCGCATCCAGACGGTTGTCGGCATCATCGCCGGTGATGAATTCATCCAGCTGCGGTGGCTTGACGCTGGTGCCGGCGAGCATTGCATGCACCTGCCCACGATGGTGGGTCTGGTGCTGGAACAGGTGGCTGAGCACGTCATCCATGCGGTCATATTGGACGCGGCTGCCGCGGTGGATCGCAATGACGCGGGTGAGTTCGAAGGCGCCAATAGTGGTGCAAAGATCGATCAGTCGCCGGTCGACATCGAGCTGTGCGCCGTAGAGGGCCAAGGGATTGTCGAACGGCTGCTCGTTTTCCCAGGCTTTCGGGCCAAGCGTGCCGCCTTCGAGTGCATCGACATAGAACCAGTCGACAATCAGGATGTGGTTCAGGGTTGTCTTCAGCGATGGAAAGAAACCGATGCGCGGGCTTTCGAATTCGCCCGGCTTCAGTCCGACGAGAGCGGCATGGAGCCGCCAGTTTGCCATGGCATTGTTGAGGGCAAGCTTGCGAAAGACGCGGGAAGGGTCGGTCATTTGGTGTCAAGATCTCCATCATGCCAGACGATGTGCTGCGGGGTCTCCGGTAATATTTCAATATGTTCCGCAATGAAATACGGCGGGATATCCAGCAGGGTCAGCCCGGCTTTCGTCGCCTCCGCCCATTTAAACTCCAGATCGCTTGAGCCGTCTCGGACGCGGTGGATGATGTCCGTTGGGTGAAAAGGGAAGCTGTTGGGCAGTTGCATGCGATAATACATGCCGAATTCATGGCAGTGGCGACCTTCATAAAAGAAGAAATTCTCGACGGTCCAGAGCAGGGGGCCAACCGTAGCCACGACGCCGAGTTCCTCCATCATCTCACGAACGAGGGTCTGCTGCGAGGTCTCTCCGATTTCGGCGCGGCCGCCGGGAAAGGTCCAGAAGGCCTCGTGGGTGGCGCGGTGTACCAGGACATAACCATCGCGAAATGCCAGCCCGGCAATGCGCATTTGGAACAGGCGACCGTCCTTCTTCTTGATGCGGATGCGGTTGTCCATCAAGGCCCTCCGTGGGGATGCCGGCGCGCGTCTATTCGTCTTCGAGTGTCAGGCGGAATTGGGCGGCTTCAAGATCCTTCGGAGGCTGCATGCCGAGATGTTTCCAGGCATTGGCGGTCAGGACGCGGCCGCGCGGTGTGCGCTGGATGAAACCCTGCTGGATCATATAGGGCTCGATGATGTCCTCGATCGCGTCTCTGGGCTCGGAAAGGCCGGCGGCAATCGTCTCGATGCCGACCGGTCCGCCGCCAAAATTCACTGCGATCATGTTGAGATAACGTTTGTCGAGCTGGTCCAGCCCCATATTGTCGACAAGCAGGCGGGTCAGCGCTTCATCAGCGATCTCGCGGTTGACGGCCTCGGCGCGGGCGACTTCGGCAAAGTCGCGCACGCGGCGCAAAAGGCGGCCGGCGATGCGCGGCGTACCGCGGGCGCGTCGTGCGATCTCGCGGGCGCCGTCATCGGTCATGCCGAGGCCCATGAGCCTTGCACCACGGCGGACGATCAGTTCCAGTTCCTCGACGGTGTAGAAATTCAGCCGCACCGGAATGCCGAACCGGTCGCGCAGCGGATTAGTCAGAAGCCCGAGACGCGTGGTCGCCGCGACAAGCGTGAACTTGGAAAGATCGATCTTCACCGAGCGGGCCGCCGGGCCTTCGCCGATGATCAGGTCGAGCTGGAAGTCCTCCATGGCCGGATAGAGGATTTCCTCGACAGCCGGGCTCAGGCGATGAATCTCGTCAATGAACAGAACGTCGCGCTCTTCGAGATTGGTGAGAAGGGCGGCAAGGTCGCCGGCCTTAGCGATGACAGGACCGGAGGTCGAGCGGAAGTTGACGCCGAGTTCCTTCGCCATGATCTGCGCCAGCGTCGTCTTGCCGAGGCCGGGCGGTCCGACGAAGAGCACATGGTCGAGCGCTTCGCCGCGGTTCTTCGCCGCCTCGATGAAGATCTTCAGGTTGGCCCGCGCTTCTGCCTGGCCGGTGAATTCGTCGAGCGACTGCGGACGCAGTGCCGTGTCGATGTCTTCGCCGCGTTTTTCCGGGGCCAGGATGGGGTTGTTTGTGGTCATGCGAGAAGTTCCATTCCGGGCACGCGGTCGGCGGCGCGTTTGTCGAAGGTCATTGTTCTGCTGCAACCGTCGAGCCGGTTCATTTCGCTCAGCAGGGCGTCGGCAAAATCCACATTGAACATCCTGCAGAAATGCACGGCATTGCCGACCGCTTCATACGCTGCAATTTCAAATTCACGTCGCTCCAGCACGGATTGCAGGAAATCGAGAATCCGTTCCTTCGGATAGCGATACTTGCGCTTCAGGACCCAATTGACCTCCAGAATAACCGAGAGATTGACGAACAGGGTATCGTCAGGCGCCAGTCGATCCAGCAGTCTTGTGACTGCGTCAACCTGCTCGACATCGTCCGGGATAGCGAGCCGCAACAGGACGTTGGTATCTATGCCAAGGCGTTGGCTCATCCGTGTTTGCTTCGCGTGATGGCTTTTTCAAAACGCTCGACGGCGGCGTCCATGATCGCGTCGTCAATTTCTTCGTCCGGCAACAAGGCCCCAGCCGGGGGCTTGCCAAGTATGGCGGCGAGATCGCGAACCGACTTGTTGCGCGGGATGATTACCAATTGGCCGTTGCGCACCCAAGCATAGCACTTGTCTCCGGGCTGCACGTTCAATTGCTCGCGGAGGTCCTTCGGGATCGTCAACTGGCCCTTCGACGTAATTGTTATGTTCGAACCCATTTCACGCTCCTTTTCGCCTTACAAAAATAGAATAGTAAGGCGGCGCAATCTATGCAATCGGCTATCGCGACAATTCCTTCAAGCCCAGCCGGATCAGCTTGGCGCTGTCGGCGCCCTCGCCACCGTTCTTCAAGGCGGCAGCCACGGCATTGGCCGCCTGGTCGCGGGAATAACCGAGATTGGTAAGCGCCGAGACGGCGTCGGCCACCGGTGCAGATGCCACGCCTTCGCCCAGTTCCTGCTTCAGGCCGATATTGGCGGCGGCTTCGCCGGCGAAGGCCGGGGCCTTGTTTTTCAGTTCGGTGACGATGCGGACTGCGACCTTTGGGCCGACGCCCGGCGCGCGCGACACCGATGTCTTGTCCTGCAAGGCAATGGCATTGGCCAGTTCGCCCGGCGTCAGGGTGGAGAGCACGGCCAGTGCCACCTTGGCGCCGACGCCCTGAACGGACTGCAGCAGATTGAACCACTCGCGTTCTAGCGCATTCATGAAGCCGAACAGTTTCAACTGGTCCTCACGGACATAGGTCTCGATGAACAGTACCACCGCTTCGCCGGGCGAGCCGAGCCGCCCCAGGGTGCGCGACGAGCAATGGGCGACGTAGCAGACGCCATGTACGTCGACGAGCACATGGTCGTCGCCGATTTCATCGATGGTGCCTTTGAGTTTGCCGATCATGAATTGTGTCCGCGCAATGCTGATTAAAGGGGATGGGTTTCGGGCGAAATAAGGGGGAGCAAGGGAAAATAACCGCGATATCTGGCGGCATCGCGGCTGAGTAGCCGATAGCCCTTCACCATGGCATGCGCGCCGATGTAGAAGTCGGGAAGCGGTGACCGTCGTTCGCCACCGGACCGGCGATACTGCAGGAACGCATGCCCCGCCGCAAAAGCAGCCTCCCATGGGAGTTCCTCGCGAGCAAACAGCCCAGGTGAAAGTGCGGCGTCGAGGTCGTCTTGCCTTGCATAGCCGGCAGCCATCTCGGCATAGATCAATGGATTGACCAGCAGAGATCCTTGCGCTTTCGCGGCAAGCAATTGCATGGTGGACCAATCTGTAAAGGCACTCGGTGTATGGAAGACGTCAATCAGGACGTTCGTATCGACAAGGGTTTGCATCGATCAATCTCGCAACAGCCGGTAAAATTCGTCGCCGCTGAGCTCGCCGAGGGACATGGATCCCTGATGTCGTCGCAAGTGCTGCAAGAGTTCTCGTGCTTCGCGTTGGCTGGCGTCCACAGAAGGCTCGATCAGGCGCAACACGGCTTCGTCGCCGCGAAGCTCGAACTCGACCTCGCTGCCAGCCTGAATACCCAGATTGGACCGAACATTTTTAGGAATGGTAACCTGGCCTTTTTCAGTGACGCGCATTGTAATACCTCTGCGGTATTACTTAAAGCCTCGCCGAGAACAAGTCAAGAACAAATCAGGCGTTGGCCAGGACCTTGCGCATGCGTTCGCCGCCGCGATTGTGGGCGTGGCAGATGGCGATGGCCAGCGCATCGGCGGCGTCATTGCCCTTGAATTCTGCCTTGGGCATCAGGATTTTCAGCATCATGTGGATCTGTTTCTTGTCGCCGTGACCGACCCCGATGACCGCCTTCTTGACTGCGTTGGGGGCGTATTCTGCAACCGGCAGGCCGGCTCGGGCGGGGACGAGCATGGCGATGCCGCGGGCCTGCCCGAGCTTCAGGGTCGCCACCGCATCCTTGTTGACGAAGGTCTGCTCGACGGCCGCCTCGTGCGGCTGATAGGCATGCACGACTTCGGCCAGGCCGTCATGCAACTGGCACAGACGCGAGGCAAGATCCATGTCGCCATCGGAGGTCACGGTGCCGGAGGCGACGAAGCGCAGCGAATTTCCCAGCGTCTCGATGACGCCCCAGCCACAGCGGCGGAGGCCCGGATCTATGCCGATGATGCGAATCGTGCTGGTCATGAGAAACCCTAGTGCGAATGGCTGCATCTGTGCCAGTGAAATGTGAACAAAACAAAAACATCGGGGTTTGTTGTGTTTTATTACGATCCAGCCTTGGGGCGTGAAGCGATCGTGCCTACATTGGTTAAACAGCGTCAATTCAGGATATGCGGCATGATCCCTTTCTCCATTCTCGACCTCTCGCCGATCGCGGAAGGCCATTCGGTGTCCGAGGCGCTTGATGCGTCGCGCCAGATGGCCCAGGCGGCCGAGGCCAATGGATATCTGCGGTTCTGGCTTGCCGAGCATCATGGCATGCCGGGTATTGCCAGTGCGGCGACCTCGATCGTGATCGCCCATGTCGGCGCCGCGACAAGGACGATCCGCATCGGTTCCGGCGGCATCATGTTGCCCAATCACTCGCCATTAGTGATTGCGGAACAGTTCGGCACGCTGGAGGCGCTTTTCCCCGGCCGCGTTGATCTCGGGCTTGGTCGTGCGCCGGGAACCGACATGCGCACTGCAAGGGCCTTGCGTCGCAACCTCGAGGCCGGCACCGAAAGCTTCCCGCATGATATCATCGAGTTGCAGCGCTTGCTGGGAGAGCCAGCAGAAGAGCATGACTTGCTCGCGGTGCCTGGCATGCGCAGCCATGTACCCTTGTGGATCCTCGGCTCCAGCCTTTACAGCGCGCATCTCGCGGCGGCCCTCGGATTGCCGTATGCCTTCGCCTCGCATTTTGCGCCCGACCAGCTTATCGACGCTGTTCACATCTACCGCGAGCGGTTCCAGCCCTCTGCGTCGCTGCAAAAGCCCTATGTGATTGCCGGCGTGATGGGTGCGATCGCGGAAGACGATGAAACGGCACAGCACCTGTTCACCTCGGCGCAGCAGCAGTTCGTCAACCTGCGACGGAACATCCGTCGGCCATTTCCGCGACCGATGACGATGGAGGGGTACTGGACCGACATGGAGCAGATTACAGTCGAGCATACCTTACGTTATGCGATTGTCGGTTCGCCGCAGACAGCGCGTGGCAAACTGGATGATTTCCTGTCCGAAGTCGGCGCTGACGAATTGATCATATCGATGCCGATCCATGACATTTCGGCGCGGTTGCGGTCGGTCGAACTGTTTGCCGAGGTGCGCAACAGCATATTTCAAGCGGCCTAGCGGCTTTATCGTCAAAAAGCCCGTTTCTGCACCAGCGTTTTAACGCCTGATTAAAAATTCGAAGTGAATGCTGCCAGCAACAGAGGAGAGGTCCGTCGTCGTCGGCGATGCGATCGTTTTTTTCTCTAGAGAGATGCAGCAGTCGCCTCGCGTTCTGCGGCATGTCCAGTGGGATCAACCATGGCTGCTCGTTTCAATTCGCTGTCGTTCAAAGTCATTGCCATCTTTCTCGTCTTGACGTTTGTCACCATCGCCTTGCTGAATATCTTTGCCTATCGGACGTCGAACAGCGTCTTCCAGGCACAGACCGAAAGGGCGATGGCGAGCACATTGACCTTCCGCGGCGACATGCTGGTGCAGCAGTTGAACGAGTTGCAGAACCAGGCAGCGTCGATCGCCAAGATCGAGACGCTGCAACAGTCGCTGACCGGATTGAAGAGCGGCTGGAACACGATCACCAAGAACTCCGGTGATGCCAAGGCTGAACTGCAACGCGTGTTCGTGACGGAAAACCCCAACCCGGCCGCAGAGCGCGAAAAGCTGCTGAAGCCGGAAGGTCCGAGCGGCTTTTACTATTCGACGCATGAAACGACCCAGGCGCAGGTCGGCGGCTATCTGGCGCAGACCAGCTTTGACGACATGCTGATCGCCGATCAGAACGGCAATATCGTCTACAGCTACCAGAAGGGTCCGGCCTTTGCCGAAAATGCCACCAAGGGCGCTTTGGCCGAAGCGGGGGCCGGAAAGGCCTATGCGCGCAGCGTCGAAGCGGCTGCCAAGGCCGTAGACGATGTCGCGGCGGTCAGCTTTTCCGGTTTGAGCGTCGGTGCCGATGCCGCTTCACCGGACATCTATTTCGCCGTTCCGATCGTCAAGCTTGGTGCCTACAAGGGCTCGATCCTGTTTGCCGTCAAGTCGGACGCGCTGGTCAATCTCCTGAGCAAGGGTATCGCCGCCGGCAGCAGCCAACAGGCCTCGATCCTGTCTTCGGATGGTACAGGCATCGGCCTGTCGCCGTCTGGCCAGTTGACCGACATCAAGGCCGATTTCAGCACCGCATCCGACGGCATCACGGTCCAGACGATCAATCGTGCCGATGGTGCGGCGCAGGCCTATGGCCGCAAGGTGTCGTTCGCGGGGCAGGATTTCATTGTGACGGAGAGCATGACCCTGGCTGAAATCGATGCCGGTTCGCTGGAAATCGCAACCATCCTGACCATAACGGGGCTGGTCGCGCTGGTGCTTCTGGCCGCAGCCACCGGTGTCCTGACCAACCGGCTGTTTGCGCCGCTCAAGCGGCTTGCCGCATTCACCGGCGCTGTTGCCGATGGCAAGATCGACGAGCCGGTTGCAAACCAGGATCGTGGCGATGAAATCGGCAGCATGGCGCGTGCGCTGGAACGGTTCCGCCAGGGCCTGATAGAACAGCAGCGGCAGTCCGCAGAGCGTCGCGAGGAACGTGAACGTGTCGATCAGGAGCGTCGCCAGCGCATGGCGGAGCGCGATAGCGAGGCGCAATCGCTGCAGGCCGTCGTGCAGACGCTGGACGAGAGCCTCGACCGGCTTGCCGGGGGCGATCTCGCCTTCCAGATCGAACAGCGGTTCCCGGCCGAGCTTGAAAGCCTCAGAAGCAATTTCAACAAGGCGATCCTGACGCTGAGCAATACGCTCAGTGGCATTGGCGGTAATTCGGTTGCCGTGCGCGAAGGTTCGCAGGAAATGCGCTCCGGCGCCGATCAGCTGGCCGAGCGTACTGAACGCCAGGCAGTCGCGATCTCCCAGGCCGCCAACGCCATCAAGGAGATCACCGGTGCGGTGAAGGTGCAGATTTCCCGTGCCGAAGACGCCAACAAGATCGCCCGGGCCGCGAAGGACGACACCGAGACCTCGGGCACGATCATGCGCGACACGATCGCGGCGATGGAGGCGATCCAGGGCTCGTCGCAGGAAATCAACAACATCATCGGCGTCATCGACGAGATTGCCTTCCAGACCAACCTTCTGGCGCTGAATGCCGGCGTCGAGGCGGCACGTGCTGGGGAAAGCGGCAAGGGCTTTGCTGTCGTGGCGCAGGAAGTCCGTGAGCTGGCGCAGCGCTCGTCGAATGCCGCCAAGCAGATCGCCAGCCTGCTGGCCAAGTCGACGACGGAGGTCGACCAGGGCGTCAAGCTGGTCGAGCGGGCAGGGGCGGCACTCGACGGCATCGGGTCGCATGTTCTGGCAATCAACGGCCGGATCAGCGAAATCATGGAATCGACCCGCGAGGAAGCGCAGACGCTCGGCGATATCAACGGTTCGGTCAACCAGCTAGACGTCATGACCCAGCAGAACGCGGCCATGGTCGAGGAAACGACGGCCGCCATTCACAAGCTCGCCAGCGAGGCCACGGAAATGGATCAGCGCCTGGGCCAGTTCACTCTCGGCTATGCGTCGCATCACGATGCTGCGGTATTGCATGAGTACCGACGCGCCGGGTGAATCCGTCGCAAACACGACAAGCTGTCAGGTACGAGGCGGGCGAGGCTTTTCTCGCCCGCTTTCCTTTTTTTCTCTGCCCGGCAAGCAAATCCGAGATTGCAAAGAAGATATCGAAACTTCGTGGTAAACAGATTGCAAAGGGGCAAGGTTAACAACCGTAGTTAAGCCGAACTTAACTTTTCCAATCCATTATCCATCCGAGATCAGGTTATCGGCGTGTGCTGGCCTGATGCACAAAGCTGGATTTTTGGAGTATCCCGCCATGAAGATGACCTTTTTCGCCGTTGCTGCAGCCACATTGCTGGCAAGCTCGGCAGCCTATTCCGCAGATGTTTTTCAGCCGGAACCGCAGCCGATCATGGATGCACCGGAAGTCGCCGTTGCCGAAGCCTCCGGCTGGTACCTGCGTGGCGATCTCGGCTACAGCTTCAACCGGCTGCGTGGCGCCGAATTCTACCAGGGCTCCAACGCCACTGTGTCGGAATTCGACGATATCGACCTTAAGGACAGCTTCACGATCGGCGCCGGTATCGGCTATCAGGTCAACAGCTACCTGCGTACCGATCTGACCTTCGACTACATGAACAAGTCGGACTTCCGTGGTTCGACCTCGGGCGGCGGCGCCGGTTTCGGTGCCTGCGTCACGGCATGTACCTCTGAAGACCTGTCTGCGCTTCGCGCCTACACGCTGATGGCCAATGCCTATATCGACCTCGGCAACTACGCCTATTTCACGCCTTATGTCGGCGCTGGTATGGGTGGCTCCTACGTCCGCTGGGACAACCTCAACAACACGTCCTGCGCCGACGATGGCAGCGGTTGCGACACGACCGTGGAACATGGCGGCCGCGGCAGCTGGCGCTTCGCCTATCAGCTGATGGCCGGTGCATCGATCGACGTGACCTGCAATGTCAAGGCCGATGTCGGCTATCGCTTCCGCCACACGCTCGGCGGCGCGATGTTCGGCTACGAGCAGAACGGTGGCCCGGGCTCGGACGACGGCTTCTACAGCCACGAACTGCATGCCGGTGCCCGCTACATGTTCGGCGGTTGCGCCCAGCCGGTGGCCTTCGAGCCGCCGCCGCAGGAAATTGTCTACAAGTAAAACACGATACCGATACGTTTCCCGAGGCCCGGATTGTTCGCCAATCCGGGCCTTATTTGACTCTGCTGCGGAGCCTGAAGATGTCTTTAAGTGGTCCCTCATTGCCGCGGAGCTGGATCGTCAGCTTCTGGTCGCGAATCTTCCTCGTTCTGGCTCAGATATCGCTTTTTGAGATTGTGCGCCTTGTGCCGAGGCTGAGACGCAGTTTCATCTTCGTCGAGGTATACGTATTTTCAAATGCGCTGGCATCGCTGGTGGCGCTTTATGTATCCTCGGCGCGCATGGCACTGGACTCGAATTTCGTTCTCGAATTCGTCTCCATCTATGGGTCGTTTCGAATTTTTGAAATTTTCATCTATCAGGTGAATGTACTCCTGTTTGACGAATATCGCGCGAAACTCTCCGGTCGAGACTATTTGATCCGCGGATACCGAAGAATTGTTTTGCTGCTCCTTCATAATTATTTTGAGGTAATCTGCTGGTTCGGCGTCATATATGTTTATCTGTATCGCGACGGGCGACTGCAATTGCTCAATCCCAGTCCGACATTCGTCGAGATGTTTCGTGAAAGCATGTTGCTCATGCTCTCCTTCGGCGCGGATCGCTACCAGCCTCAGCATGATCTTGCGGTCATTGCGTTCTCGGCTCAGGCATTTGTCGGTCTTCTGATGACGTTGCTCGTGCTTGCGCGTTTTCTCAGTCTTCTGCCCACGCCGAAATCCATGGATGAATTCGAGTAGCGGGGACAAAGTGCGTAACTCGCCGAAGGCGCACGATCCGGTCGCGGCAAAAAATTAGCCGATTGCGACATTCACCGTCTTGACGACGTCTCCGCTTGAGGATAGTTCCGACGGCGGGACACCTCTCCCCAACGAGAGGCCATATACCTGGAAGGGTAGTTTGACATGGTTGATATCGCCGCGCCGGCATTGCGCCCGGCAAATTCGCATTTTTCTTCTGGCCCCTGCTCGAAGCGTCCCGGTTGGTCGCTCGATGCACTGTCCGATGCCCCGCTCGGTCGTTCGCACCGCGCCAAGGTTGGCAAGGACAAGCTGAAGCTGGCCATCGACCTCACCCGTGAAATTCTCAACGTGCCGGCGGACTACCGCATCGGCATCGTTCCGGCCTCCGATACGGGCGCCGTTGAAATGGCCATGTGGTCGCTGCTTGGCGAACGCGGCGTCGACATGGTCGCCTGGGAAAGCTTCGGCGCCGGCTGGGTTACCGACGTCGTCAAGCAGTTGAAGCTCAAGGACGTCCGCAAAGTTGAAGCCGGCTATGGCGAACTGCCGGATCTGTCGAGCATCGATTTCGACCGTGACGTGGTTTTCACCTGGAACGGCACGACCTCGGGCGTTCGCGTTCCCAATGCTGACTTCATCCCGGCCGACCGCAAGGGCCTGACGATCTGCGACGCGACCTCGGCCGCCTTCGCCCAGGATCTGGACTTCTCCAAGCTCGACGTCACCACCTTCTCCTGGCAGAAGGTTCTGGGCGGTGAGGGCGGTCACGGCATGATCATCCTGTCGCCACGTGCTGTCGAGCGCCTGACCACCTATGTGCCGGCCTGGCCGCTGCCGAAGATCTTCCGCATGACCTCGGGCGGCAAGCTGATCGAAGGCATTTTCACCGGCGAAACGATCAACACGCCATCTATGCTGTGCGTCGAGGACTATATCGATGCCCTGAAGTGGGCGAAGTCGCTCGGCGGCCTCAATGCTCTGATCGCGCGTGCCGATGCCAATGCCAAGGTGATCTTCGACCTCGTCGCAAAGAACGACTGGATCGCCAATCTCGCCAAGGTCGACGAAACCCGTTCGAACACCTCGGTCTGCCTGACGATTGCCGACCCCGACGTGCTGGCGCTTGACGCCGACGACCAGGCGGCTTTCGCCAAGGGCATGGTGACGCTGCTCGACAAGCAGGGCATCGCCTTTGACATCGGTGCCTATCGCGATGCGCCGGCTGGCCTACGCATCTGGGCCGGTGCGACGATCGAGACCTCCGACATGGAAGCCCTGATGCCGTGGCTGACCTGGGCCTACCAGACTCAGAAGGCGACGCTTTCCAAGGCTGCGGCCTGACAGCGAATTCCGGCTCCGCCGCGTCGGCGGAGCCCTTGCATCCCACCATATTCATTGAAACGAACTCTCTGAAGGAGGCCTCGTAATGGCACCTCGCGTTCTCGTATCCGACGAACTGTCGGAAACCGCCGTCCAGATCTTCCGCGATCGCGGCGTCGAAGTTGATTTCCAGCCGCAGCTCGGCAAGGACAAGGACAAGCTCGCTGAAATTATCGGCAACTATGACGGCCTTGCCATCCGTTCCGCCACCAAGGCGACGGAAAAGCTGATCGCTGCCGCGACCAATCTCAAGGTCATCGGTCGCGCCGGCATCGGCGTCGACAATGTCGATATCCCGGCTGCCTCGCGTCGCGGCATCATCGTGATGAACACACCATTCGGCAACTCGATCACCACCGCCGAACACGCCATCGCGCTGATGTTTGCCGTTGCCCGCCAGCTGCCGCAGGCCGATGTCTCGACCCAGGCCGGCAAGTGGGAAAAGTCGAAATTCATGGGCGTCGAGATCACCGGCAAGATGCTCGGTGTCATCGGTGCCGGCAATATCGGCGGTATCGTCTGCAAGAAGGCGATCGGCCTGGGCATGCATGTACTGGCCTATGACCCCTTCCTGTCGAACGAGCGCGCCCGCGAAATGGGCGTGACCAAGGTCGAACTCGACGAACTGCTGGCCAAGGCCGATTTCATCACCCTGCATGTGCCGATGACCGACAAGACGCGCGGTATCCTAGGCCGTGAAAACCTCGCCAAGACGAAGCCCGGCGTGCGCATCATCAATTGCGCCCGTGGCGGCCTGGTCGATGAGGCAGCGCTTGCCGACGCGATCAAGTCCGGTCATGTCGCCGGTGCAGGTTTCGACGTTTTCGAGGTGGAGCCCGCCAAGGAAAGCCCGCTGTTCGGCCTGCCTAACGTCGTCTGCACGCCGCATCTCGGCGCGTCGACCACGGAAGCGCAGGAGAATGTCGCCTTGCAGGTCGCCGAGCAGATGTCGGACTATCTGGTCAAGGGTGCGGTCTCGAACGCGATCAACATGCCGTCGATCACAGCCGAGGAAGCGCCGCTGCTGAAGCCGTTCATCCGGCTTGCCGACGTGCTCGGCTCGTTTGCCGGCCAGATGACCGAAAACCCGATCAAGGAAATCGAGATCCTCTATGACGGCGTGACCTCCGGCATGAACACCAAGGCGCTGACGTCTGCGCTGCTGGCCGGTCTCATTCGCCCGCAGGTGGCCGACGTCAACATGGTCTCGGCCCCGATCATGATCAAGGAAAAGGGCGTCATCGTCTCCGAGGTCAAGCGTGACAAGACCGGTGTCTACGATGGCTATATCAAGCTGACAGTGACGACTGAAAAGCAGTCCCGCTCGATCGCTGGGACCGTCTTCTCCGACGGCAAGCCGCGCTTCATCCAGATCAAGGGCATCAACATGGATGCCGATGTCGGCGCCAACATGATCTATATTTCCAATACCGACGTTCCCGGTATGATCGGCTTCATGGGTACCACACTTGGCAATGCCAAGGTCAATATCGCCAACTTCCAGCTTGGCCGCGACCAGGAAGGCGGCGATGCGATCGCTCTGCTCTATGTCGATGGCCCAGTTGAACAGGCGGTCCTGGACCAGTTGACAGCAAACCCTGCCATCAAGCAGGCCAAGCCGCTGACCTTCAACATCGACTGATCGGCTCGTTTCACCAGGTAGATCAACGGCGCGGGATCAAACCCGCGCCGTTTGCGTTTCTCCTGCGGTCGCCAGGCAATTTCCCATAACATAAGGAAAATCATATGCGTTGAACTGACGCATGGCGGGTTGTCGCATTGAACATGCCATGCAAGGCTATATTTGACGTCTATCATCTCGCGAGGACCATTTTCCCCGCGCAGCAACGAAGGACGCAGCAGGCCATGTTCGAAAACTTCGATGCCCAGATTCTGGCGCGCGCGCAATTCGCGTTCACGGTCTCTTTTCATATCATCTTCCCGGCCTTCTCCATCGGCCTTGCCAGCTATCTCGCTGTCCTCGAAGGCCTCTATCTGTGGAAGAAGGACAAGGTCTATCTGGAACTCTTCGACTTCTGGAAGACGATCTTTGCTGTCGCCTTCGGCATGGGCGTCGTCTCGGGCATCGTGATGTCCTATCAGTTCGGGACAAACTGGAGCGTGTTTTCCGACAAGGCAGGGCCGGTCATCGGGCCGTTGATGGGTTACGAGGTGCTGACCGCCTTCTTCCTCGAGGCAGGCTTCCTTGGTGTCATGCTGTTCGGACGTAACCGGGTCGGGCCGGGGCTGCATTTCTTCGCCACGCTGATGGTGGCCTTCGGCACGCTGATCTCGGCGACCTGGATCCTCTCGGTGAATTCCTGGATGCAGACGCCCACCGGTTTTGCGATCAACGATGTCGGCCAGTTCGTGCCGGTCGACTGGTGGAAGATCGTCTTCAATCCGTCCTTCCCCTATCGGTTGGTACACATGGTCATTGCCGCCTACCTGACCACGGCTTTTGTCGTCGGGGCAGTCGGTGCCTGGCATCTGCTGAGACACACCGCGCCGCGCCGTGCGGGCGTGATGTTCTCGATGGCGATGTGGATGGCGGCGATCGTGGCGCCGATCCAGATCATGGCCGGTGACGCGCATGGCCTGAACACGCTGGAACACCAACCGGTCAAGGTGATGGCGATGGAGGGCCATTTTGACAGCCATCCTGACGGCGCGCCGCTGATCCTGTTCGGCATTCCCAACACGGCGGAAAAGCGGATCGACTACGCGGTCGAAATCCCCAAGCTGTCGAGCCTGATCCTGAAGCATGATCTCAACGCGCCGCTGGCCGGGCTCGACACCGTGCCCGATGACAAGGAGCCGCCGGTCGCAATCGTCTTCTGGTCGTTCCGGGTCATGGTCGGCATCGGTTTCGCCATGCTCGGTGTCGGTCTGTTCAGCCTGTACTGTCGCTGGCGCGGGACGCTTCACGAGAACCGCTGGATGCATCGGGTGGCACTGGTCATGGGCCCGTCCGGCTTCGTGGCGGTGCTGGCCGGCTGGATCACAACCGAAGTCGGACGCCAGCCCTATACCGTCTACGGCCATCTCCTGACGGCGGATTCGATCTCGCCGATCGCAGCCCCGGCGGTTGCCGCTTCGCTGATCGCCTTTGTCATCGTCTACTTCATCGTCTTCGGGGCAGGGACCTTCTACATTCTCAGGCTGATGGCTCGCCTGCCGCGCGATCCGATGCCGGATCTCGACGATGGTCCCATCCGGACCTCCGGCATCACACCAGCGGCACAGACCGGTCATCATGGAGGCAAACATGGCCATTGATCTTCCCTTCATCTGGGCCGGCATCATCGCCTTTGCCGTGCTTGCCTATGTCATTCTCGACGGCTTCGACCTCGGCGTCGGGATCCTGTTTCCGTTCTTCCCCGAGACAATCCCCTAGATTCACCGTACCTTACACCCTTTTCTGGCGTTCTGATTGGAAGATGTTAATCTAATTTGAGTTAAAATTGGCATATTTTTGGCTTAGATCGGGAAATTCTGGGGTTTCTCATTCTGTACTGTGCTAGTTAAGAGGCAATTAAGCAGAACTTAGAATTTTGGCATATCTGATTGGCGTTTATCGGACATGTCACATGACTTAGAGTATACAGATTTAAAGGTAACTACAGTTGAAATTTAGGGAGTTTGAGAAATACCTAATCGGTTTTACCAGACATTGTTGGGGGTTTTCGAACATAATTTAAGGTTTCACTCTTGTGTAAGGCAAAAGGCAGTTGAACAGTACCTTATTGGTTTTTTAAAAGATAATACATCACTTTGGACATGTTTAAGGGACAAATAGTTGGAATTTGTGGTTTTGAAAATGCCTTATTGGATTTTCCAGAAATGCTTTGAGGGAAAACTTCGTTGAGTTTTAGGGATTTGGGCATGCCTGATTGGATTCATCAACATTATTTATGGTTTTTTAATGCGCTGGTTTAACTTTATCAGAACATGTGTACGGGAGAAATCATTGAAAATTTAGGATTTTGGGCTTCTGAAGCAATAGTACAGGATTTAGGGTTTTGACTGAATGAATAAGGTCTAAGTATTCTTTATTTACGGAATACGTTAGAGCTTAACTTTTGGACCAAATAATTTAGGCCCTATATTCTTTTCTTGACAGCAAATATATAGGGCTTCTGACCAGAATAAAAGAGAAGGTTTTGGATTTTTGGTAGTTGGGGATTTTGTGAGATAAAAAAGAAATCATTAGGTTTAGGATATAGAGGTTTTTGTGTGGTAAAATAGAAATCATTAGGTGTAGGGTTTAGAGTTTTTTGTGAGATAAAATGGAAGCATGTAGGTTTGGGTTTATGTTTTTGATAGAATAAAAGAGAAGAGTTTTCGCCATAATAAAGTAAAAAATATCTATGAGTTTCAGGAAAGAAAGAGAAATTGAAAGAGGAGAGATAAAGCAAAGAAATTGAGTTATAGATGGGAACGACAAAAGAAGAAGAACAAGAAGAAGAAGATATATCTACTGTAGTCACTACTCTTCAGAACGCAGTCGATCCATCAACACAACATCGATGGAGTGAAGCAGAGACCATTAGCCTCATTAAGGCATATAAAGAGAGGTGGTATCTTTTAAAGAAGGGTCAACTCAAGGCGAGACACTGGGAAGAGGTAGCGAATAAGATTTTCATGTCTTGTGGAGGATCTGAACCGAGTAAATCCTCGGTCCAATGTCAACACAAGGTTGAGAAGCTTAGAAAGAGGTATCGAGAGGAGAAGCAATTAGAAGAAGAACGAGGAATCGGGTATTCTTCTCCGTGGCCTTACTTTGGACTTATGGTTGACATGGAAGAAGGGGGACAAAACAGGAAGAGGACTCTCGCATCTACATCTCCTAGAAATCATCCTGCTGGAAATCGTCAAGTAGACAAAGTAGCTGCTGGGAAAAATCATCCAGTGGAGAAGATTAGTTCATATGGAAATCGTCAGGTGGACAGAAGTTTGGTTGGAAATCGACATGCGGAAAAAATTCCAGCTGGTAGTCGTCCGCTCCACAAAAGCTTGGGTGGAAATTGTCAGCCAGCTAAAACTCCAAGTGGAAATGGTCGATCTTCACAGAGTACTCATGGTGTTCAATGGAAATCAGAAGATTGCAGTACTAGAGGGTATCACTCTACTGTGAGATTCAAAGATGATTATGAGGAGGAAGAGGAGGAGGAAGAGGCGGTTTCGGAGGCGGCAGAGGCGGTGGCGGCCGTGGCTTCGGTGGCGGCCGCGGCCAGCGTGATGAGGGCCCCCCCTCTGAAGTCGTAGGTATGTCTTTCACACTCCCTTGTGCCTCTTCTCCTACCTTCTTCTGTTTTGTCTTTCTGCATAGTTTGACGAGGAACATACCCTCAGCTTCTTTGGCCCTATTTGACCTAACTCTTCTGAGATGGGAAAATCGAAGCTTTGCTAGCAGCAGCAGATTCGATGTAGCTAAATTGCAACTTGGGAGAATTCCTTGAGAATAACTATCTATGGTCTCCTTGTTTTCGGGCATCCCTTTTAATGTCCCCTTTGATACAATTAAAAGTTTCTATCCACATGTGAGTTATGTGTTGGGCTTCCATTCGCAGAGGTTGCATCGTTTCTCCATGCCTGTGAAGGTGAAGCGGTGTCCAAGCTTGTTCATGAGAAGATCCCTTACTTTAATGCTCCTATCTATCTTGAGAACAAAACCCAAATCGGAAAGGTGGAGGAGATTTTTGGACCCATCAATGAAGTGGTAAGTGAAGAAGCAGCACAAAATTTGAAAGCACCCTTCATTTTCTTCAACATATCTGACACATTACGGCCACATGTGTTTTTTTGTAGTTTTTCTCAATCAAAATGCTGGAGGGGATCATAGCAACATCTTACAAGGCTGGAGACAAGTTCTACATTGACCCAATGAAACTTCTTCCACTGCAACGATTTTTGCCTCAGCCAAAGTATGGGGAAGTCACATATCATGGATAGATGTATTATATTGTTCTTGCTCTCTGTTTGCAGCATGTTGACATTGTAGCATCGTTCCTTAATTTTTTCTAATTATAGAGGCCAAGGTGGAAGCACACCTGGTGGTGGCAGGGGTGGTCGTGGCGGTGGACGTGGTGGTGGACGTGGAGGTATGCGACTTTATTAGGAGTTTTTCTAGGAATTCTTTTATATGTACTTATGTTGACATGGTTTGGCTTGTTATGTAGGTGGAAGAGGTGGCAGAGGAGGTGGTCGTGGTTTTGCTGGTCGTGGTGGTGGACGAGGATTTGGAGGCCGTAGTGGTGGACGAGGTGGTGGTTTTAGAGGGCGAGGAAGATCATGATAACCCTAGAACAATTGTGTCTCAATATGTCAATTCTGTTTTAATACCCGACTCGTTTGCCTTCTATGATTAAATGCCATGATGGGTCTCACTATTTGTTATGATTGGCATTTGATGCAAGTATTTTCTAGTATGGGTCGAGATACAGCTGCCTTCTATGAGGTACAAAGCTTGTTTTTGTTGTTAACATGCTGAAATTATAACTTTGTTAACATTCCTTCAAAGATTCTTCTATTGGAGTACGTGGTGTGCTTGCAAAAAGGGCCTTGGCATAGTCACAGAACAGTACTAAGAAAAAATAGAAGCACATTCAATCAGTCCACGCACTTCTGATTTATAAACAATGGAGGAAACGAATCAATGGAAACAAAAACTTCAAATCTGTTAGTCATAGATAGGCAGAAATATTATCAAAGACAAAAATGAAAGATATTTTTATCATTAAAACTTCTATTTTCATCGGACTTTTGAATGCCACGCTTAGATAGGGAGTGTTTATTATGGAACACTCTGTGTGGGTGAGACACATATACAAACACCAATGATGATAAATGTGATTCCTAGAACAGTTCTCACACCATCCATCTTCTCTCCAAATGCAGCTCCGGAAATAGCCGTGGCTCCGAATGTAACTGCATTTGTTACCGGTACCGCAAGAGTGATTGGAGCATCATTTAGCTTCATAAAAAAGAGGGCCGATGCTGACAAGTTTATGACAAAAGGTAGAGAGTATTGCCACACACATAGCATAACAATCCATTCATCAACATGAGCACGGATACCTTTCGCTTTTGGAGTGTTTGTTTTTTGCTTCAGTTTTTGTTTCTCAGCAATTGTGGCTCCTCTTTTTATCAGCGCATTTGTAAGGCCCCATACACATCCGATAGTAATGAGCCAAATGAGAACCATGATGACACCGTTTATTGAAATGATCAGTCAACCAACTTACATTAATGTTTTGATGTACCTAGCTGTGAGAGAAACATAAGGTTAATCAATGAATACATTTTTGTGAACAAACTCAGAATTGAATCATGGCTACAATGAAAGAGAAAGGAAAGAAGGGCACTATAAAGAGCTTATATAATTCTATAAGATTTGTTTGCATAGAGGAGAGAGCCAGAGCTAGAATCTAGAAAGATGGGGTGTGTTTGTGGAAAGGCATCAATTATTAGGCTCCTCTACCTTGACATATCGCTCTG
>ERZ1034401.31-NODE-31-length-63364-cov-3.610592_pt1 | contig 63364 bp, 63 predicted proteins | sample MGYA00520601_ERZ1034401 | MGnify/ENA primary metagenome ERZ1034401 (study PRJEB33736, sample SAMEA104288476) | Azolla filiculoides | biome: Urban; feature: water surface; material: ditch water | place: Netherlands | collected 2014 ... | reverse complement strand
CCAATGGCGAAATGCCGGAGCGCTTCGCCGTCGCTGGCACTGACACGGCCGGTCACGGGCACCTCGACGATTGCATCGCCCTGCGGCGCGGACCATTCGCGGTGCACCCGCACATAGCCGAATCCCAGCCGACTGTGGCGCTCTAGGTCGGATGCCGTTTCCGGAACGCCGTGGCGCGCCAGATAGCCGGGCGAAGCGACGATGACCAGCGGCGTGTCGCCGAGTTTGCGTGCAACCAGGCTGGAATTGCGCATGTCGCCGGCGCGGATGGCGATGTCGGCCCGCTCTGCCAGCAGGTCGACGACGAGATCGGTCTGGATGACCTCGACCGAAATGCCCGGATAGAGATCCAGGAATTGCGCAAGTATCGGCGCCAGCACATGCGTGCCATAGGATGCGCTGGTATTGATCCGGATCAGGCCACGCGGATCGTCGAGATTGGCGGCACTGCGTTCGGCCTCCTCGATGTCGGCCAGAATGCGCACCGAGCGCTCGTAGAATACCCGGCCCTCGGGCGTCAGCAGCAGTTTGCGGGTGGATCGGTTGACCAGCCGCGTACCGAGCCGCGTTTCCAAACGAGCGACGAGCTTGCTGACCGCCGATGGCGTCATGCGAAAGAAGCGGGCAGCGGCCGAGAAGCCGCCTTGCTCCACCACCTGCACAAAGACGTCCATTTCGCCGGATCTGTTGATGTCCTGCCGCGCCATAGTGTGAATTCAAATCACGAATGTTGTTCTTCCAAGCAGACTATTTCACTGAAGCTTTGCTGTCTATCTGAAGTGCATCCGTTTCAACAAGGACGCACCTCCATGCCTCTTGCTCTTTATGCCCTTACCGTCGGCGCCTTCGGCATCGGCGTCACCGAATTTGTCATCATGGGCCTGCTGATCGATGTCGGCGCCGATCTCGGCGTCTCGATCGCCGCTGCCGGCCTGCTCATTTCCGGCTATGCGCTCGGCGTCGTCTTTGGCGCGCCGATCCTGACGGCTCTGTCGAGCCGCTGGCCACGCAAGACCGTGCTGATCGCGCTGATGGTGATCTTTACCATCGGCAATATCGCCTGTGCGCTGGCACCCACCTACGAGACGCTGATGGCCGCAAGACTTGTTGCGGCGCTCGCGCATGGCACTTTCTTTGGTGTCGGTTCGGTCGTTGCAACCGGGCTGGTGGCCCCGGAACGCCGCGCCTCCGCCATCGCCGTGATGTTCACCGGTCTGACGGTCGCCAATATCGCCGGCGTGCCCTTCGGCACCTGGCTCGGCCAGGAATATGGCTGGCGCACGACATTTTGGGCCGTAGCCGTCGTCGGCATCGTGGCGCTCGCCGTGCTCGCGATCTTTCTGCCTCGCGATGAGCAGAAGCCGGAAGCCCAGGACTGGCGCTCGGATCTCGCCACCATGGCTCGCCCCCAGGTTCTCGCAGGCTTGGCGATCACGGTGCTTGGGTATGCTGGAGTCTTTACCGTCTTCACCTACATCGCCCCGGTCCTCACCGAAATCACCGGCTTTTCGGCGTCCGCCGTCTCTCCGATCCTGCTGGTCTTCGGTGGCGGCCTGATCGTCGGCAATCTCCTCGGTGGCAAGCTGGCCGACCGCAATCTCGATCGTTCCGTTCTGGTGACCCTGGCAGTCCTGACCCTGTCGCTCGCAGCCATGACCGTGGTTCTCGACAACAAGATCCTGACCATCGCCTTTGTCGGTCTGGTCGGCGCGGCAGGCTTTGCAACCGTCGCACCCTTGCAGATGCGCGTCCTGCAAAAGGCGGAAGGGGCGGGCCAGGCACTGGCATCAAGCTTCAACATTGCCGCCTTCAACCTTGGCAATGCTATCGGCGCCTGGGTCGGCGGCATTGCCATCGAACAGGGGCCGGGTCTGGCAGCGCTGCCGCTGGTGGCCGCCGCTTTCCCATTGGCCGCTCTCGTCTTGTCGATCATCGCGACTCGTCTCGACCGTCCAAGCCCCCTCGGGCAGCATGCCTCAGCCTGATCAAGCCGCTATCACCGCATTCACAGAGAGAAGGATAATCCCATGGAATATCGTCAATTGGGGGCCTCGGGCCTCAGGGTTCCGGTTCTGAGCTTCGGTGCCGGTACATTCGGCGGCTCCGGTCCGCTGTTCGGCAACTGGGGCACCTCCGATGCCGCAGAAGCCCGCCGACTGGTCGATATTTGCATCGAAGCCGGCGTAAACCTCTTCGACACGGCTGATGTCTATTCCGCCGGCGCTTCCGAAACGGTGCTGGGCGAGGCGATCAAGGGACGGCGCAGTGATGTGCTGATCTCCACCAAGCTCGGCCTGCCGATGGGCGATGGGCCGGCCGATTACGGCACCTCCGCCAGCCGCATCGCAACCGGCGTCGATGCAGCACTGAAACGCATGGGCACCGACCACATCGATCTGCTCCAGTTGCACGCCTTCGACGCTTCGGTCCCGGTCGAAGAGGTGCTGGCCGCACTCGACCGGCTCGTGGCTGCGGGCAAGGTTCGCTATGTCGGCGCCTCCAATTTTGCCGGCTGGCAGATCATGAAGTCGCTCGCTGCCGCTGATCGCCATGGCTGGCCGCGCTACGTTGCCCATCAGGTCTATTATTCGCTAGTCGGCCGCGACTACGAGTGGGATCTGATGCCGCTCGGGCAGGACCAGGGTGTCGGCGCAATCGTCTGGAGCCCGCTCGGCTGGGGCCGCCTGACCGGCAAGATCCGCCGGGGCGCACCGTTGCCGGAGAAAAGCCGGCTGCACGAGACTGCAGCCTTCGGCCCGCCGGTCGACGATGAACGGCTTTACCGGATCGTCGATGTGCTGGACGAGATTGCCGATGAAGTGGGCAAGCTCGTTCCGCAGGTCGCGCTGAACTGGCTGCTCCAGCGCCCGACGGTGTCGTCCGTGATCATCGGCGCCCGCAACGAGGAGCAGTTGCGCCAGAACCTCGGCGCGGTCGGCTGGAGCCTGACGGCCGAGCAGATCGCACGGCTGGATGCGGCAAGCGTTACGGATGCCGCCTATCCGCATTTTCCTTATCACCGCCAGGAAGGCTTCGCACGCCTGAACCCGCCGGCAGTGTGAGACGACTGCTGGATCGCCGCCGTTACCCGGCGGCGATCTGCCCTGCCAATTGCCGGTTCTTCATCAGCTTGTAGATGATACTGTCCATCAGCGCCTGGAACGAGGCGTCGATGATGTTTTCCGACACACCGACCGTCCACCAGCGAGCGCCGCTGGCATCGGTGGATTCGATCAGCACGCGGGTGATCGCCTCGGTGCCGCCGTTGAGGATGCGCACCTTGTAGTCCGCCAGTTCCAGATCGCCGATCTCGTGCTGGTACTTGCCGAGATCCTTGCGCAGCGCGATGTCGAGCGCGTTGACCGGACCGTCACCTTCGGCAACCGACATCAGCGTCTCGCCGTCGATGATCGTCTTGACCACGGCCTCCGACACGGTCTTCAGCCGGCCATGGCTGTCGAAACGCCGTTCGATCATCACCCGGAAGCTCTCGACCTGGAAAAAGTCCGGAACGCTGGTCAGCGTCCGTTGCGCCAGGAGTTCGAAACTCGCATCGGCCCCCTCATAGGCGTAGCCGCTGGCTTCGCGCTCTTTGACGATCGAAATCAGGGTGTCTAGCTTTGGATCATCCTTCTCGACCCGGATGCCGCGGCGCTTTAGCTCGTTGATGAAATTCGCCTTGCCGCCCTGGTCGGAGACCATGACCTTGCGGAAATTGCCGACGCTTTCCGGTTCCACATGCTCGTAGGTCTTCGGATCCTTGAGCAGGGCCGAGGCATGGATGCCGGCCTTGGTGGCGAATGCCGAAGCGCCGACATAGGGCGCCTGATGGTTGGGAGATCGGTTGAGCAATTCGTCGAAGGCGCGCGACAGGCGATTGAGGCCGACCAGCGCATCGCGGTCGATCGAGGTCTCGAAACGGGACGAATAGCTGTCTTTCAGACAGAGCGTCGGGATGATCGTCACCAGGTCGGCATTGCCGCAGCGCTCGCCGATACCGTTCAGGGTTCCCTGGATCTGCCGCACGCCCGTCTCCACGGCGGCCAGCGAATTGGCGACCGCCTGTCCGGTATCGTTATGGGCATGGATGCCGAGCGAGGAGCCGGGAATGCCGGAGGCAATCACCGCAGCGATGATGTCGCGGATCTCCGGCGGTTGCGTACCGCCATTGGTGTCGCACAGCACCACCCAGCGGGCACCGGCGTCATACGCCGTCTTCGCACAAGCGAGCGCATAGGTCGGATTGGCCTTGTAGCCGTCGAAGAAATGTTCGCAATCGACCATGGCGAGTTTGCCCGCTTCGACCACGGCCCTGACGCTGTCGCGAATGCTCTCGAGATTTTCATCGTTGGTGCAGCCGAGTGCCACCTTGACGTGATAGTCCCAGCTCTTGGCGACCAGACAGACGGCATCACTTTTCGCTTGAATCAGCTGGGTGAGGCCCGGATCGTTTGAGGCGGAAATGCCGGCGCGCTTGGTCATGCCGAAGGCGACAAACGAAGCCTTTTGCGTCCGCCTCTTGGCGAAGAAGGCCGTATCGGTCGGATTTGCTCCCGGATAGCCTCCCTCGACATAGTCGAGGCCGAATTCGTCCAGCATGGCGGCGATCGAAATCTTGTCCTCGACTGAAAAGTCGATGCCCGGCGTCTGCTGGCCGTCCCGCAGCGTCGTGTCGAACAGATAGATTTTTTCGCGTGTCATTCCGATGCCTCCCGAGGCGCAGTCGTCATTGGGTATCGCGTGGCGAGATCCACGGACATCAGTTCTTCCCCGCAAACCGGTCCGTCGCCCGGATCAGCTGATCGAGGATGCCCGGCTCGAGAAACGCATGCCCGGCACCCTCGATCAGGTGGAAATCGGCTTTCGGCCAGGCCTTGGAGAGCGCCCAGGCATATTTGGCCGGGCAGGGCATGTCGTACCGGCCATGGATGATGACGCCTGGAATATCCTTGAGCTTGTAGGCGTCGCGCAGCAACTGGCCTTCCTCGACCCAGCCGGCGTGCACGAAGAAATGGTTCTCGATACGGGCAAACGCGATGGCGAAATCATCCTCGCCGAAATGGGCGGAATAGTCCGGGTTGGGCAGAAGCGTGATCGTCTCGCCTTCCCATGTGCTCCAGGCCAGCGCGCATTCCAACTGCTTTTGGCGGTCGTTGCCGGTCAGGTATTTGCGGTAGGCGCCCATCATGTCGTGGCGCTCGCTCTCCGGGATTGGCGCGATGAAGCGTTCCCACTTGTCGGGAAACATCTCCGAAACTCCGAACTGGTAGTACCAGGAAAGCTCCGCCTTGGTCAGCGTGTAAATGCCGCGCAACACCAGTTCGGAAACCCGCTCCGGATGGGTTTCGCCATAGGCGAGCGCCAGCGTCGAGCCCCAGGAACCGCCGAAGACCAGCCATTGCTCGACGCCGATCATCTGGCGGAGCCGCTCGATATCGGCAACCAAGTGCCAGGTCGTGTTGGCCTCAAGCCCGGCATGCGGCGTCGATTTGCCGCAGCCGCGTTGGTCGAACAGGATCACATCGTAGAGCGCCGGATCGAACACCCGTCGCTGGCTCGGGTTCGATGCGCCGCCCGGACCGCCATGCAGGAAGACGGCAGGCTTGGCGCCCCTGGTGCCGATGCGCTCCCAGTAGATTGTATGGCCATCGCCGACATCGAGGAAGCCCGTCTCGAAGGGTTCGATTTCAGGGTAGAAACCCCGCAATTCGTTCGTCATGGTCAGTCCTTTTTCGGCGGCCAGACCACAGTGTCATGGTCGGGATGCTGATGGTTGCTCGCGCTGATCACGGCGTTGCCGTCCGCCAGATCGGAGCGGTCTGTCGGGTTCTCCGGCAGGCTGAAAAGCTTGTCGAAATAGGACAGGCGCGACTCCACGCCGTCCTGCGAGACCGGCATGGCCGCCTCCGGCTTGTCGAGGCTGCCGATCGTCACGCTGATATAGGGCGAACCGACGGTGCGAAAGAGCAGCGGCGTACCGCAATTGTCGCAAAAGCCGCGGCCGCACGGGTCGGACGAGCGGAACCAGCGCGGTTCGCCCCGCATCATCAGCAGGTTCTCGGCGCGGGTGCCGGCCAGTGCCATGAAAAAGTTGCCGCCCGCCTTCTGGCACATGCGGCAATGACAGATATGCGGATAACCGAGTTCGCCTGCCACCTTGTAGCGGATCGCGCCGCACTGGCAGCCGCCGGAATGCACCTGACGGCTCATGCCTCATCCTCCGGGGGCCAGACGGGTGTGTCATGGTCGGGATGCTGGAAGGACACGACCGAAGCGAAATGCGCCTCCATCGCGGCGCTGGTATAGGCTGGCTTTTCGAACAGGTGCTCGATCCACGGCAGGCGGTGATGATGGTTCACCTGCACCTGGGGTTCGAATTTTGACGGGTTGTCGAATGCACCGATGGCGATCTCGATGCCCTCGCCATGATGATAGGTCAGCGGCGTGCCGCATTTGCCGCAGAAGCCGCGTTTCACTTTGGCCGAGGAGCGGAACAGCATCGGCTGGCCGCGGGTCCATGTCAGATGGGCATGATCTGCGGTGACAAATGCACCGAAGAAACTGCCGAACGCCTTCTGGCACATGCGACAGTGACAGATGGACGGTCGGCCGAGTTTCTCGGCCTGGAACCGTACTGCGCCGCATTGGCAGCCACCGGAAAAGATCTCGCTCATGCCGCTCTCCTCATTTGAACATCACATAAATGACCACGCCGGCGATGACGGCCGCCACGATCACGCCCTTGGCGATCAGCCCGTAAAGCAGCCATTTCGGCATTTGCGTATTCGGGTTTGGGTTCCTCTGCATCATGTCTCGTCCTGCGGCCAGCGATCGGTGTCGCGATCGGGATGCTGATAGGACACGACCTCCAATACGAAGGGCGCTTCGACAGCGTCTTCCTCCGTCGTGTGGCAGGGCAGCAGATGCAAGCGGTCGACAAAGCCGATCTTGCCCTCCGTGCCAAACTGCACGACCGGCGGCAACAGGGACGGATCGTCGAATGCGCCGGCCGCGATCGCGATCCCGTCCGGCGCTTCATAGGTCAGCGGCGTACCGCAATCGCCGCAGAAGCCGCGAAGGGCAAAATTCGACGAGCGGAACGTCTTACGCTCGCCGCGCGTCCATTCGAGCTCAGCCCCGCGCGTTGAAACCAGTGGCGCATAATAGGCGCCGAACGCCTTCTGGCACATGCGGCAATGACAGATGGAACTATCCCTCAGCGCCCCCGTCACGCGAAACCGCACCGCACCGCACTGGCATCCGCCGGAATGGCTATCTGTCATGCGGCGGGCCTCGCTGTTTGGAGGGTTTTGGCGGCGAAGGTCGCGTTACTCCCCTCTGCCCTGCCGGGCATCTCCCCCACACGGGGGGAGATCGGCCACGCGGCCGGCGCCGGATTTTTGTCTGAAGCGTAGACGTGACACCAGTTTGCTGACGAGGAAATCTTGCTCGGCGTTGAACGCTCGCCTGCCAATCGATGAATCGTCTTGGAAAAGCAATATCGCGCGGCAACCCGATCTCCCCCCGTGTGGGGAGATGCCGGGCAGGGCAGAGGGGTGCATGCCACGTCGACAACGTCATCCTATCGCTTGACCTCCCATGTGGTCACCCGTTCGCCGGTCTCCTTGTCCTTGCCGTCCTTGAGCTGGATGCCCTTGGAGGCAAGATCGTCGCGGATCTTGTCAGCCTCGGTAAAGTTCTTGGTTTTCAGCATTTCGAGGCGCATCGCGACGAGGGCATCAACCGCGGCCGAGAGATCCGTGCTGATTTCAGCCTTTTTCGGCAGGACACCGAGCAGGGCGGCGCTGGCGGCAAACAGCGGCAGCAAGGCCGGATCGGCGCTGGCTTCATGGGCAAGCGCGTGCAGCGCCTGAACGGCGGCAACCGTATTCAGGTCGTCATGCAGGGCCTCCAGTACCGTCTCGCAGGGTGCCAAGCCGGTTGCCTCGACGGCCGGCCATTTGGCGAGCAGCCGTTCGGCCTCCTCCAGTCGCTTGACCGAAAAGTCGATCGGCTCGCGGTAATGCGTCATCAGCATCGCCAGCCGCAGCACTTCGCCCGGCCATTTGCGGCCGCCGAAGGTTTCCGTCTCGAGCAATTCGTTGATCGTGACGAAATTACCGTCCGACTTCGACATCTTGCGGCCCTCGACCTGGACGAAGCCGTTGTGCATCCAGACATTGGCCATGACATCGGTGTCATAGGCGCAGCACGACTGGGCGATCTCGTTTTCATGATGCGGAAAGATCAGGTCGAGCCCGCCGCCATGGATGTCGAACTGGTGCGGCCGCGCCTTGCCCCTCGGAGACAGCCGGTCCTTGATCTCTTCCCACAGATAGCGATCGGCCATGGCCGAGCATTCAATATGCCAGCCGGGGCGGCCATGGATAGCGATCGTCTCGCCTTCATAGACAAAATTGCCAGGCCAGCCCGGTTCTGTATCTGCAGACTGCTTCCACAGCACGAAATCGCCGGGGTTCGTCTTGTGCGCTTCGACGGCGACACGGGCGCCGGCCTGCTGGTCTTCCAGCTTGCGCTTCGACAACTGGCCGTAATCGGCCATCGAGGCCGTGGCGAACAGCACTTCACGGCCTTCCGAGCCAGTCGCCACATAGGCATGACCCTGGTCGAGCAATCGCTGGATGATCTCGACCATCTGGCTGATATTGTCGGTCGCGCGGGGTTCCACCGTCGGCATGAGGCAGCCGAGCGCTGCAACATCTGCATGGAACTGGCTTTCCGTCTTGCCGGTGACCGCGCGGATCGCGGCATTCAGCGACATGCTGCCATCGGCGATCTGGCTGCCGAAATCGCGCAGCGCCCGCGCATTGATCTTGTCGTCGACATCGGTGATGTTGCGCGCATAGGTGACATGGTCATCGCCATAGATATGGCGCAGCAGCCGGTAGAGCACGTCAAAGACGATGACCGGGCGCGCATTGCCGATATGGGCGAAATCGTAGACGGTCGGGCCACACACATACATGCGCACATTGTCCGGGTCGATCGGCTCGAAGTCGACCTTCTCGCGCGCGAGTGTGTTGTAAAGCTTGAGGCCCGTCGGCATTCCTGTCTCCCATAACAAAACCATCCGGCTGGACCGGGTCGTTTGTCATCTGGGACTTTTCAGGAGACGAAAACGGCCGGGCCAGCGTGTGCGCTAGCGAATAATGATCCAGCAGATGCAGATGGTCGTTTTCATGGCCGGTGTTATGGCGCGGGGCCGTGATTTGGTCAAGGGGCAGGGAGGCGAGCGCAGACGAACTTTGAGTTGTCTTTGGGCGCGTCGTTTAACGGTTTTTATGGGGGTTTCGCCTATCTTTACCGAAGCGACCGGCTTTTGCGGTCCAACGAACCGAGCATCGGATGTCTTGAGACAATGGCCAGTGATCAAGTGAATGCAGCTGGAAGCCTGTTGACGGCCGATTTGGGCATGAGCCTCGCCGACTGGATGAAGATGACGCCGGCCATGTCGCATTCGATCGACAGCCGGGGCGTTCTTGTTGCGGTCAGCGACTCTTGGTTGCGCAAGCTGGGTTACGAGCGTCGCGAGGTTCTGGGCAAGCGCTCGACGGATTTCATGCCGGAAAGGTCCCGGGAAAGGGTCCGCCTGGAAAAGATCCCGCTGCTGTTCCAAACCGGCCGTGTCGAAAATGTCGAATTCCAGATGATCTGCAAGGACGGTTCGCCTATCGATGTCCTCCTCTCCGCGGTGCTGGTCAGGCAGGGCGAGGATCATGTTTCCATTTCGAGCTTTACTGACATAACCCAGTTGAGGGCAATGGAGCAAAAGCTTGCCGAAAGCGAAGCCAAGTACCGCTATCTCGTCGAGTATCAGTCGGAAATGGTGTCGCTGGCAAAGGTCGACGGCGAATTGCTCTTCGTCAATCGCGCCTATGCCGAGCATCATGCGACGACCCCGGAGGAGATGATTGGCAGGAGCCTCTATGACTTCGTGCCGACACAGATCCGCGGGGAACTGGCGCAGCACATGCAGCATGTCGCGATCGTCGGCGAGGCCAAGGACATCGAGAACCAGGTCCTGTCGCCGGATGGAAAACCGCGCTGGGTGTCGTGGACCAACAAGGCCTTCAAGGACGAAGATGGTATCGTCACGGCGATCCATTCCGTCGGCAAGCATGTCGATGCGCGGGTGGATGCCGAGACCAAGCTGCGCGAGAGCGAGGAACGATACCGCCTTCTTGCCGAAAACTCGACGGACATGGTGTTCCAGCTGGATGCCGGCCGCGCCTTTACCTATGTGTCGCCGGCGGGGCCGGACATTCTGGGGCATGCGCTGGAGGACCTTGATGGCCGCTGCCTCTACGATCTCGTCCATCCGCAGGATGCGGAACCCATCCGTGCCATCCTTTGTGCGCTAGCCAGTGGTGAGCTGAAACGTCATGGCGGCGTTCACCGCTTCCTACATCGCGACGGGCATCCAGTCTGGGTGGAGATGCAGGTAAAGGCACTCGGGCTTTCGCAGATCGGATCGGAAACCGGTATCGTCGGCACATTGCGCGATTTCAGCGTTCACAAGCGGCTGGAGGAAAGGTTGCGGGATGCCAACCTGCTGCTGGCGGAAGCCGCCGCGACCGATGGCCTGACGGGCCTGATGAACCGGCGCGCCTTCGACCAAGCGTTCCAAGAGGCCTTCGAGGTGGCGAAAGCCCAGGGGCAGGAACTCGGCCTGATCCTGACCGATGTCGACTATTTCAAGGCTTACAACGACCACTATGGCCATTCGGCCGGCGATGAATGTCTGAAGACGGTCAGCGCAATTCTGCGCTCGGTAGCCGAGTCCTGCGGTTATCACGCGGCGCGTTACGGCGGCGAGGAATTCTGCATCATCCTGCCCGGCGCGTCGGAGAACACCACCTTCCTGGCCGCCGAGCGCATGCGTCTCGCCATGCAGGCGATGTCCGAGGCACATGCCGGCAGCCCTTCTGGCTTCGTATCGATCAGCCTCGGTCTTGCCACGCTGTCGCAATCGGGCGTTCGCGATCGCTCCGATCTGCTCAATGCCGCCGACCGGGCGCTCTACAGGGCCAAGGCGTCCGGCCGCAACACGGTTGTGCGGGCATCCTACTGCGAGATCGAGGCCGAGCGAGAGCCGCGGGTCGTCCCGAACAAGTCCCTGAGGTTGAGCAGGGTCGGCTGACGCGACGGCGTGTCAGGCTGTTTTGCGGGCCGAACGACCGAAGGGCAAGAGACCGAGCACCAGCGCGCAACCGGCGATGATCACCGCACCTCCGAGCAATTGCAGAACGGTCAGCGGTTCGTCCAGCACCAGCGCGCCGACCAGCACGGCAACGACGGTTACGGCAAACTCGACGCTGATCGCCGGCGTAGGGCCGATGCTCTTGACCAGGTCGAAATAGAGCACATAGGTCAGGGCACTCATCAGGCCGGCCAGGGCCACCAGATAGAGATAGTCGATCGGTGCTGGAACGCCCGGCACCGGCACGAAGGCGAGCAGTGGCAGGGTGAGGATGCCGCCGGCGATGAACGAGCCGATGGTCACTTCCCAGGCCCCGGTGCCTTTCAGGTGCAGGCTGGCATAATTGCTGCCAAAAGCGGCGGAAAACGTCGAAAAGACCATGGCCCCACAGCCAAGCACGAAGGTTTTGTCGACCGGGACCGCCGGAAACCCGACCAGCATGACGATGCCGATCGTGCCCAGCATCAAGCCGGCAATACGCGTCGGGGTGATCCGTTCAAGTCCCCAGATCTGCGCGATGATCATCGAAAACAGAGGGATCGCAGCGACAAAGATTGCTGCCATCGCCGTGCCGATGCGTGGCGTCGCATAGGACAGCCCGATCAGCTGGCCGGCGACCGTTGTTGCGCCGACGACTGCAAGCGGCAGCCACCCGGCGTTAAACGACAGCTTGCGCCGGCTCAGGCGCGCCACGGCAAACAGCAGGCCGCCTGCAATCAGTGAGCGGAGCGTGACGGCGCCGATCCAGCCAAAGGCGGCCACGACATGCAGAAGCAGAACGAAGGAAAGGCCCCAGGCAAATGCCAGAAACGTGTAGGCGGCAATATCTCTGGGGCGCATGGCGTCTTCCAAAAAGGATGTGGAATCGGCGGTGATCAAGTTGAAGTCATCGCCAGCCGGGGGGATCCTGACGTTTACTCCGGCATCCGATAATCGACGATCTTGCCTTCGCGCACGATGTAGAGCTTGCCGGTTTCCGTCTGCTGCGGGCCAACCAGCGGCAAAAGCTTGGCGGCGATTTCCGATGGATGCGGCAGGGTGCTAGGATCTTCGCCCGGCATGGCCTGGGCGCGCATGGCGGTGCGGGTAGCGCCCGGATCCACCGAGAGAATGCGCAGCGGCAGCCGCTGTGTCTCGCCGGCCCAGGTGCGCGCCAGCGCCTCGACGGCGGCCTTGGAGGCGGAATAGGCGCTCCAGAACGGCCGGCATTTGTGGGCAGCACCCGAAGACAGGATCAGAACACGCCCCTGATCAGACTTGATCAACAGCGGCTCCAGCGAACGGATCAGCCGCCAGGTCGCCGTCACGTTGATCGTCATGACCTTGTCGAAGACCTTGGCTTCGATATGTCCGATCGGCGAAATCACACCCAGCACGCCGGCATTGAGCACGGCGATGTCGAGCTTGCCCCAGCGATCGAAGATATGGCCGCCGAGTTGGTCGATGGCCGCCATGTCGGACAGGTCGAACGGCACCAGCGTTGCCGAGCCGCCGACCGCCTTGATCGCGTCATCCAGCTCTTCCAGCCCGCCGACAGTGCGGGCGCAGGCGATGACATGGGCGCCGGCCTTGGCAAGCTCGATCGCGGTGAAATAGCCGATGCCGCGCGAGGCGCCGGTGACGAGCGCAATCCGGCCCTTGAGGTCGATGGTCATGGTCAGTCCTGTTGTCTGCGGCCTGTTGTCTGTGGTCTCAGCCGTTGGCGGCGAGCATGGATTCCTTGCGGCCCACCATTTTCTCGCCTTCCTTGTCCAGAAGGCGGGTCGGGTAGTCGCCGGTGAAATAGTGATCGGTGAATTTCGGATTGGCCGGATCGCGCGCCTCGCCGCCAACAGCCTTGTACAGGCCGTCGATCGACAGGAAGGCCAGCGAATCCGCGCCGATGTACTTCGCCATCGCCGCCTCGTCGGCATACTGGTTGGCCAAGAGCTTGTCGCGGTCGGGCGTGTCGATGCCGTAGAAGTCCGGATGGAAGATCATCGGACTGGCGACGCGCACATGCACTTCCTTGGCGCCGGCATCGCGGATCATCTGGACGATCTTCAGCGACGTGGTGCCGCGCACGATGGAATCGTCGACGAGGATGACACGCTTGCCTTCGATGATGGCCCGGTTGGCCGAATGCTTCAGCTTGACGCCGAAGGCGCGGATCTGCTGGGTCGGTTCGATGAAGGTCCGGCCGACATAGTGGTTACGGATAATGCCGTATTCGAACGGAATGCCGCTCTGCTGCGCATAACCCAGGGCCGCCGGCGTGCCGCCGTCTGGAACCGGAACGACCACATCGCCCTCAAGCGGCGCTTCGATCGCGAGATTCATGCCGGCATTCTTGCGGGTCGTGTAGACATTGCGTCCGCCGACAACCGAATCGGGGCGGGCGAAGTAGACATATTCGAACAGGCAGAGGCGTTCCGGCTGCGGCCGGGCCGGCATGCGCGATTCGATGGCGATCGAACCGTCCGGCTGGATTTCGCAGATCACCACTTCGCCATTCTTGACGTCGCGGATGAATTTCGCGCCGATGATGTCGAGCGCACAGGTCTCGGAGGCAAAGATCGGCTTGCCGTCAAGCTCGCCCATGACCAGCGGCCGGATGCCGATCGGGTCGCGGGCTGCGATCAGCTTGGTGCGGGTCAGCGCGATCATCGCATAGCCGCCTTCCATCTGACGGATGGCGTCAATGAAACGATCGGCGGTCGAGGCGTGGCGCGAACGGGCGATGAGATGCAGCACGACTTCGGTATCGGAGGTCGACTGACAGATGGCGCCGGTTGCGATGATCTGCCGGCGCAGGGTCAGGCCATTGGTGAAATTGCCGTTATGGGCAATGGCAATGCCGCCTTCCTCGAGTTCGGCAAACAGCGGCTGGACGTTGCGCAGGGCAACCCCGCCGGTCGTCGAATAGCGTGTATGGCCGATGGACATCGAGCCCGGAAGTTTGGCGATGGTCACAGGGTTCGTATAATGGTCGCCCACCAGACCCATGTGCTTTTCGGTGTAGAATTGTCGGCCGTCGAACGAGACGATGCCGGCAGCTTCCTGACCGCGATGCTGGAGCGCATGCAGGCCGAGCGCTGTCAGCGTCGACGCATCGGTATGTCCCAGGATACCGAAGACCCCGCATTCTTCATGAAACTTGTCGTCCTCGGCACCGTATACGACGTCGGTAGGGATGAAGTGGTTCATGGCAAGTCGCCTTTGTTCGCGGGGACAGATATAGCAAGCAACGCCTGTAACAGATAAGCCGCCGGTCTGTCCCGATCCGGCGGCGTCTGGGTGGTATATAGGACGCGACCGGTCGTCGCGCAAATTTCAATTCTCGGCCGGTGCCTCGCCCGCAGGTGTGGTATCGGCAGGAGCATTTTCTGCTGGAGCCTGCTCGGCCGGTGCCGTTTGCCCGTCCGTTGCCGGCGCCGTCTCTTCGCGGCCCAGGATGCGCGCGCGGATCTGCGGTTCGATATCGGTCGGCAGCACGGCTTCCAGCTTCAGCACCAGCGCATCGAGGAAGGGCTTCGACTTGGAATTGTTGACCCAGTCCGGGCGCTGCTTGACGTCGATCAGCCAGTTCCAGAAGGCCACGGCGACGACGAGAAGCAGAATGCCGCGCGCGGCGCCGAACAGGAAGCCGAGAGTCCGGTCCAGTGCGCCGATGCGGCTGTCGATGATGAAGTCGGCAATGCGCGAGGTGATGAACGAGATGACGATCAGCGCAATCAGGAAGATGATGCCGGCCGAACCCGCGATCGCAATCCGATCATCACTGGTATAGTTTTTCACATACGGGACCAGCAGCGGATAGAGATAGTAGGCGGCAGCAACCGAGCCGGCCCAGCTTGCGATGGAAAGTACTTCGCGCGAAAAGCCGCGCACCATCGCCAGCACCGCTGAAAACAGCACGACGCCGATGACGATACCGTCAAAAATCGTAATAGGCATAAATACCAACTCCAAGACTGCCGGCCCAGACCGGCATGATTGTCACCGCGACACCGCCTGAACACGCGATTTTCGCGCGTCGGAGCGGATCAACCATCCTCCTGATCGTTGCGCGCTTTCAGCCGGGAACCGGCGATCTGCGCCACAAGATCGGGAAGGCTGTCCACTTCCCTCCATTTGCCCGTCGAACCTTTTGGCAGTTCGGCCGAGGCAGCCGGCAATACCGCAGCGGAGAAACCAAGCTTTTCCGCCTCTTTCAACCGCTGGCCCGTATGCGAAACCGGTCGCACCGCGCCTGACAGGCTGACCTCGCCGAAATAGACGCAATCGGCGGGAAGGGCAAGACCGGCAAGCGAGGAAACCAACGCCGATGCAATCGCCATGTCGGCAGCCGGCTCCGAGATCCGATAGCCGCCAGCGACATTGAGATAGACATCATGCTGTCCGAGCCTGACACCGCAATGCGCCTCCAGCACGGCGAGGATCATCGCAAGGCGGCTGGAATCCCAGCCGACCACGGCGCGACGCGGCGTACCCAGCGACGTCGCCGCCACCAGCGCCTGCACCTCGACCAGGATCGGGCGCGTGCCCTCCATGCCGGCAAAGACCGCAGCGCCTGGGGCCTTTGCATTACGTTCGCCCAGGAACAGTTCGGAGGGATTGGCGACTTCGCGCAAGCCCTTGTCGGACATTTCGAAAACGCCGATTTCGTCGGTCGGCCCGAACCGGTTCTTCACGGTGCGCAGGATACGGTAATGATGGCCGCGATCGCCTTCGAAATAGAGCACTGCGTCGACCATGTGTTCGACGACACGCGGGCCGGCGATCTGGCCTTCCTTGGTCACGTGGCCGACAAGCACCATGGTGGCACCCGTCTGCTTGGCAAAGCGGATCATCGCCTGAACGCCCGTGCGGACCTGGGTGACCGTGCCCGGCGCGCTGTCGGCCGTGTCGCTCCACAGGGTCTGGATCGAATCGATGATCACCAGATCGGGTCGCTTGCCTTCCGAGATCGTCGCCAGGATATCCTCGACATTGGTTTCGGCAGCTAGGAGAACATCGGTGTCGGCAGCCCCCAGGCGCTGGGCCCGAAGGCGTACCTGCGCCACGGCTTCTTCGCCCGAAACATAGATGACCCGGTGGCCCTTGCGTGAAAGAGCGGCGGCCGCCTGCATCAGAAGCGTCGACTTGCCGATGCCCGGATCGCCGCCGATCAGGACAGCCGAGCCACGGACAAAGCCACCGCCGGTCGCCCGGTCGAGTTCCGCCATGCCGGTCGGAATTCGGGGCGCTTCCTCGATCTCGCCGGACAAGGCCGTCAGCGTCACCGCGCGGCCCTTTTTCGGCGTCTTGCCCGGTCCGCCGCCGATCCCGCCCATCGGATCTTCCTCGACGATGGTATTCCATTCGCCGCAGCCTTCGCATTTCCCGGCCCAGCGGCTGTGAACGGTGCCACAGTTCTGGCAGATGAATTGAGTTTTTGCTTTTGCCATGAAGTCAGTTTTCGTCAGTCTTTTCGTTGTCTGTGAAGTCGATTGACGCCTGATCCTGGCGGCCGTGTACGACCCGAAGAATGGAAATCGCGGTGTCCGTGACACCGATGTAGAAGCGGCGCTCCCGAAACACAAAAACGCGAATGTCGGATTGGGTATCGTCCTGGATTCCAGGGAGGCCGAGCGATGCCAGTTTGCTGATCTGATTGTGCAGGCTGATCGCGAACTGCTCGGCTGCTGGCGGATTGTATTTGGCTATATAGCGATAGATCTCCCGAAGGTCCCTGCGCGCCTTTGAGGACCATCGGACCTTGCACTTGTCAGTCGTCATCTGTGGTTAGGCGAATATCGGCGAGAAACTGTTCTGCTATCTCGTAGACGTGGAAGCGACCGGCTTCGATATCGTCGATTCCCTCCTGAATGAGCAGGCGCAGTGTCTCTGAGTCCTGTTCGCGAAGTTTGCCGAGGCCAGCGCTGATCATCTCGTCCGCGCTACCATAGACGCCGGACTTCACCAGTTCCTCGACAAAGGTCTCGTCGTTCTTGTTCAATCGAATCGAGGGCACGATTCCTCTCCATGGTGCTTGAAAAACATTCCGAGCAATGGAACAATAGCAGAACAAATTCCGCGGTGCTACTGCTAAATCTCGGTCGGGATATAGTGCCGCTCGTAGCGCAATCCGAGCTCTGTCAGCATTTCATAGCCAATCGTACCGGCAGCCCGCGCCACGTCGTCAAGCCGGATGTTGAGGCCGAACAGCTCGATATAGTCGCCGGCTGCAATGGCCGCACTCGGCACGTCGGTGACATCGAAAATGGTCATGTCCATGGTGATGCGTCCGACGACCGGAACCTTGTGTCCCGCGATGAAGCCGTGTGCGCCGGCGATGCCGGTATTGCGCAGGGCAACGCCATGGCCGGAGAGATTGCGCAGATAGCCGTCGGCATAGCCGACAGAGGCAATGGCGAGACGGCTGTCGCGCGATAAAGTACAGGTGCCGCCATAGCTGACGGTCTCGCCGGCCTTGGCGTCGCGGACCTGCAGGATGCGCGCTTCTGCCTTGACGACCGGCCGCATCGGGTTGGTTACACCATTGACCGCCTCGCCACCGTAAAGTGCGATGCCGGGACGGGTCAGGTCGAAATGGTAGTCGGCGCCGAGAAAGGTTCCAGCAGAAGCTGCAAGGCTTGAATCAATGCCTTCGAAAGCCTCGCTAACCTGCCGGAAAGCCTCAAGCTGCTGACGATTCATCGCCGATGCCGGATCGTCGCTGCAGGCGAGGTGGCTCATCACCAACACCGGCGAAAAACTCGCCGGCCGCGAGACATCGTCTGCCAGGACCAGCGCATCGGCCAAGGGCAGGCCAAGCCGGTTGAAGCCGGTATCGACATGCAGTGCGCATGGATGGTCGCCGTGTTCCGACACCGCCGCCATCCAGAAAGCAAGCTGTTCTTCAGACGCGATCACCGGGACGAGATCGTTGTCGAAAAAGAAGTGTTCGACACCAGGCCAGATGCCGGAAAGCACAAAGATCCGCGCCTCTGGCGCATAGATGCGCAGCGTTTCGCCTTCGGAAGGAACGGCGACGAAGAAGTCGCGAGCACCGGCCATGTACAGCGTTTCGCCGACATCCTCGATGCCGAGGCCATAGGCATCGGCCTTCAGCACGGCGGCTGTCCGTGCCTTGCCCGAGCGTCTGGCCATCTCCCGCCAGTTGTCGGCAATCGCCTGCAGGTCAACGGTCAGGCGCAAAGGCGCGCTGAGGAATGCGTCGGACACGTCGGTGAGGTCTAAAAACTGGGGCATCAGGGACCGGAAAATGCTGTATGGATCTTGGCTCGGACCCTAGCACTTTTCTACAAGACTGGAATGCTGACGCGAGGTAGAATTCTGCAATGCACAACGTTTCGCAGAAACAGGCCACCGACGCCATGCCGACCGTTCAGACCGAACGGACGCGGTTCTGGCGCGACCAGCGTTTCCGTAACATGGAATGCATGACAGCCACCTTCATCACGCATGAATTCTCACCGCACTCGCACGACACGTTCTCCATCGGTGCGATCGAGGCCGGATGCCAGGTTGCGATGATCCGTGGCGAGCGGGCACATACCGGGCCGGGCGCGCTTTACCTGATCAACCCGGGCGAAACGCATGATGGTCAGCCGGGAACCGACGAAGGCTATCGCTACCGCATGGTGTATCCCGACATTGCCCTGTTCACAGAAATTCTTGAGGAGGCGACCGGCCGTGCCTTTCACGGCACGCCGAGCTTTTCCAGGCAATTGCTGGTCGATCCGCAACTCGCCGAGGCATTCAGTCTGGCGCATCACAAGCTGGAGGATGGGTCGAGTGAACTGGAGAGCGAAGAGAGCATGTATACCGTTCTCTCGTCGATGTTTTCCCGTTACGGCAGCGCGATTATCATCCCGCGCGACCTTTCCGAGCCTGCAGGGGTCCGTCGCGCCCGCGACTACATTCTCGCGCATTTCGCTCAGGAAATCGGGCTGGAGGATCTGGCGCGCGAGGCGGGCCTGAGCCGTGCCCACTTGATCCGCGCCTTCCGCCGGCACTATTTCATCACACCGCATGCCTACCAGACCGATCTGCGCATCCGTCATGCACGACATCTGCTGCGCAGCGGCGAAACGCCGGCAGACACCGCACTGGTCTGCGGGTTTGCCGATCAGGCGCATTTTAGCCGCCAGTTCAAGGCGCGTACCGGCCTGACGCCGGGCAAGTATCGGCGATAGTCACTTTCGTTCAAGACTGCCATCTGCCAGATCGATAGGACCTCGGGCATCAGGAGGTCTTTATGCATGAAATATCGTTCCGGCGCGAATTCCTCAGCGGCCTGCGTGCCATAGCGCCATTGTTGTTTGCCGCTGTACCCATCGGTTTTGTTTTCGGAACCGTGGCGGTGGGGCAGGGGCTTTCGCCTCTGGAGGTTGGGCTCATGAGTGCGCTGGTATTTGCCGGCGGCTCACAATTCGTCGCCATGGACCTGTGGACGCATCCGGCCTCCTGGGCAGCCCTCGGTTTTGCGGCCCTGCTGGTCAATCTGCGTCACATCCTCATGGGGGCATCGCTGGAGCGCAGCCTTGGTCGTTTTCACGCGTGGCAAAAACTGCCGTCGCTGCTGGTGATGGCCGACGAGATCTGGGCGGTGGCCGAGGCAAGGGCGCGCACCATGGTCTTGACCCCGGCCTTCTATCTTGGCCTTGCCTTGCCCTTCTACTGCGGCTGGGTCGTCTCCAGCCTGGCCGGTGCACTGCTGGGTGAGGTAATCGGCGACACGGCCGTCTTCGGACTCGATTTCGCCTTTCCGGCCGTCTTCATCGGCTTGCTGATGGGCTTCTGGAAGGGGCGTGAAACAGGTCTTGTCCTGATCGCCAGCGCCGCAGCCTCGCTCACTGTCTATCACCTCGTTCCCGGTGCCTGGTATATCGCAGCTGGCGCCCTGGCCGGTCTCGGCGCAGCCTTCGTGCCGCTCGCCGATAAGGAGCAGACGGCATGAGCCTTGATCTGATGACAGTGGCCGCCATCGTCGCGATGATGGTCGCCACGGTGTTCACGCGGCTCGCAGGCTCGCTGCTGGTCAGGCGGTTCGATCTTGGCAACAAGGCGCAAAAGGCACTCGCGGTCGTGCCGCCAGCTGTCCTGATGGCTGTGGTGACGCCGACCGCGCTGGCAGCCGGATGGGCCGAAACCGTGGCCTGTGCGGTCACGGCTGTCGCCGCACTCCGCCTGCCGCTGTTGCCAGCGGCTGCAGCGGGTGTCTTGACCGTGGCACTTCTGCGCTGGCTCGGCGGATAGGCTTTATCGTTGCGAAAGCGTGCCGGTCGAAACCGTCACGCCTCCTCATACTGCGTGAAGCTCGGCTCGGCGAGGTCGGCAAAGCGGGTAAATTCTGCCTGGAAGGCGAGCTTGACGGTGCCGGTCGGTCCGTGACGCTGCTTGGCGATGATCACGTCGGCCGTGCCCTTGACCTTGTCCATCAGCTGTTCCCATTCGGGGTATTTCGGATCGCCCATGTCGCGCGGTTCGAGGTTCTTGACGTAGTATTCCTCACGGAACACGAACAGCACGACGTCGGCGTCCTGCTCGATCGAGCCCGATTCGCGAAGGTCGGAAAGCTGCGGGCGCTTGTCTTCGCGACTTTCGACCTGACGCGACAGCTGCGACAGCGCGATGATCGGAACATTGAGTTCCTTGCCGAGCGCCTTCAGGCCGGTGGTGATCTGGGTGATTTCCTGAACGCGGTTTTCGCCCGACTTGCCGGAGCCGGTCATCAGCTGGATATAGTCGACCACCAGGCAGTCGAGGCCGCGCTGGCGCTTCAGGCGGCGTGCGCGGGCTGACAGCTGGGCAATGGAAATACCACCGGTCTGGTCAATGAACAGCGGTACTTTCTGCATGGTCTGCGAAAAGCCGACCAGCTTCTCGAAATCATGTTCGGTGATGTCACCACGGCGGATCTTTGACGAGGAAACTTCCGTCTGCTCGGACATGATACGGGTGGCAAGCTGTTCCGACGACATTTCGAGCGAGTAGAAGCCGACAACGCCACCGTTCTTGGCTTTCATCGAACCATCAGGCATGACTTCCGGATCGTAGGATGCGGCGATATTCCAGGCGATATTAGTCGCAAGCGAGGTCTTGCCCATGCCCGGACGACCGGCGAGCACGATCAAGTCGGAGCGCTGCAGGCCGCCCATCTTGCTGTCGAGCGACATGATGCCGGTCGAGATGCCGGAAAGATTGCCGTCTCGCTCAAACGCTGCACCGGCCATGTCGACGGCCAAAGCGACGGCGTCGTTGAACGACTGGAAGCCACCGTCGTAGCGACCGTTTTCCGCCAGTTCGAACAGACGCCGTTCGGTGTCTTCGATCTGCGTCTGCGGCGGCATGTCGAGCGGCGCGTCATAGGCGATGTTGACGACGTCCTCGCCGATCGTGATCAGCGCCCGGCGCAGTGCCAGGTCGTAGATCGCCCGGCCATAGTCTTCCGCATTGATGATGGTGACGGCTTCCGAGGCGAGGCGCGCCAGGTACTGGGCGACCGTCAGGTCGCCGACGCGCTGGTCGGCCGGCAGGAAGGTCTTGATCGTGACCGGGTTTGCCGTCTTGCCCATGCGGATGATTTCCGAGGCAACCTCGAAGATCTTGCGGTGCAGCGGCTCATAGAGATGCGGCGGCTTCAGAAAGTCCGAGACGCGGTAATACGCGTCATTGTTGACCAGGATCGCGCCGAGCAAAGCCTGCTCCGCTTCGATATTGTTCGGAGCCTCCCTGTAGAGCGGCTCGCCCTGTGGTGCCGGAGCAATTTTTCGCAATGCATCGCTCATAGCAGTCTACCGTTTCTTCTTCATGTCGGACTATCGGATTGTGCAATGGGTTTGTCCGCACCGGCCGCTCAAGTCAACAGCAATTCAACCTTTGGACGGTCCCGGGGAAGGGGCCATTGAGCTTTTCGAACTCATCCCAAGTTTCCACAGGCTCTGCTCTTTTCTCAATGTTTTTCTTGACTCGCTTTGGCGAGAATCGCGCGAGCAGCTTTGCAAAAATCACTGCCCAGCCATGCGGTGTCTTCCTCTTGCCAGTAACCAGCGGGATAATTAAATAGGGTAAATATAATTAGTGCACTATTGAATGGCGATGTCATGGACCGACCCGCGAGCCAGCGCCTCCTGATTCAGGAGCTTCTCAATTTCTCCCGCAAGCTCCGGGCCCATTTTGACGCCTTGGTGCGCCAGAAGGGGCTAACCTTGCCGCGGGTGCGGGTGCTCTACACCTTGCTCGCCGAGGACGGACAAACTCAGAAGGCGCTAGCGGACGAACTGGAGATCGAAACCCCGACACTCGTGCGCCTGCTTGATTCGATGGAAGAGCAGGGTCTGATCGAGCGCCGGGCGCTGAAAACCGATCGCCGGGCCAAGCAGATCTTCATGACGTCGACGGGAGCGGCGGTTGCAGCAGAAATGAGTGTGTTCGCCGACCATTTTCGCGACCGCCTGCTGGTTGGCATGATCGATGGCGACATCAACGGCGGGCTTGCGATGGTGCGCCACCTGCTCGACAGACTGGTCGATATGGGGGAAGGAGCGCCGGACCGTGAGTAACACCGTTTCCACCCTCGACGTTTCAACGCCGCCGCCAGAGCAGACCCCGGCGTCGACATCAGCCACCGCACCTTCACCGATGGCACCGGCGCGGGCTGCGCTCTATATCGCAGCCTCCGTCATCTTGTTCGTCACCCAGGGCCTCGGCATGCAGTTTGCCTCGGCAAACCTCGTGCAATTGCAGGGTGAATTGCAGGCAACGACAAACGAATCCGCCTGGCTGATGGCTGCCTATATGGCACCATATGCGAGCATGGCGATTGCCCTGGTCAAGGTTCGTACCCAGGTCGGCCTCAGACGCTTCGCCGAATGGAGCGTCATCATTTTTCTTGGCGTTTCGGTTCTCAACCTAGCTGTCCATGATCTGCAATCAGGCATGGTCGTGCGCTTTATCAGCGGGATGGGCGCGGCGCCTCTCTCGACGCTGGGCTTCCTCTACATGCTGGAGGCCTTTCCACCTGCCAGGAAGCTGACCGTCGGCCTGGCATTGGCGCTGACCAACACGGCACTTTCGGCGCCGCTGGCACGACTGATATCGCCGGTCCTGATCACCTATGGCGGTTGGCACAGCCTCTACATGTTCGAGCTCGGTCTGGCGCTGCTGATTTTTCCTGTCATCTACCTGCTGCCCCTGACGCCGATCCCCCATGCCAAGGTGATCGGCAAGCAGGATGTGCTGAGCTATCTCTGCGTCGCCATCGGCTTTGGAGCGCTGGCAGTCGTATTGGCTGTCGGACGCCTCTACTGGTGGTTCGAAGCTCCGTGGATCGGCGCATTGCTTGCGGTGGCGATTGCCGCGCTCACGGTCTTCGTCCTGATGGAATTGCCGCGCACCGCGCCGATGGTTGACATCCGATGGCTGCTGACGCCGCAGAACCTGCATTTCATCGCAGTCCTCCTGGTGTTTCGCTTCGTGGCCTCAGAACAGACCAGCACGGCAACGAGCTTCTATCTCAATCTCGGCATCAACGACGGCCAGATACCCACGCTCTACTGGATCATGCTGGCCGGTTCGATTGCTGGTGGTCTGGCCAGCGCCTGGTTCCTCGATCGCAAGAGGATCGAGACCGCGCATGTACTGGCGCTGCTTCTGATCGCCACCGGCGCCTATCTTGACGCGCATGCGACAAATCTGACCCGGCCGCAGGAGATGTATCTGAGCCAGGCCATGGTGGCAGCGGGTGCGGCGCTTTTCCTGCCGACCGCCATGGCCAAGGGCCTTGTGGCGGCCCTGGCCAAGGGGCCGCATTACATGCTGACCTTTATCGTCATCTTCCTGTTCACCCAGGCGATCGGCGGGCTGATCGCTTCGGCGACGCTGGGCACGTTCATGGTCCTGCGGCAGCAATTTCATCTGAAGACGCTGCTGGAGCACTTTGTCCTCACCGATCCGATGGTTGCCGACCGCGTCCATACGCTCTCGGCGACCTACGCAAAGGTGGTCGCCGACAAGGCCGCGCTGGCGACCGAGGGCATCACGCTGCTTTATCAGCAGATTTCGCGGGAGGCCTATGTGCTTGCCTATAACGACACATTTCTCCTGACATCCATCATCGCCGGGCTCGCGCTCGCAGCCCTTCTTGGCCATCTGAGCTTCGATTGGTTGCGGCAGCTGAAAAAGACGCCCGAACTGCAAGCATCAAATGCGGAATAAGATCATGTCCAATACCCTTCGCAATCCAGCATCCCTTTTTGTCCTTCTGCTTGGCGCCGTCGGCGTGGCGGTGACGCTTTATGCCTGGCATCTGCCGCCGTTCCGCACCTCGGTCGAGACGACCGACAATGCCTATGTCAGGGGATATGTGACGGTGATCAGCCCGCAGTTGAGCGGTTACGTCGCTGAAGTCGCCGTCCAGGACTTTCAGGCGGTCAGGCAGGGCGATCTGATCGCCCGCATCGACGATCGCATCTTCGCGCAGAAGTTGGCCCAGGCAGAGGCGACGCGCGATGGACAGAAAGCCACGCTGGCCAATTCGTTCCAGGAAGAAAAGTCGGCTGATGCCGCCGTTGGTTCAGCCAACGCCGAAGTGGCAAGCGCCCGGGCCGCACTGGAAAAGGCCCAATCGGACTGGGACCGCAGCCAGCGTCTGGCAACCACCGGCGTCGTCACCGAAACCGTGATCGAAGCCAACCGCTATAATCTGGCCCTCGCACAGGCCGGGGTGACGAAGGCGGAAGCCGCCGTTGAAGTCGCCCGCCAGAAAGTGGCCACCATCCTCGGCACGCGCGCCTCGCTGCAGGCATCGGTGGCAGGGGCCGAATCCGCGGTCCAACTGGCAGAGATCGATCTGCGCAACACCCGAATCGTCGCGCCGCAGGACGGCCATGTCGGCGAAGTCGGCGCCCGCCTCGGCCAATATGTCTCGGCCGGCAGCCAGTTGACCACGCTCGTCCCCGACGATGTCTGGGTGATTGCCAATTTCAAGGAAACCCAGCTGGATGGGCTAAAGCCCGGCCAGCCGGTTGAATTCACTGTCGATGCCCTGGGTGGCATGGCCCTGAAGGGTCATATCGAGCGTTTCTCGCCAGCGACAGGGTCCGAATTCAGCGTCATCAAGACCGACAATGCCACTGGCAACTTTACCAAGATTGCCCAGCGTGTCGCAACCCGCATCAGCGTCGATCCCGGTCAGGAATTGTTGTCACGCCTGTCGCCTGGCATGTCGGTGGTCGTCAGGGTCGACAAGCTTTCCGAGACGGACGTGCCGGCGCCAGGCAACCTCTAACACCCGTGAGCTTGCAAACGAAAAATGCCCGGTTCGAGATCTCGAACCGGGCATTTTCATGCGGATAAACCGTAAGGCTTATTCGTCGTCGCCGTCGCGGTCTGCGTCCGGATCGAAGAAGTCTTCCGGACGAAGCGCGTCTTCGTCGATGCCGTAGATGGCGTCGGCCGAAGTCAGGCTTTCACCCTTGGACTGGCGCTCTGCTTCGTCAGCCGTACGGGCAACGTTCAGCTCGATAGCCTTTTCGACTTCTGCGTGGAGGTGCAGAACAACGCTGTGCAGGCCGATCGACTTGATCGGGGTGTTCAGCTCGACCTGGTTACGGCCGATGTTGAAGCCTTCGGCAGCCAGGATTTCGACAACGTCGCGCGCAGCAACAGAACCGTAGAGCTGGCCGGTTTCGCCAGCCGAACGGACGACGATGAAGGACTTACCTTCGAGAGCGTCGGCAACGGTCTGGGCTTCCGACTTGCGCTCGAGGTTACGAGCTTCGAGCGTTGCGCGCTCAGCTTCGAAACGGGTCTTGTTGGCAGCGTTTGCGCGCAGTGCCTTGCCGAGCGGCAGCAGGTAGTTACGGGCAAAGCCGTCCTTTACCTTTACGGTCTCGCCCATCTGGCCGAGCTTGGCGATGCGTTCAAGAAGAATGACGTCCATGATCTTTTCCTTTCAGTGTTGGGTTACGGTTGGTCGTCGTGAGGGGTGTCGGCCCTTTGGGCCGGCGTCAGGGCAACGGCGCGGCGTGTATCCGCCAAGCCGATGATCAGGGGAATGAGAAGCGGCAGCAGCATGATCGCCGAGAGGTAGGCGAGCACCAGAACCGGCAGGCGCCAGTCCTTGCCGCGCGACCGCAGGTGCAGCGAGGCAAAGCCCGAAATCAGGAAGCCCGCGCCGAATGTGCCACAGACCGTGGCGCCGATCATCGCGGGCACGCCGCCGGCAAAGCAGGCCAGTATACCGGCGAGGAAGATGAAGACCGCATTGCGGTTCATCCGCAGTGCCGAAGGGATGTCTTCGCGCGGGCGCTGGGCGCGGCCCGAGGCTGAAACGACCCGCATGGCGATGTAATACATGGTGAACAGCAGGATGACCCATGTGCCACCCTGGATGATCGGCAAAAGCAGCAGCATCGTGCGTTTGAGCTGTTCCAGAGCGGCCGGGTCTGGCAGCATCGCCGGATCCTGCGTGCTCATCGCGGTCGTCAGGGCATCGACCAGCTGGCTGGTCAGTTCGGGGCCGAAGCCGATGATGATGCCGAGCAGGATGACGGCTGCAGCCACGAAGGCGCATAGCTGCAGCAGAATATCGGACAGCGGATACCAGGCCATCAGATTGTCGGGGCCGCCGATTTCAGACGCCGGCCGCGCCAGACTTGCCAGATGCGCCAGCCAGCCGGCCGGTGCCAGCGTGAACAGCGCCATGCCGATGGCAAACATCGGCGACACGCTGACGGCGCCAAGGGCGGCAGCCGTGACGATGGCAGCGATCGAGGCGAGATTGCCCCAGCCGAGGCCGACGATCAGCACGGGCAGGGCGGATGCTGCATAGAGAATGGATGCAAGAGACGGCTGTGCGGTCGCGCCCAGCACCAGAAGTGCGGCGGTAATACCGGCGAGTACGCCGGTCATCAGCAATTTTCCGTCCAGTTTTTGCAATGTCGCTGTCCTGCTGGTTCAAGCAGTTAGGGGAAAAATCGGACTCAGATCCTGAGGCCGTTCCCCAACATGGGATTTCACCTGAAGTCGCTCATGCAGCGCATGAAGCAATGTCCCCAGGCATTGATTCCGATCCGCGCCCAACGCGGAAGGGATGAAGCCCGCCGATCGGTGACCGGCAGGCTTCTGATCAGATTATGCTACGACGTAAGGCAGCAGGCCGAGGAAGCGGGCGCGCTTGATGGCCTGGGCCAGTTCGCGCTGCTTCTTCTGGGAAACTGCAGTGATACGCGAAGGAACGATCTTGCCGCGCTCGGAAATGTAGCGCTGCAGGAGACGGACGTCCTTGTAGTCGATCTTCGGTGCATTCGCGCCCGAGAAGGGGCAGGTCTTGCGACGACGATGGAACGGGCGGCGTGCCTGAGAAGAGGATGCATCAGCCATTGTGTTTTCTCCTTTTGCTCAAGATTACGCGCGGTCTTCGCGCGGACGACGCTCGAAGCCACCTTCGCGCGGTGCACGGTCAGGACGCGGACCACGATCGCCGAAGCCACCTTCGCGGCGCGGGCCACGATCGTCGCCGTCACGACGCGGACGGTCGTCACGGTCGCGCTTCTGCATCATGGCAGACGGGCCTTCTTCGTGGGCTTCCACAGCGATGGTCATGTAACGAAGAACGTCTTCGTTGATGCGCATCTGGCGCTCCATCTCGTGGATCGCAGCACCCGGTGCTTCGATGTCCATGAGAGCGTAGTGAGCCTTGCGGTTCTTCTTGATGCGGTAGGTCAGGGACTTGAGGCCCCAGTTTTCTACACGCCCGACCTTGCCGCCGTTTGCTTCGATAACACCCTTGTAGAGTTCTACGAGGGCATCAACCTGCTGTGCGGACATATCCTGTCGGGCAAGGAGTACATGTTCGTAAAGAGCCATGATAGCTTTGCCTTTCTTGCGTTTGTCGTCACCCGGATCCGGCGCTAAGCCTCAACGACTGCTCCTGTTTGGCATAAGGCCAAGGCAAGAAAAGCTGTTGTATCGAGACGGTCGAGAGCGGAGACACGGGAGGCCGGAAAACCCTTCGGTTCCTGCGGCTCCCTTGCGAAAGCCGGCCCTCCGTTCAGCCACCAGCCATGAGACCGGGTGTTGTGAACAGCGCGGCTTATACGCGCATTTGCCGGAAAGGCAAGGGCGGCGCCCAATTTTCATGGCGCCGCCCTTGCTGGTGTGCTGTCGATGTTCGGTAGCGCCCGAAATCAGATCGTTGCCGGATAGAGGCGATGGATCCTGGCGATCTCCTTGAGGATCTCGTCCGACAAGGTCAGGTCGGCAGCGCCGATATCGGTCTTCAACTGCTCCATCGAGGTTGCGCCGATGATGACGGACGCCATGAACTTGCGCGTCAGGCAAAACGCCAGAGCCATCGCAGACGGGTCGATGCCGTGTGTCTTGGCAAGTTCGACATAGGCGCGGGTTGCCGGCTCCTGATAGGAGACCAGCCGTCCGCCGATATCGCCAATCGTGCCGCGCGAGCCGGTCGGCTTGCCGCCGTCAAGATACTTGCCCGACAGGATGCCGCCGGCCAGCGGTGAATAGGCGAGCAGGCCGACATCCTCGTGATGCGACAGTTCCGCCATGTCGAGATCGAAGTGCCGGTAGAGCAGGTTATATTCATTCTGGATGGTGGCGACGCGCGACAGCCCCTTCTGCTCGGCAATCGAAAGAAACTTCTGTGTGCCCCAGGTCGTCTCGTTCGACAGGCCGATCGCCCGGATCTTGCCAGCCTTGACGCAGGCCCCGAGCGCTTCCAACTTCTCGCCGATCTCGTCCTCGGTGCGCGTCTTGTCCTGGTTGAACGGGTCGTAGTTCCAGGCGCTGCGGAAATGGAAATGACCGCGATTGGGCCAGTGGATCTGGTAGAGATCGATATAATCTGTCTTCAGGCGTGACAGGCTGGCATCAACGGCATCCAGAATCGATTGCGCCGTGATCGGCGCGCCGCCACGGATATATTCGCGACCGGCGCCCGCGACTTTGGTCGCCAGAACCACATTCTGGCGCTTGCCGGTCTTTTCGAACCAGTTGCCGATCATGCGTTCCGTATCGGCATAAGTCTCCGGCGACAGCGGCGTCGTGGGATAGAGTTCTGCCGTGTCGAAGAAGTTCACGCCATGCTCGAGCGCATAGTCCATCTGCTCGAAGGCTTCATCCTGGGTGTTCTGCGAGCCCCAGGTCATGGTGCCGAGGCAGATTTCGGAAACATGGATATCGGTACGGCCGAGCCGGTTCATTTTCATCAGATATGCCTCGAATATGGAAAGTCGCCCGAAAAGGGCTTTGGAAGGTTGCCACTCAATTTAGTGGGAAATTGACGCACCGCAAGATGGCTTTGCGCGGCAATCTCACCACAATATGCCTGTGACTTGTGCCGCTTGCTGCTGACCCATGGAGGCTCCAAGGCTTGACTCGCAAGGTCAGAATGTGAATTGGAAGGGAAAAACCTAGGGAGAAAAGCCCATGACAGTCGCATTCACCTTTCCCGGCCAGGGCAGCCAGGCCGTTGGAATGGGCAAGGACCTTGCCGATGCCTATCCCGAAGCGCGCGCCGTTTTCGCGGAAGTCGACGATGCCCTTGGCCAGAAGCTGTCCGACGTCATGTGGAACGGCCCGGAAGAAACCCTGACGCTGACCGCCAATGCCCAGCCGGCACTGATGGCTGTTTCCATGGCCGTCATCAAGGTTCTGGAAGCCAAGGGCCTCGACCTGAAGTCGAAGATCTCCTTCGTCGCCGGCCATTCGCTTGGCGAATATTCAGCGCTTTGTGCGGCCGGGACCTTCTCGATCGGCGACACCGCCCGTCTTCTGCGCATTCGCGGCGATGCCATGCAGGCTGCGGTTCCGGTCGGCGCGGGCGCCATGGCCGCCATCATCGGCCTTGAACACGGCGACGTGCAGTCGATCTGCATCGAAGCCTCGGCGGTCGGTCCATGCCAGATTGCCAATGACAATGGCGGCGGTCAGCTCGTGATTTCCGGAGCAAAGGCTTCTGTCGAAAAGGCGGCGGCACTGGCCACTGAAAAAGGTGCCAAGCGCGCCATCATGCTGCCCGTATCGGCACCGTTCCATTCGGCGCTGATGGCACCGGCCGCCGACGCCATGCGCGACGCGCTTGCCGGCGTTGAGAAGAACGATCCGATCGTGCCGCTGATCGCCAATGTCCGCGCAGCCCCGGTTACGTCAGCCGACGAGATCGCCCGTCTGCTGGTCGAGCAGGTGACCGGCCAGGTGCGCTGGCGCGAGACGGTTGAGTGGTTCGCCGCCAATGGCGTCACGACGCTTTATGAAATAGGCTCCGGCAAGGTCCTCACCGGTCTTGCGCGCCGCATCGACAAGAATATTTCCGGCATTGCCGTGAACACGCCAGCCGATATCGACGCAGCGCTCGCTGCGCTGAACGGCTGATCGATAATCCTGGATCCATAAGGAACGCGATCATGTTTGATCTGACCGGCCGCAAGGCTCTCGTTACCGGCGCGACCGGTGGCCTCGGCGAAGAGATCGCCCGCCTGCTGCACAGCCAAGGCGCTGTCGTCGGCCTGCACGGCACCCGTGTCGAGAAGCTGGAAGCGCTTGCCGCCGAACTCCGCGAGCGCGTGCACATCTTCCCGGCAAATCTTTCTGACCGAGACGAAGTCAAGGCGCTCGGCGAAAAGGCCGAAGCTGAACTCGGCGGTGTCGATATCCTCGTCAACAATGCCGGCATCACCAAGGACGGCCTGTTCGTCCGCATGAGCGACGCCGACTGGGATGCTGTTCTGGAAGTGAACCTCACCTCCGTCTTCCGGCTGACCCGCGAACTGACGCATCCGATGATGCGCCGCCGCTATGGTCGCATCATCAACATCACCTCGATCGTCGGCGTGACCGGCAATCCGGGCCAGGCCAATTACTGTGCCTCCAAGGCCGGCATGATCGGCTTCTCCAAGTCGCTCGCCCAGGAAATCGCCACCCGCAACGTGACGGTCAACTGCGTTGCGCCGGGCTTCATCGAGAGCGCCATGACCGGCAAGCTCAACGAGAAGCAGAAGGAAGCGATCATGGGCGCGATCCCGATGAAGCGCATGGGCGCGGGTTCGGACATCGCCGCAGCCGTTCTTTATCTCGCCTCCACCGAGGCGGGTTACATGACCGGCCAGACCTTGCACGTCAACGGCGGCATGGCGATGATCTGACGCCTTCGGGCGCTTGGATTTCGTTTGCCGAAATTGCATGTTGAGCAAGCGCGGCGGGCGAATTTCTGGCTATGCGGCGCGGGTAAACCGTGTTAAGCGGGCCATGACTGTAAACAGTCGCTCCATTCTATGGGCCGAAGTTTATGCTTTTGTTTGCATAAACTGCTCTAGGCGGAGCAGATCGGGTTTGCTGGTGGGGTCTTTGACGATCACCGGCTAATGCAGGGCAGGGACGCCATTACGGCACCCTATGAGATTAAGAAGGTCGAGGAAACCGACATGAGCGATATCGCAGAACGCGTGAAGAAAATTGTAATTGATCATCTCGGCGTAGACGCTGAAAAGGTTGTCGAAGGCGCGAGCTTCATCGACGATCTGGGCGCCGACTCGCTCGACACTGTCGAACTGGTCATGGCCTTCGAAGAAGAATTCGGCGTTGAAATTCCGGACGATGCAGCAGATTCGATCCTGACGGTCGGCGACGCTGTCAAGTTCATCGAGAAGGCCCAGGCCTAATCGACAGACATAATGCGGGAGGGTGGCCGAGGCCACCCATCCTGCCAGGGCCCGCGACATGCGGGCCTTGCTGTATTTAAAAGACTGCGGTCAAAAGTGTGGGATGGGCTCGGACGATGAGACGTGTCGTTATCACCGGTACCGGCATGGTATCTCCTCTCGGATGCGGAACGGAACTGACTTGGGCGCGCCTTCTGGCTGGCCAGAGCGGTGCTCGTCTCGTCACCGAATTTCAGGTCGATGACCTCCCGGCCAAGATTGCCTGCCGAATTCCAACCGAAGGCGAGGGTGCTTTTAGCCCCGACGACTGGATGGAACTGAAAGAGCAGCGCAAGGTCGACAATTTCATCATTTACGCGATCGCAGCGGCTGACATGGCGCTGAAGGATGCCGGCTGGGAGCCGAAGACCTATGACGATCAGTGCGCCACGGGCGTTCTTATCGGCTCGGGTATCGGTGGTCTCGAGGGCATCGTCGAAGCCGGTCATATCCTGCGCGACAAGGGCCCGCGCCGCCTGTCGCCGTTTTTCATTCCCGGTCGCCTGATCAACCTTGCCTCGGGCCAGGTCTCGATCCGCCACAAGCTGCGCGGTCCGAACCATTCCGTCGTGACGGCCTGTTCGACCGGCGCGCACGCCATTGGCGATGCCGCCCGTCTGATTGCGCTCGGCGATGCCGACGTCATGGTCGCCGGCGGCACGGAATCACCGATCAGCCGCATCTCGCTCGCCGGCTTTGCCGCCTGCAAGGCGCTGTCGACCGCCCGCAACGATGACCCGACCAAGGCTTCGCGCCCCTATGACAAGGACCGCGACGGTTTCGTTATGGGCGAGGGCGCCGGTATTGTCGTGCTGGAAGACCTCGAGCATGCCAAGGCGCGCGGCGCCAAGATCTATGCCGAAGTCGTCGGTTATGGCCTGTCGGGCGATGCCTTCCACATCACTGCTCCGTCGGAAGACGGCGACGGCGCGTTCCGTTGCATGACCATGGCGCTCAAGCGCGCCGGTCTGACGGCCGGCGATATCGACTACATCAATGCCCATGGCACTTCGACCATGGCCGACACGATCGAACTCGGCGCCGTCGAACGCCTGGTTGGCGAACACGCTTCGAAGATCTCGATGTCCTCGACCAAGTCGGCCATCGGCCATCTTCTCGGTGCCGCAGGCGCCGTCGAGGCGATCTTCTCGGCGCTGGCGATCCGCGACAATGTTGCGCCGCCGACGTTGAACCTCGACAATCCCCAGGTCGAGACCGCGATCGATCTCGTGCCGCACAAGGCCCGCAAGCGTGACATCAATGTTGCCCTGTCGAATTCCTTCGGCTTCGGCGGCACGAATGCCTCGCTGGTCCTACGCCGCTACGAGGCCTGAGGCGAAAGAGGCAATGGTTGCCTCGCGGCAGCCTTTGACCATGAATGACGGGGGTGCCGGTCTTGCCCGCCCCCCTTTTTTGCGGATAGAAATCTGACGCCCGCACGACGCACTGCGTCGAGCGCTTACCCGGATTTTGCCGCATTGCTGGCTGAAAGAGCAGCGACAGCGAAACAAAGAAGGATTGCCGGTGACCGACAACAGCCAGAACGGCGGTAGCCAGAACAACGGTGTTTCCTTTGGCCGCGAGGCCGAAGCCAAGGCGACGACAAAGGGACCGATCATTCCCAAGTCGCCGAACGAGGCATTGCGCCCGGAACGCGTGCCGCAGCCGCCGCGCCGCTCGCGCAAGGCCCGCAGCCAGCTGGTGATTTTCCTCAATTTTGTCATGACGATGATCGTTTTCGTCGGCGTGGTTGCAGTCGCCGGCTTCTTCTATGTCATGGATAGCTACCAGAAACCCGGTCCACTGGTGACCAACACCAACTTTGTCGTGCGCAGCGGCGCAGGGCTGGCCGAAATCGCCAACAACCTCGAACGCAACAACATCGTTTCGGATGCGCGCATCTACCGTTATGTGACGGCGACCTACCTGGAAGAGGGCGACACGCTCAAGGCCGGCGAATACGAGGTCAAGGCTGGCGCATCGATGAAGGAAGTGACCGAACTTCTCCGGTCGGGCAAGTCGATCCTGTATTCGGTCTCCCTGCCGGAAGGCCTGACCGTCAAGCAGATGTTCCAGCGCCTGGCAGAAGATCCGATCCTGGAAGGTGATCTGCCGACCGAACTGCCAGCCGAAGGCAGCCTGCGGCCGGATACCTACAAGTTCTCGCGCGGCACCAATCGAGCCGAGATCGTCAGCCAGATGGCTGCAGCGCAGGCGAAGTTGATCGACCAGATCTGGGAACGGCGCGATCCTGACCTTCCGGTCACGACCAAGGAAGAGTTCATCACGCTCGCCTCGATCGTCGAGAAGGAAACCGGCAAGGATGACGAACGCGCCCATGTGGCCTCGGTCTTCATCAATCGCCTGGCCAAGGGCATGCGCCTGCAGTCGGACCCGACGATCATCTATGGTCTGTTTGGCGGCGACGGAAAGCCGGCCGACCGGCCGATCTTCCAGTCCGACATCAAGAAGGAAACGCCTTACAATACTTACGTGATCAAGGGCCTGCCGCCGGCGCCGATCGCCAATCCGGGCCGTGCCGCCCTTGAAGCCGTGGCCCATCCGTGGAAGACCAAGGATCTCTACTTCGTTGCGGACGGCACCGGGGGACACGTGTTTGCCGCCACGCTCGAAGAGCACAATGCCAATGTCCGTCGTTGGCGCAAGCTCGAAGCAGAACGTGCCGCCAATCCGCCTGCAACACTGGATGTTGCGCCGGAAGTGGATCCGCAGGCCAAGAAGAACTGACGACCGGGCAAGGGGGCACGGCCAATGATGCTGCAATCCATGACGGGCTTTGCCCGCAATGAGGGAACGACGGGGCGCTATCGCTGGGCCTGGGAGTTCCGCTCGGTCAACGGCAAGGGCCTCGATATCCGTGCGCGATTGCCCCAAGGGCTTGAGCATCTGGAGACAGAGGTTCGGCGCCTGGTCACAGAACGCCTGACGCGCGGCAATCTGCAGGCCGGCCTGTCGCTGACCGTCAGCGAGAACCGGGTCGAGGCCGTGCTCAACCGCGATGCCCTCGACGCAGTGCTGCGGCTGCGCGATGAACTCGGCCCAGGCCTGATCGATCCCGCACCGCTGCGCCTCGACACGCTCCTGTCGATCCGCGGGCTCGTGGATCTGCGTGAGGCGACAGATGACGAGGCGGCGATCGCTGCTCGCGACGGCGATATCATCGCCGGACTTGAGCGGGCGGTTGCGGCTCTCGTCGACATGCGCGCCAGCGAAGGTGATGCCCTGCGTCGCGTGCTCGAAGACCAGATCACCCGGATCGAGGAACTGGCGCTTCGGATCGAAGCAGATCCCTCGCGCCATCCGGAAGAGATCGGTCGCCGGTTGGAAAACCAGCTGGCCGCCATTCTTGACAACACATCCGGCCTTGATCGTGATCGGCTGCATTCCGAGATTGCCCTGCTTGCAACCAAGGCCGATCTGCGCGAGGAGATCGACCGGTTGAAGGCGCATGTGATCGCCGCACGCGAATTGCTGGCCACAGGCGGTCCGATCGGCCGCAAACTCGATTTCCTAGCACAAGAATTTAACCGAGAATCAAATACGATCTGTTCCAAATCGAATGCCGTCGCGGTGACCTCCGCCGGCATAGAACTCAAGGTCGTCATCGACCAGTTCCGGGAACAGGTTCAAAATCTGGAGTAGTTTATGGCCGACATTGCGCCCGCACACGTCAAGATCGCCAGGCGGGGCCTGATGCTGGTCATCTCCTCGCCGTCCGGCGCCGGGAAATCCACCATTGCGCGCACGCTGATGGACAAGGACAAGCAGATCGGCCTGTCGGTCAGCGTCACCACTCGCCAGCGCCGCCAGAGTGAAATCGAGGGCGTGCACTACCAGTTCGTTTCCCAGCGGGAATTCGAACGTTTGCGCGACAGCGACTCGCTGCTCGAATGGGCGCAGGTGCACGGGAATTACTACGGTACGCCGCGCGAAGCGGTTGAAACCGCGATGGGTGAAGGCCGGGACATGCTGTTCGACATCGACTGGCAGGGCGCCCAGCAGTTGCAGGAAAAGATGTCGGTCGATGTCGTGTCGATCTTCATCCTGCCGCCGACCATGGCCGAGCTCCAGTCGCGCCTGCATCGCCGCGCCGAAGACACGGAGGAGGTCATCCAGACGCGTCTGGCGAATTCCCGGGCAGAGATCGCCCATTGGCGCGAATACGACTATGTGATCGTCAACGACGATCTGCAGTCGGCTTTCGATGCCGTGCAGTCGATCGTCAAGGCCGAGCGCCTGCGCCGCGACCGCCGCCACGGCCTGTTTGATTTCGTCGAAGGCCTGATCGCCTGATCAAAGGCATCGGCTCCAGGTTTTGGCCGGCACGGGTGTAACATCCCGTGCCGGCTTTTTTCGACTATTCACCGCGCGGGAAGCGCTGGCTCTCTTCCAGTATGTTCAGGTCCATGTGGTTGCGCATGTAGCGCTCGGAGGCCTTTTGCAGCGGCTGGTAGTCCCACGGGAAGTAGGCGCCGTTGCGAAGTGCTGCATAGACGACATGGCGGCGCGCCTGGCTCTCGCGGACGGCGGCATCGAAGCGTGAAAGATCGCCACGGGCCAAGGCCTTGGCTTTCAACTGCGCGAAAACCTCGGCATGGGCCGGATCATCGGCCAGATTGACCAGTTCCTGCGGATCGGCGTCCAGATCGACCAGGATCGGAGGATCGACGTCGCAGAGGGTCAGCTTGAATTTGCCGTCCCGGATGCCGACGAGTGGTGCGATCGAGCCCTCAGCCGCATATTCCATCGGCACCGGGCCGCGTCCGCCTGTCGCGGTCGCCAGCGGCATCAGGTCTTCGCCGTCGGTCCATGGCGCAAGCGTCGAGATGTCGATACCGGCAAGTCCGGCAACGGTCGGCGTCACGTCGAGGGTCGACACGGGCTGCGTCACCAGACGTGGTTCCAGACCCGGAACGCACATCATCAGCGGCACGCGGGCCGAGCCTTCGAAGAAGTTCATCTTGAACCACAACCCGCGCTCGCCGAGCATGTCGCCATGGTCCGAGACGAACAGGATCACCGTGTTGTCGGCCATGCGGGTGCGTTCGAGCACGTCGAGTATCTCGCCGATCTTGTCATCGACATAGGAAACATTGGCGAAATAGCCCTGGCGGGCGCGTTGAACGTTCTCGTCGGTGATGGCAAAGGCGGTGTGATCGCAGGCATCCATCAGGCGCCTGGAATGAGGATCCTGATCCTCATAGGCAATCGGACCGACCGTCGGCGCCAGTTCCGGGCAATCGTCGTAAAGATCCCAGTATTTGCGACGCGCGACATAGGGGTCGTGCGGATGGGTGAAGCTGACGGTCAGACACCAGGGGCGATCATCCTGGCCGCGCGACAGATCGTAGAGCCGGCGGTTCGCATGATAGGCGACCTCGTCGTCATACTCCATCTGGTTGGTGATCTCGGCGACACCGGCGCCGGTGACCGAACCGAGATTGTGATACCACCAGTCGATCCGTTCGCCGGGCTTGGTGTAATCCGGAGTCCACCCGAAGTCGGCCGGATAGATGTCGGTGGTCAGCCGCTCCTCGAAGCCGTGCAACTGGTCCGGTCCGACGAAATGCATCTTGCCGGACAGGCTGGTCTGATAGCCCGCGGCCCTCAGGTGATGTGCAAAGGTCGGGATGTCCGAGGAGAATTCCGCCGCGTTGTCGTAGACCCGCGTGCGGCTCGGCAGCTGGCCGGACATGAAGGAGGCACGGGCAGGCGCACAGAGGGGGCTGGCCGTATAGCTGTTGGCGAAACGCACGGAGCGTTTCGCGAGCTTCTTCAGATGTGGTGCGTGGAGAAATTCGGCTGGCCCGTCGGGAAAGAGCGTGCCGTTGAACTGGTCCACCATCAGGATCAGGATATTTGGGCGAGATTGCACCACGTCGTTTTCCTCAAAGTCCGAGTTACAGATTGTTTGGGTTCAAGCTGGCGCGGACATCAAGATCCTTGCCGGTGCCAAGCCGGAGGCGACATCCAGACCATCCTTGAACCAGAGTACCGGGGAATATTCCACGCTTTAGGATCCGCGATCTCGCTTATCCGCGTCGTTTTCATGCTGATCTCGAACGCAGGAAGGTCGTGCAAGCCCGGGGGCATCACGCTGAAACGCTGCCGTGCCGTAAACCCGGAAAAGATCGGGTATGTCTCTTGTCGAGGCGGTCCTGTTTACACGGATTGATTTCCGCGCAAGACAGCGGCTCACAGCAGATTGGCGAGCCGGCAGAATTCCTCGACGCTCAGCGTTTCAGCACGGCGTTTCGGATCGATATCCGCTTTGGCCAGCAGGGCCTCACCACCGACGGGCTTCAGGCTCTGCCGCAGCATCTTACGCCGCTGACCGAATGCCGCCATGGTGACTTTCTCGAGCTTGTCGGGATCGCAGGGTAGCGGATTGAGGCGCGGCGTCAGGTGCACCACTGTGGAGGTGACCTTGGGCGGTGGCGTGAATGCTTGGGGCGGAAGGTCGAAGGCCATATGCGACTCGGTGCGCCAACCGCACAGAACCCCAAGTCGGCCGTAATGGTTGTCGTCCTCATTCGCGACGATCCGCTGCCCGACTTCCTTCTGGAACATCAGCGTCAGCGATTGCCAGAATGGCGGCCATTGCCGTGGCAGCAGCCAGTTGATCAGCAGTTGCGTGCCGACGTTATACGGCAGGTTTGCAATGATCTTTACCGGGCCGTCTGCCGCCATAGACTCGAAGTCGGTCTTCATCGCGTCGCCTTCGATCACCTCAAGACGGCCGGGATAGTGTTCAGCCACTTCGGCCAGCGCCGGAAGGCAGCGCGGATCGCGCTCGACAGCAATCACCTTCTTGGCACCAAGCGCAAGGATGGCGCGAGTCAATCCACCGGGACCAGGCCCGACTTCGAAGACGGTGACGCCTTCCAGCGAGCCGGCTGTTCGAGCAACCTTCTGGGTAAGGTTGAGGTCGAGCAGAAAGTTCTGCCCAAGCGCCTTCTTCGCATCCAGGCCATGCCTGGCAATCACGTCGCGAAGCGGCGGCAAACCATCCAGTGCGGCCATCAGAACTGTACTTTCGATATGCGGCTGATCTTGTCAGCCATTCGGATCGCGGCAACGAGGCTGTGCTCGCGGGCAAGGCCGGTTCCGGCGAGCCCGAAGGCTGTGCCGTGATCCGGGGATGTACGCACAAAAGGCAGGCCCAACGTGACATTGACACTGTCGTCGAAGCCGAGCGCCTTTGCCGGGATCAGCGCCTGATCGTGATACATGCAGACGGCCACGTCGTAGCGCTGGCGGGCCTCATCATGGAACATCGTGTCGGCCGGCAGAGGACCGAAGGCATCGATGCCTTCGTCGCGCAGGGTTCCGATCGCCGGATGGATGATATCGTCATCCTCATGCCCGATGGCACCGCCTTCGCCCGCATGCGGGTTCAACCCTGCCACGGCAAGTCGCGGCGTGGCAATGCCGAAGCGCTGCTTCAAGTCATGCGCGACAATTCGGCAGGTCTCGACGATCAACGACTGTGTCAGCGCGTCAGGTACGTCCTTGATCGGAATGTGTATGGTGACAGGCACCGCCCGCAGCTTGGGTCCGGCAAGCATCATCACCGGCGTGACCGGATGACCGACATGCCTGGCCGCAAGATCCGCGAGGAATTCGGTGTGGCCGGGAAAGCCGAACCCAGCTTCATAGAGCACCGACTTGGCAATCGGATTGGTCACGACACCCCGTGCTCTACCATCGAAGCAGAATTGCACGGTGGTCTCGATGGCGCTGATCGTGCCTTTTGCATTGGCGACATGCGGCGATCCGGCCAAAACTTCGGTGCCGGTCGCTATGTTGAAAACCGGCAAAGCCGAGGCGAACACGGCGGCGGTATCGCCGATATCCGCTTCCTGGATCCTGACGTCAAGCTCCAGCTGACGTGCCCGAATCCGAAGTACCTCAGCATCGCCAATGTACATGAAAGGCGGCAGATCGAGCGCTTCGCGCCGAAGCCAGGCTTGCAACGCTATATCCGGACCGATGCCTGCAGGATCGCCTTGGCTCAGTGCGAGCGGAAGAAGGGCATCGGTCATATGTCGGCTTCAGCCTTGTTACTGGATGACGATCTGAGCCTTGGACCGAAGCTCTTCGAGATACTTGTCGGAATCGGGGTTCTGCCCCTCGCTTTCCTTGCCGAGATCCTCGGCGCGGAAAACAACCTCGGCTGCCACGTCGTCGGAAACCTGGCGCTGGTTGCAGATTGCCAGATATTCGACCCCGCGCTCGGTCACCCGGGTCGCTGTGGTGCCACCGCTGGCCTTCTCGATCAGGGGCTTCCAATCCGGCGGAAGCTCAGGCTCGAGCACGCGGCCGAGATCGCGCACGGACACATCCAGATAGTTCTTGGCAAACACCATGGCCTGGTCGCAACCGGGGAAGGAGGCGCGTGACTTTTCCGCTTCGGCCTTGCGCTTGCCGGCAATGCCTTTTTTCGACGCAGGGACGACGAAGATGATCTGCTTCAGGAAATACTCGGTGGTGACCGGCTTCTCCTTCTTTTCCAGCAGACGGGTCACAAGTTCCTGGTTGGAGAGCTTGTTCTTCGAGCCGGCTGCATAGCGCGCATTGACCAGTCGCGGCCAGCTCATCGACACCGCGATATAGGCCTTGAAATGCGCCGCACCGACGCCGGCCTGATCGAGAACGCCACTGAGCTGCGCTGAGGTCATCTTGTTGGACGAGGCAAAGCGCTCGAACGCGGCGTCGACATCGCTCGTGCTGACCGACATGCCAACACGCGAAATCTCCTGACGTTTCAGGGCTTCATCGACAAGCTGTTCCTTGGCGAGCTTCTGTGTGTTGCCGCCTCGGCGCTGCAGACGCAGGAAGGCGGCCCGCCGCGCGACGTCGCCGCTTGTGATGGCCGTCTTGTTGACCACGGCCACAACCGAAGTCGCTGCCTGAGCCGGGGCCGTGAACGCTGTGGGGCTGACACTGAGGGACAGCGCGATTACTGCGGCAAGCATGAAGCTTGTCCCTTGTTTCGCAGAAGCCATCTGTAATCCTTTCCCCGACCAGCCACGAGCGCTGACCGGTTCAATTTTTCATGTTGACCAAAAGACTGCCGCAGGGATTGCACAATACATGCGGCAAAACAATGACCTCATATAGACGATCGCTTACTCGAACGAATTGTCGCTGAGTTTGATCTCGCCGAGTGTCCGGAACACCAGTCGACCACCAATCGTCCAGTCGCTCGCAGACGAGTCATCTGGATCGTATTTGTCGGTGTAGCCGATCGACAGAACGGTGCACTCGTCAGCATAGGAGATGCCGATGCTGCGACGGTTGAACACATCCGCGTCGATGTCATAGTTCACCGAGCCATAAACCGACCAGAACTCGTTGATCTTGACCGAAGCCGACGAACTGATCGCCTGGTTTTCCTCATCAAAGCCGTATTCCGGCTGCGCGTCGAGCTGTGTGAAAGTCAGGCTCGTCTGCAAGCGATCCGACGTGTAGGCGGCCGTTGCATCGGTGCGGCGCAGTTCCAGCGTCTTTTCGTCGAGACGCACGCTGGTGCTGAGCGACACGCCGAATGGCAGATCGACACCGGCCATGGCCACGTAGTCTGACGCATCGGTTTCCAGGCCGGAATCCGATCCGACGGCAACGAGGTCGTCGGTTGCGAACGAGTTCACTCCGCCAAGATGGAAGGACTGGCCCAGGATACCGCGCAGGCCCACACCATTGTCGAAACTTCCGGTATAGCGAATGCCGAGGTTGGCACGTGTGCCCCCTTCGACACGGTCATAGCCTGTGAATTTGTCACGCTCGAACAGGTTGGCCGCATCGAAGACAAAGCTCTGTGCGTCTTCATTGGGCAGTTCGCCGGCCATCTGCTCGTCGTTACGTACGTAAATCTGTGCAATTGGCTCGAAGATATGGCTGCTGTTGTTGGTCGTGATCAGCCACGGATAGCGCGCCTCAAGACCAGCGGTCAGCATGTAGCGGGTCGCGGCATCGTCGGTCGTGTAATTTCCGGTGTAGCCCACCGGCGCATCCATCGACAGACCGAAAGCATCGCCACGAGCCGCAAGCAATGGCGTGAGCTGCAGGCCGCCGGGCGCACTGAACGTCCGTTCCCATTCCGCTTCGGCCGAAAGCCGGGTGGAATTCCCCTTCAGGCCGCGAAAGCGCGTGAAATCACCAATGCCGTCGCCATTCGTGTCGATCAGCGCTTCGTCACCGTCAAACCGCGACAACGAGGTAAAATTCAATGTGCCAGAGAGTTGGCCGCCGGCAACGGGCTCTGGCGCATAGTAGTTGTAGTCGATCGTCGGAAGGACGACCGCCTGCTGCTTCTCAGCCGTGTCGTTGACGTCGGCATCCTGCACGTCGAAATAGTAGCCGCGCATGTCGAAGAAATTGCGCTCGCCCTGACCGACCAGATAGGCCGTATTCGTATGCGTGGATTCGTCGAGACCGTTGAGCGAATAGGTCCGGGCAAAGTTGTTGTCGCTTTGCAGCATCACATCCCAGCCGAAGGTCCAGCGCGGATTGATCCTGAAGGCTCCCTTGGACGCGACAAGACCACGTACGTCGCGGTTTGCGTCGCTTGTGTTGCTGGTGAAGCGGTCGGGGTTCATCTGGTCGATGCCGGCGAAGCGCAAATTGGCCTCGCCTTTTTCAAAACGCTGACGCAGTTCGACTTCGAGCAATGCACCCTGATCCGTATAACCGGTCGTCGTGATCGTGGCGTCGCGATCAGGCGCGATCGCAATGTAATATGGGACAGCGATGCCGAATCCGAGGTTTTCGGAGGTCCGCATTTCGGGGAAAAGGAAACCCGTCTTACGCTTGACCGTATTGTCGGGCACTTCGATGAACGGCAGCGTCGCCAGTGAATAGCCGAACAGTTCGAACCGGGCCTTTTCCAGCCGCACGGTATGCTTCTTGCCGTCCTGGACAACGCGCTCGGCCTTCACCTGCCAGAGCGGCGGGCGTTCCGGGTTTTCGGCGCAGGGCAGACAAGCCGTGTAGACACCCTTGTGCAGGATCATCTGCGTGCCGCCGACGCGCTCGGCACTTTCGCCGACAACACGGGTATTGTCCGATGTCTCGATCCGTAGCGCCTGGATGAATCCGTCGGCGAAATTGTCGGTGACGTCGAGCGACTCGGCATAGATCCGGTTGCCGCCGGGTTCGATCAGCTCGATGTTTCCGGACGCGGTGACGCGTCCGCTCTTCTGGTCATAGTCCACGCGTCGGGCAACCATCTGGTAGCCCGCATAATTGATCTGAACGGCGCCGGTGGCGGAAACCCGCTCGGCATCCTTGTCATAAATGAGTTCGTTGGCGGCAAGCAGGAGCTTGGCGTCTTCGGGAAGATTGGGATTCAATGCGGAGGTCTGGCTCGCGTCCTGCGCAAAAGCGAATTGCCCTGCAGGCGGAATCGCACACACAGCAACGCTCGTCAGCAGGGCTACGGTGAGCCTTCTGATATTCCCGCGGTCTTTTACCGCCACTAACCATCCTCCTTGTGAAGCAGAATCGTTGCTCCCAATGCCATGGCTACGACAACTGGTACCCAGGTCGCAACATATGGCGGCATCACGCCGCTGCTTCCGAATGCTTTTACGAGCACTGTTGCAACATAAAGCACGAAGCCTGAAACGATTCCACCCAGAATCACGGAGCGGGATTGGTTAAACCGGCTGAACTTTATGGACACGGTTGCGGCGATCAGGGTCATTGCAACGAGAAGAAAGGGCATGGAGAGCAGGGAATGAAACTGCGTTTCCAGTGCCTGTGTGGGGACCCCAAAAGAACGGGCCACTCGGATTTTCTGAAAAAGATCATAAAAAGCAACGGTTTCCGGTTGTGCCAAACGCTCCTGGATGAAGTCCTTCTGGAGGTTTGTAGCAACCTGGGCTGTCGCGAGCCTTTTCTGTATCTCGCCGGGACGGGTCTCCAGGACATCGTTAAGAAGCCAGTAACCATCTTTCAAGTTCGCTGTGCGTGCGTCCTGCCGCAGCGCAATTCGACCCTCGGAATCGAAGTGGATCAGCACCGCATCGACGAGCTGTGTTCCGCCCTCCAGAACCGTGCGTGCACCCATGGCAACGTCGGTATCGCCACTGATCTGACGCAGCCACGGCACGGACACGGTCGATGTGCGATTGGAGCCTTCGCGCCATTCCGCCTCCAGCGACAGAGCCTTGCTCTGGCCATAGGCGGCAAGCGGATTGATCAGCAGTGTGGTGGCAAGTCCGATCAGGAATGCACCGAACAGGAATGGCATCATGAACTGCCATGCAGAGATGCCGGCCGCACGCGCGACGACCAGTTCCGACTTGCGGTTCAGTGCAATCAGGGTCGTCATGCCGACAAACAGTCCAATGAACGGAACGGTCTGCTGGATGATCAGCGGCAGTCGCAATGCGGTCAACAGCAGAGTGCCGGTCACCGAAGCGCCGGGCAAGGAACCGAAGCGACCCGAAGACTCCGTGAAGTCGATCAAAAAGACGAGCGACATCACGCCAACAAAGAACCAGAAGGCCGTCATCATGTAGCGGCGGAAGAAGTAGCGGCCGAGTGTCCGGATCATGCCGCACCTCCGGCGCTGGAGCTTTCATCCTGCGGTGTCAGTTTGCGCAGCCGCGCCTGAAGGCGTGTCAGCATGTTTGCAATCGGCTTCGGCAAGCTCAGGCGCTTGCCGCTGTAGAGCGCCCAGCCCGACAGGAGGATGGCCGATAGCGGAACCATGTAGATCAGCGGGGTGGTGGCGCTCGCCTGTTCCGCCAGGGAAACCGTATAGTTGGACATCCAGAAGAGGCCAAGCGTCAGCAGCAGCGAGGCGGCCATCGGATGCAGCCGTGCCTCACGATGCGATCGGGCGTCGCCGCAAATGACCAATGAGATCAATGCAAACGCCAAGGGAAATAGCCACACGCTCATGCGGCGATGAAGCTCGGCATGATATTTTCCGGGGCGTTCCTTGTACTGCGGATCATTGGGATCGGGATTGAGGAGGAATGCAAGGTTCCGGTCGCCGGAATTCAGGCGCGCCTGTCCCCGGTTGCTTGAAAGCTCGGAGAGGTCGAAGGAATAGGAATCGAAGCGGATGACCGTGACATTGCCTTCCACGGTCTTGCGCTGAACCTCGCCGTCGCGCATCAAAAGTGCCTGACCGTTTTCTTCCACCGCACCTTCACGGGCATAGTAGATGAAGGCGGATGCCGGGTCGCGGGAATCGGCGACCAGAAGACCCTTCAGGATACGTCCCTGACGCTCGGAAATCTGGATATAGAGCCCTTCATCCAGCCGGCGGAAGGATTTTTCCTCGATCACGGTGGACAGCAGGTCGGCATAGGCGGCTGCGATCATCTCGCGCACATTGACGCGCATTTTCGGCTCGACGAAGTTGATCATCGCGAAGGAAAACACGCTGAGGACGACTGCCATGGTAATGATCGGCCGCAGGATGGTTCCCCGCGCGGCGCCAGCCGCATCGATGACCGCCAGTTCGGAATCATTGTTCATCGCCGTCAGGGTCTGCGTGATGCCGATCACCAGCGCGAACGGCAGGACGGCGGACACAATCGTCGGCAGGATCAGCGTCGCAAGCGTCATGAACGATCCGACCGACTGACCGCTGTCTGTCACCAGATTGATGCGTGCCAGGACCTGAGTCGTCCAAATGATCGCCAGCACCGGCAGCAAGGCGGTGAGGAACATCTGCACGACACGTCGCAGGATATAGAGTTCAAGAAGCTTCATGCGGTTTCCTGAAGACGAACCGGGAGGCCCGTCTGCGATTTAGGAGCTTGTCTCTACGACGCTTGCGGCCATTTGGCGACCGCGAACAGGATTTTTTCCCCCTTCATGTTCCGTTTTTTTTAAACAGCGTGATTTCCGCGACGCAGTGCCCAAGGAATGCGCCGTTCTCGGCGCGAGATCAGACGGGGATACAGCCACTTACGGTTCGCCATGCCCTTGCCTTCGCGGCTGAAAAGGCGATGATCGCGGCATATCTATCAGCCCTAACCAGGCCAGGGGAAACACCATGTCTGCAAAGCTCACAATCGCCTTCACCAAGTCTCAGGCCGTCAGCGGTGGCGCTGCAATCTTGCTCAAGACGGTGGAAGCCGACCTGCCGGCAGGTGTTACGGACGCAGATCCAGCCGGCGTTTATGCGCGCGCAGCCAAGGTCGGAAAGTTCACCGGAAAGGCCATGGCGACACTCGATATTGTCGCGCCGCACGGTTCTGAAGCCGACCGGTTGGTCGTGATCGGTCTCGGCAAGGCCGAGGCACTGACCGCCCACGACTGGCTTCGCGCCGGTGGTGTTGCGACGGCGGCACTGAAGGGGGCTGAAAAGGCCACGGTCTATCTCGATGTGCCGGGTCTTGCGGTCTCGCCGAAGGCCGCGGCCGATTTCGCACTTGGCATGCTGCTGCGCGCCTACAAGTTCGACAACTACAAGACCACCAAGAAGTCTGATGACGACGACGGCAAGGTGAATGAGAAGACCATCAAGGTCACCATCGTCACGGCGGATGCCGGTGCAGCAAAGAAGGCGTTTGCCGAAGCCGAAGCTGTTGCCGAGGGCGTGATTTTGGCCCGCAACCTGGTCAATGAGCCTGCCAATATCCTCGGCCCGCTGGAATTTGCCGCCAAGGCGAAGGAACTCGAGAAGCTCGGCGTCGAGATCGAGATCCTGACCGAAAAGGAAATGAAGAAGCTCGGCATGGGCGCGCTGCTCGGCGTTGCCCAGGGCTCCGCCCGCCCGCCGCGTCTCGTCATCATGAATTGGAATGGCGGCAAGGCGAAGGACAAGCCGATCGCATTTATCGGCAAGGGCGTCGTCTTCGACACCGGCGGCATCTCGATCAAGCCGGCGGGCGGCATGGAAGACATGAAGGGCGACATGGGTGGTGCAGCGGCCGTGACCGGTCTGATGCATACGCTTGCCGCGCGCAAGGCGAAAGCCAATGTCATCGGTATCATCGGGCTTGTCGAAAACATGCCCGATGGCAATGCCCAGCGTCCGGGTGACATTGTAACCTCGATGTCCGGCCAGACGATCGAGGTCATCAATACCGATGCCGAAGGCCGTCTCGTTCTCTGCGATGCGCTCTGGTATTGCAATGAGCGCTTCGCCCCGGAATTCATGATCAATCTCGCAACGCTCACCGGTGCTATCCTGGTGGCGCTCGGCAATCTCCATGCCGGCCTGTTCTGCAATGACGACGAACTGGCGGAAAATCTTTTGTCGGCCGGCCTGACCACCAAGGAGCGGTTGTGGCGCATGCCGCTCGGCAAGGACTATGACAAGCTGATCGATTCCAAATTCGCCGACATGAAGAACACCGGTGGTCGTCACGCGGGCTCGATCACCGCCGCACAGTTCCTCAAGCGCTTCGTTAAGGATACGCCATGGGCGCATCTCGACATCGCCGGCACGGCCATGGGCTCGCCGTCGGACGAGATCAACCAGTCCTGGGGCTCCGGCTTCGGCGTGCGCCTGCTCGACGAGTTGGTTCGCGCCAGCTACGAAGCCTGACATCGCAAGGGGCAGGACTTTTGGCAGAAATACTCTTTTATCACCTGACGGAATCAAAGCTGGAGGATGCTCTCCCGCCGTTGCTGGAGAAAAGCATCGAGCGCGGCTGGAGGGTCACGGTCCAGACCAGCGATGAGGATCTGCGTGATGCGCTCGATCAGCATTTGTGGGTCTACCGGGAAGACAGCTTCCTGCCGCATGGCACCGATGACGGAGAAGCGCCAGACAGCCAGCCCATTCTGCTGACGGTGCTGCCCGACAATATCAACAACGCGACCGTGCGCTTCATGATCGACGGTGCCGAGCCGCCGCCGGTCCTCGACTATGACCGTGTCGTGTTTGTCTTCGATGGCTATGACCAGCCGCAGCTGGAGGCGGCGCGTGGCCAGTGGAAGCGCCTCAAGGGCGAGGGACACGCTTTGACCTATTGGCAGCAGACGACGGAAGGCCGCTGGGAAAAGAAGGCCTGAGGCCTTCGGTCTGCCCCGATCGGGACTGTGCTACGGGCATTGACCCCGAGCGTGGCGAGAGACGTCGGAAGGCCGGCAATCAGCCGGCCATGCCGTCCTCATATTCTGCGGACAGTTCCAGCCATTGTTCTTCGGCCGCCGACAGTTTTGCCGCGGCTTCGCCACGCTGCCTGGCCTTTTCGGCAGCCTTGGCCGGCGCCTTTTCGTAAAGCACCGGATCCGCAAGCTCTGCATCAAGCGCCTGAATCAACGTCTCCAGTTTCTTCGTTACCGACTCGATTTCATTGATCTTTTTCTTCAGCGGCGCGAGGCTGGCGCGCCTGTCTGCTGCCGCCTTGCGCTGTTCTGCCTTATTGACCTGTTCGGCTCCAGTGTCTGTCTTTTCCTTCTCGGCAGACCTCTTGCCGGAGGAGACGATCAGGCTGCGATACTCTTCCATATCGCCGTCGAAACTGGTCACGGTTCCGTTGTTGACCAGCCATAGCCGATCGACGGTCGCCTCGATCAGATGGCGATCATGGCTGATCAGGATGACCGCGCCCTCGTAGTCGTTGAGCGCTTCGATCAGCGCCTTGCGGCTGTCGATGTCGAGATGGTTGGTCGGCTCGTCGAGGATCAGGAGGTTGGGGGCGTGGAAGGCGGCAAGGCCCATCAGCAGCCGCGCCTTTTCACCGCCGGACAGGTCCTTGGCGGGTGTCGCCATCTTTTCCGTCAGCAGGCCCATCTGCGCAACGCGGGCGCGAACCTTGGCCTCCGGTTCGGTCGGCATCAATCGCCGCACATGCTCGACGGGGGTCTGGTCCGGGATCAGGTCGTCCAACTGGTGCTGGGCGAAGAAGCCGATCTTCAGGGACGGCGCCAGCTTCAGTTCGCCGGCCTGGGCTTGAAGTCGCCCGGAAATGAATTTGGCGAAGGTCGACTTGCCGTTGCCGTTCGAGCCGAGCAGCGCGATGCGGTCGTCATTGTCGATGCGCAGGTTGATGTTCTTCAGGATCGGCTTGCCCGGTTCATAGCCGACCACGCCGCCTGCAATGGCGATGATCGGTGAGGCTGGCTGCTTTTCCGGCGCCGGGAAGCTGATCGGTTGGACGTGATCCTCGATCACGGCCGCAACCGTGCCCATGCGTTCCAGTGCCTTGACGCGGCTCTGCGCCTGCTTGGCCTTGGTCGCCTTGGCCTTGAAGCGGTCGATGAAGCTCTGCAGGTGCTTGCGCGCCGCATCGTTCTTCACCTTGGCCTTGGTTTGCAATTCGTCGTTTTCGGCCTTCTGCCGCTCGAACTGGTCATAGCCGCCGCGATAGAAGGTGAGTTTCTTCTGGTCGAGATGCACGATCGAATTGACCGCGGTGTTCAGCAGGTCGCGGTCATGGCTGATGATGATGACGGTGTGCGGATAGCGACGCACATAATCTTCCAGCCACATCGAACCTTCGAGGTCGAGATAGTTGGTCGGTTCGTCGAGCAGCAGCAGGTCGGGTTCGGAAAACAGCACGCCTGCGAGCGCGACACGCATGCGCCAGCCGCCGGAAAAGGACGAGGCAGGGCGCTGCTGTGCCTCATGATCGAACCCGAGGCCCGACAGAATGGTGGCGGCACGCGCTTCGGCTGAGTGCGCGCCGATATCGGCAAGCCGGGTCTGAATTTCGGCGATCCGGTGCGCGTCCGTTGCGTGTTCGGCTTCCGCCAGCAGGGCTGCCCGTTCCTTGTCAGCCGAAAGCACGATCGAGATCAGCGATTCTTCCGTGCCCGGCGCTTCCTGCGCCACCTGGCCGATACGGGCATTTCTCGGGATCGAGATATTGCCGGTCTCGGCTGACAGGTCGCCTGTGATGATTTTGAACAGCGTCGATTTCCCGGCGCCATTCTTGCCGACGAGACCGGCCTTGGTGCCCGCAGGCAAGGAGACGGTGGCATGGTCGATGAGCAGGCGTCCGGCGATGCGGGCAGAGATGTCGTTGATCGTGATCATGCCGGCGTTTTGGCCGATGTTTCGGCCAAAGGCAAGCGGGCGGGCAGAATGGCCGTCAGGCCACCCGCCGCCCTGCAGGGCGATGACCAATGATCGGCTGGCGCGGATTGACGCGGGCCATCTGTACGGCTGTCTCCGCCAGCGCCAGCAATTGTAGCCCGTCCTGCGTATCGGTGCTCAGCGCATGGCCGATTGCCAGGGCGAGACCGCCAGCGTCATTGCTGTTTTCCGTGGCGAATACGAGGTTGTTTTCGGCCGCGCTATAGAGCCGCTCGGCAATGACATGGGCGTCATCCGCGCTGACATCGGAAAACAGGAAGGCAAAGGTGCCAATCTCGATGCGGGCCACATAGTCATGTTTCTTGATCGTCTTGCGGAAGATCGTTGCGAGCTTTTTGATCAGCTTGGTTGCGGCCTCTTCGCCATATTGCTGCTGGATGCCGGCAAGGTCGGGGACCTCGATCAGGATTAGGGCAGCACTGGTACTGTCCACACCATAGACGCCGTCAAGTTGCTGGAAGAAGGCAACCCTGTTCGGCAGGCCCGTCAGCCGATCGCGCAGAGCCAGACCCTTCGCCGCGCGTGCCGCCCGGTCTGCCTGCGTCAGAACATCGATGCCTGCTGCGATCTCATTGGCCAACAGGGTTTCCGCATTGACCATCTGGGTCGCGACCGATGACAACAGGTCGAGTTCGCCCAACAACTGGTCGATGCCCTGGTTCAGATCTTCCTTGATGGCGCGTGCAACGGTCTCCACGGATCGGGCAAAACTGCGTTTCTGGGTCAGGCCAAGTGCAATCTGCTCCTTGATCCGCGACAGGGTCGTCAGCGCCTCCGATTGCAGGCGTTCCGCCTGCATGCCGCAATGGCCGGCTAGCCGGTGCTTCAGGCCGAGCTGGTCGAGACCATATTGGCTGGGTTGGGCGCCGAGCGCTGCAAGCTCGCGGGCGAGTTCGGGATTTTGACCGCCGAAGGCTTCGTGCACGATGTCGAAATTGCGCGGCAGACCGGCTATGCCATGGCGCGCCATGAAGGACGCAATCTTCGCCAATGGATCACCCGCCGCTCCGCCGGAACGCGCTTGCGCCTGCTGGTTTGCCCCTTCCATCACGACCTCTTCCGTTTAGACACTGTCCGTTTGATGGGCGCGACTATCGGACGTTTGGTTGTGCGAAAGGTTAAGTTCGCCTGTCTGTAGATAAACGCGGTTAATCCATTCTTTGCAGCCTTTATCCTGACCGTCGTCAGAGGAATGAGGGCGCAGCACTTCGAACGAAATAGATCATATCCAGGCTGAGCGATGGCTTTCCGAGCACGGTCAGACACATATGCGCCTGTCCGCGATGATGGGTCTGGTGGTTGAAGAAATGCGCTACTGCGGGTCCAAGTTTGTGCGAGACGGGTTCCGGCTTGCTGATCGGGCTGTATTGCAAGGTCGCCGCAAGCGCTTCGGGTGTAAGGCCTTCCGCAAAGGCTGTGATGCGCGCATCTTCCTCGCGTCGTGCCGCCCAAAGATCGGCAAACGTGTCGGCAACACGCGCATTGAGCGCGGTCGGCTGCGGACCTTGTCCGGTGAAGCGGTGTAGCCAGACCCGGTCTGCAGTCGCCACATGGTTGAGGGTGCCGAAGAGGGAGCCAAAGAAGGCGCCGGTATCCCGGTGCAATTCCTCCTCTGTCAATCCGGCGGCCGCCTCGTAGAGCAGTGTATTGGCCCAGGCATTGTAGGCGGCGAACATCCGGTAGTGATCCATGTGGTGCCTCGTCGAATTTTTGCAATTTGCGTCATGGTAACCGAGGATTGCTTCTATCGGTGCGATGGGACCGATGAAATTTGCTGATTTGATTTTGTCACCCTGTTCGGCTTGTCTGTTTCCGATTTCCATTTGGAGTACACCATGACTCGCACCCTATATTCTCTCTGTGGCGCCGATGCAGCACGGCCTTTCTCGCCCCATTGCTGGAAGATTGTCATGGCCTTGCGCCACAAGGGGCTTGATTTCGAGGAGAGGCCGCTGCCGTTCACGGCGATCCCGAAGATCGAAGGCGGGATTTCCAAGACGGTGCCGGTCCTGCGCGACGGTCAGGAACTGATCTCCGACAGCTTCCAGATCGCACTATACTTGGAGGAGGCGTATCCGGACCAGCCCAGCCTGTTCGGCGGCGAGGGTGGCAAGGCGCTAGCCCGGTTCGTCGAAGGTTACTGCCAGACACTGGTGCATTCGGTGATCACCCGCATCGCCCTGTCGGACATCCATTCCATGCTTGCGCCGGACGATCAGGCCTATTTCCGCGCGAGCCGCGAAGCACGACTCGGCAAGACGCTCGAGGAAATCCGGGCCAGCCGCGACGAGGCGATCGCGCTCCTGCCGGAGCGCCTGATGCCGATGCGCCATATGCTGGCTTTCCAGCCATTCATCGGGGGCGAGACGCCGCTGTTTGCCGACTATATCCTGTTCGGTGCCTTGCAATGGCTGCGCCTTACCAGTGGATCGCTGCATCTGCCGGCGGATGACGTGGTGGCGCAATGGTTCGAACGCTGCCTGGACCTTTACCAGGGCGCCGCCCGCGCGATCGCTTGAAATCCCGGTGCCGCAATGACCTTTGCCTGAGCGCCCGCATTGTGACGGAGCTGTGAAATTCGCAGGTCCCCCTTGTTTTCGTGATTCGGGGCGGTTAGATACCGCCCACTTTCCCGATGACACAAACAAGGATGAGACTGATGGCGATTGAACGCACCTTCTCGATGATCAAGCCGGACGCAACCAAGCGCAACCTCACGGGCGCCATCACCAAGATGCTGGAAGATGCTGGCCTGCGCGTCGTCGCTTCGAAGCGCGTCTGGATGAGCACCCGCGAAGCCGAAGGCTTCTACGCGGTGCACAAGGAACGCCCGTTCTTCGGCGAACTGGTTGAAGGCATGACGTCCGGCCCGACCATCGTTCAGGTTCTCGAAGGCGAGAACGCCATCCTGAAGAACCGCGAAATCATGGGCGCCACCAACCCGGCCAACGCCGACGAGGGCACGATCCGCAAGACCCACGCACTCTCCATCGGCGAGAACTCGGTTCACGGTTCGGATGCTCCGGAAACTGCTGCAGAGGAAATCAAGTACTGGTTCTCCGACACCGAGATCGTCGGCTGAATCAAACCTTGAGGCTCCGGCCTTAGAGACTTGATTGCATTGATCAAACCGGAGCGGAAACGCTCCGGTTTTTTGTTGCGCCATATACGATCGTCAACCCTTGGTGACCGGTGCCGGACAGCCATTTTCCGCGGCATAGTCGGTCGATCCATCGGCATGGAGGACAGCGGGATTGGGTGTATAGAGCGGCCCGACGACCAGCGGCTTTGCCGGCAGAACGCTCTGGTCGAGCGTCGAGGTTATGCTGGTCTCGATCTGCTGGACCAACCGGTTCTGGCCGTCGAGGATGCGGATCGATACCGCATAGGGCCTGTCCTTGACCACGCAATGCACCGGCGGGCTGGTGAGCGAAATCTTGTCCCAGAAAGGGAAGATCTTCGTCCGGGTGACGATCGGCGCGCCACCGGCCGGATTTTCGAAGCTGGCCTCGGCAAAGCTCCCCTCCGGCAATGGCGCATTGCGCGCAAGTGTCACCAGGTAACTGGCCTGCGCGACGCGGTAGTTGAAGACGAATATGCGGCCGGTCAGCGTCAACGGTTCCGCCTCGTTTTCGCGTTGACAGCCCGCAACCAGGGCAAGGCCGCACACCAACGAGGCCAGTCGCAACATCGTCATTCGAGGCGTCCTCATGGCGCTGCATCCTTCTTGCGGTGATAGTGGCGGCTGGCCTTGGCGCGGTTGCCACAGACGGCCATATCGCACCAGTAGCGGCTTTTGTTCTTGCTGCGGTCGAGGAAAAGCCAGCCGCAATTGCCGCAGATCTTCATTCGCTCGGCAGCAGGCTCGCCGAGAAGCCTGAGGGCAGAACGCGCGGTCGCGCATTCGAGACTGCCTTCTGATGGGGCAACACGTAGGGCCATGGCAATCGCGTCCAGCAATTCGGCCAGAGCGGCCCGCTCGACATTGCCAAGCGTGCGGGCGCGGAAATAGCGGTCGATGGCCTCGCGCAAGTGCAGGAAGCTTTCCAGGTTTGCGGCATCGACCGGCTGCAACGGGCCAAACAGGCCCCGTTCGGCCGACAGTTCCGAGGCCGCGATTGCAAATCCGTCCCGCTGAACCGCGACAGAAAACCGATCTCGGCTTAGTGAAGGTTCATGCCGCAGGATGACGCTATTGGCGACATCCAGCGCCAATGCGCCTCCGGCAAAACGATGTGCGGTCCATGAGAAATCCATATCCGATATTATAACTGGTAAAAGCAATTTTGACAGTTATAAATAGGACGGGAGTTCACAATGGGCTATCTGCTGCAGCAAGTGTTGAATGCCGTGCCGGTGGCAGCACTCTATGCCTGCCTGGCTTTCGGTTACTCGCTCGCTTTCGGCATGACCCGGCGTGCCGACATTACCTTCGGCGCTCTCTTTGCCTTTGCCGGGCAGGTCGGTCTGCTCTTCGTCGAATTCGGCTGGAACCGCTTCAACCTCGTCTTGCCTGCGGCCTTATGTTTCGGCGCCATCGCAGGCCTTGCCTACGCCGTATTCGCTGGCTGGACGATTGCCCGGCATGTCATGCGGCCACTACACGATCACGCGCCGAACGCCGTCATGGTTGCCGCTTTGGCGGTTGTCATTGTCCTGTCCGAATCCGCGCGGCTGGCTGCAGACACGCGCAGTCTCTGGCTGCCGCCGATTGGCAGCCAGCGGGTGGTTTTTGCCGAGATCGAGGGGTTTTCAGTCAGCCTGACCGTCATGCAACTGGTGCATGTGGGCGTGCTGTTGCTGGTGATTGCGGTGGGGCATTTGCTACTCACCCGGTCGCGTCTCGGCCGACAGTGGCAGGCCGTCAGCGAGGATCCGCTGGCAGCCCGGCTCTGTGGCGTTGATGCCGGAGCGGTCTTCGTCCTGTCGCTGGTGGCCGCAAGCCTGATCGCCGCAATCGCCGGCCTCTCGACGACCGCACTTTATGGCACGATGGATTTTGGCGCAGGCATGATGTTCGGCCTGAAAGTCGTGCTGATTGCCGCAGCCGGCGGCCATTCGGTGCCCTGGCGCTCGGCAATGGGTGCAGCGGTCGTCGGTGTCGCCGAAACGCTCTGGGGCGGTTATGGCCCGCTGATCTGGCGAGATGCGGTGGTGATCGCGGCTCTGGTGGCGATCCTGGTCGTCAGTCGCCGCGAGCGCGTCATTCCGTGACGCCGGAGCCGCTTAAAACACTGATCCAGCGGTCGCGGGCCGTGTCGTCGGCATCCTTTGCTGCAACCCAGTCACCGGCCGTCCCGTCCTTGCCGTGCTCCTTCTTCCAGAAGGGCGCCGATGTTTTCAGGAAATCCATGACGAGATTGGCACCGTCGAAGGCTGCCTGGCGATGCGTGGCAGTGGCAATCACCAGCACGATCTGTTCGCCGGGTTCGATGCGTCCATGCCGGTGAATGGCGGTCAAGCCGAGCAGGGAGAAGCGTTCGATCGCCAATGTGCCGATCCGGGTCATTTCTGCTTCGGCCATGCCGGGATAATGTTCGAGCTCCAGCGCCTGCAGGATGCCTGCTTCATCACGGCAGAGGCCGACAAACGAAACAAGGGCGCCGATATCGTGCCGGCCTTGCGTCAGCTTGCGGCTTTCCGCGGCGGAATCGAAATCCTCCCGCTGAACGCGGATGACCGGGCTGATTGGCTCACCGGCTGCCATATCAGCCGCCCGTCATCGGCGGAAACAGGCCGATTTCGCGCGCGCCGGCAATCGTCTCGTCGTGCTCGACATGTTCCTGATTGATCGCGACGCGGATCGCATTCGGGAACTGCAGTGCCGATTCGTAGCCTTCGCCAAGCGTTACCAGATGCGCGATCAGATCACCGGCGGTCACGACCGATGCGGGAAGGTCCAGTTCTTCCTCCCCCTTGCCGATCCGTTCCCGCACCCAGGCGAAATAGACGAGCTTGACCATTTCAGTCGACCATATGCTTGGCGCCGGCGCGGAAATAGTCGTAGCCGGTGTAGATTGTCAGGATGGCCGCGATCCACAGGAGCGTGATGCCGAGTTCGGTTGTGTAAGGCAGGATCTTGTCGCCGGCAGGGCCTGCCAGCAGGAAGGCGAGTGCCACCATCTGTGCGGCCGTCTTCCACTTGGCGATCCGGGTCACCGGAACGCTGACCTTGAGGGCCGCCAGATATTCCCGCAGACCCGAAACCAGGATCTCGCGGCACAGGATGGTGATGGCTGCCCACAGCGACCAGCCGGCAATTGTGCCGTCGGCTGCCATCAGCAGCAGGATCGAGGCGATCAGCAGCTTGTCGGCAATCGGATCGAGCATGCGGCCGATATTCGACGTCTGGTTCCAGATGCGGGCAAGATAGCCATCAAGGTAGTCGGTGAAAGAGGCGACGACGAAGAGCCCGAGGCTCGTCCAGCGGGCAAAATCGGAGCTTTCCAGGCGTCCCTCGATGAAAAAGCAGACGACAATCAGCGGCACGGCCAGAATGCGGGCGTAGGTGAGGAGATTGGGGATATTGTATGCGCGCGATGCCATGATGCCCTGACTTTTGAAAAAGATACGACGTCTAGATGACGGTTTTCGCTTTCGCCCGTCAACTCAAGAATTCTGATTCCGTTTTACCATTTTCTGCGGCCAAATTGCGCTGTGTCCGTCACTCGACAGTACTTTCGTGAAAATGATTGTAGATGAGACGTGCAACGGCTTCGGAAATGCCGTCGACTGCCATGAGGTCGCCCATCGCGGCGCGCGAGACGGCTTTGGCCGTGCCGAAATGCTGCAGCAGGGCGCGCTTGCGCGTCGGGCCGATGCCGGAAATCTCGTCCAGCGGATTTTTCACCATTTCCTTCTTGCGTCGCGCCCGATGCGTGCCGATGGCAAACCGGTGCGCCTCGTCGCGCATGCGCTGGACAAAATAGAGCACCGGGTCGCGTGGCGGCAGTGTGAAATCCGGCTTGCCGGCGACGAAGAAACGCTCGCGGCCCGCATCACGGTCGACGCCCTTGGCGACGCCGATCGCAATCACGCTGTCGGTGATGTCGAGATCCTCGAGGATCTTGCGCACCGCGCTCATCTGGCCCTGGCCGCCGTCGATCAGGATGACATCCGGCCAGGCGGGGAAGGGCGCTTCGGCGCTGTCGTCGGGAGCGACGGTGCGATCAGGCTTTCCCTCTTCCTTCAGCAGGCGCGAGAACCGCCGCGTCATCACTTCGCGCATCATACCGAAGTCATCTCCGGGCGTGATGTCGGTCGATTTGATATTGAACTTGCGGTACTGGCCCTTCACGAAGCCTTCCGGTCCGGCGACCACCATGCCGCCGACGGCATTGGTGCCCATGATATGCGAGTTGTCGTAGATCTCAATGCGGCGCGGCACGTAGGGCAGCGCAAAGGTCTCGGACAGGCCTTGCAGCAGACGTGACTGCGAGGCCGTCTCGGCCAGCTTGCGGCCATGGGCCTCGCGCGCATTGGCGACCACGTGATCGACCAGGTCTTTCTTCTCACCGCGTTGCGGAACCAGCACATTGACCTTGTGTCCGGCCTTTTCCGACAGGGCAAGAGCCAGCAAATCCTGCTCGTCAATCCCCTCGGAGAGAAGCAGTTGCCGCGGACAGGGTTTGTCGTCGTAGAACTGTGCCAGAAAGGCACTCAGCACTTCCGCGCTGGTCAATTGCGGATCGGCCTTGGGGAAATAGGCGCGGTTGCCCCAGTTCTGCCCTGTGCGGAAAAAGAACACCTGGATACAGGTCAGGCCACCCTCGTGATGAATGGCGAAGATATCGGCTTCCTCGACGCCGGCCGGATTGATGCCCTGGTGGCTCTGCACATGCGACAGGCCGGCAAGGCGATCGCGAAACACGGCGGCCCGCTCGAAATCGAGATCTTCGGCCGCCTCGTTCATCGAGCGGGCCATGGCTTCCTTGACGTTCTGGCTCTTGCCGGACAGGAAATCCTTGGCCTCCGAGACCAGTTCCGCATAGCCCGCGTCATCGATCTCCCGGGTGCAGGGGCCGGAACAGCGCTTGATTTGATAGAGAAGACAGGGCCGTGTCCGGCTTTCGAAGACGCTGTCGGTACAGGTGCGCAACAGAAAGGCACGCTGCAGCGAATTGATCGTGCGGCTGACAGCGGTGGCCGAGGCAAACGGGCCGAAATAGTCGCCTTTGCGCGCACGGGCGCCGCGATGCTTGAAGATCGCGGGTGCCCGGCTGTCGCCGGTGATCAGGATATAGGGAAAACTCTTGTCGTCGCGCAGAAGCACATTGTAGCGCGGCCGAAGCCGCTTGATCAGGTTGGCTTCCAGCAGCAGCGCCTCGACCTCGGTCCGGGTCGTGACGAATTCCATATGTGTGGTTTCGCGCACCATGCGGGTCAGGCGGTTGGAATGCAGGCGACCCTGGGCGTAGTTGCTGACCCGCTTCTTCAGGCTGCGCGCCTTGCCGACGTAAAGAACGTCACCTGCGCTGTTCATCATCCGGTAGACGCCGGGACTGTTGGGCAATTGTTTGACGAATTCCGCGATCAGATCGGCGCCGGTCAGGTCGGTCGCGTTGAGGTCGCCTTCGTTCCAGTCGATGCTGAGCGGCAGGCGCGCCGAATCACTCTCGACGATGGTGTCATCGTCGTCGTCTTCGGTTCCGTCATAGAGAACACCGCCGTCAGGCAGCTTTCCTCCGGTCATTCAACAATCTCCACGCCCGTCGATCCGGGCCAAATCAGATGCTGTCCCCCATCAAGGGCAATCATTTGGCCGGTGATCGAAGGCGTGTCAAAAAGAAAGCGGATGGTGCGACCGAATTCCTCAAGTGAGGGGCCGCGCTTCAGCGGCAGGCTGTCGATCTGCACATCGAAATCTTCCTGACGCTGCCGGTCCGAAATCAGTGTCGGCCCCGGGCCGATCGCGTTGACGCGGATGCGCGGGGCAAAAGCCTGCGCCATGGTCTTCGTTGCCGTCCACAGAGTTGATTTCGACAGGGTATAGGAAAAGAACGTCGGTTTCAGCGCCAGCACACGCTGGTCGATGATGTTGACGATCAGGCCAGGCAGCGGCGCGGGCAGGGCATTGGCAAAAGCGGCCGACAGGATGGCTGGCGCACGGACATGCAGGTCGAAATGCTTTGCGAATCGTTCGGCATCGAAAGCGTCTGCGTTGTCCTCCTCAAACACCGAGGCATTGTTCACCAGCAGCCCGATCGGACCGATTTCGGCCTCTGCGCGGGAAATCAGCGATGCGGTCTCTGAAATATTTGCAAGGTCCGCCTTGAGCGCTGCGACTCGGTGTCCGTCGGCCCGCATCGAGGCGGCCAGCGCCTCACATTCATCGATTGATGTGTTTGCATGCAGGGCGATGGCAAAACCGTGGCTTGCGAGGTCCTCGGCAATCGCACGGCCAAGTCTTTTGGCTGATCCGGTCACGAGGGCGGCTTTGGGTATGCTCATCTGCATGGGGTTTAACCTTGGTAATCAATGTGCTGCGCTGCATATATGGCGGCGATTGGAAAATTGAACAGGGGATGCAAAATTGTTCTCTGCCATTTAATTCGAGTTATACTTCAATGGATGGAAATATAAATTTGGATAAACTTCATTTTCGTATGTAAAGAATTTGTTAAGGTTAATAAATATCCTGTTGCATCGAAGCAACATCCAAATTTCGTCATCCGGTTGCCACAAACAATTCACATTTCGGCTCTTTCATTTCCTCAATTGGCGTCCATTTGTTCAGTCGGAACGGGCAGGGAATACCCAAGATATCGTTCAGGCCGCCGTTGGTTATTCGTAGGCGCGGTCGAGAACCGAAAGGAGACTATTTATGCGTACCTTCAAGATGATGCTCATTGCGTCTGCAACCACTCTCGTCGCTTTTCAGGCTGTCCAGGCCGCTGACGCGATCGACCAGATCCCGGAAGCACCGGCTGCGACTGAAAGCTACTCTGCTCCTGCCGGCAGCTGGTCTGGCGCGTACCTCGGTGGCGCCGCTACCTATGACTTCGGCAAGTTCACCGGCTCGAACGACGGTCGCGACGCCAAGGGCCTCGGCGGCTCGGTTTACGGCGGCTACAACATGCAGAACGGCCAGATCGTTTACGGTGCTGAAGCCGACCTCGGCTACAACGGCGAAGACGGCAGCGCCGGCACCGCAGCAAACGGCGCGGCTCTGACCGGCACCCAGGGCGTTAACGGCTCGATCCGCGGCCGCGTTGGTTACGACATGAACCCCTTCCTGCTCTATGGTACGGCCGGTCTGGCTGTTGCCAACCATGAGATGGAAGACGGCGCTTCGAACGACGAACGCATCGCTGCCGGTTACACGGTCGGCGCCGGTGTTGAAGCCATGGTCACCAACAACATCACCGCTCGCGTCGAATACCGCTATTCGGATTACCAGAAGCGCGATTTCGAACTTAGCTCGGGCACCGTGTCCAAGGGCTTCGACGACCACTCCGTCAAGGTCGGTATGGGCGTCAAGTTCTGATCCATTCGATCAGCAATTGTCGAAAAAGCCGGGGTTTTGCCCCGGCTTTTTTGTTGTCTTGTGTCAGGCTCAGGCTCAGGCTCAGGCTTTGGGGCGCAGGGCCGGGTAGGCCTCGAATTGCTTGGCGAATTTTGCCGGCCATTCCGTCAGTGCCGTGCGTCCGCCTTCCCATTCTCCCGGGAAGCGCAGCATCAGGTAGCCAAGCAGTGAGGCCAGCGCGAAATGGCCGCCATGCAGCTTCTTGCCGATCTTCGGCAGATGCGCGTCCAGATGGTCCAGGCCCCGATTGACCTTTTCCCACTGCCGATCCATCGCCGCCTGGCTGACCAGTTCCGGTGGACGAAAGCGCTTCTCGTAGACGATCGCCAGCAGGCAGTCGCTGATGCCGTCGGCCAGCGCCTCGAGCACTTCTGCTTCGGTGCGCTTCTTGTCCTTCTTCGGATAGAGGCCCTTGCCGCCGATCCGGTGCAGGTAATGCATGATGGCGCGGCTGTCGAAGACAGCTTCACCGTTATCGGTAATGAGTGTCGGAATCTTGCCAAGCGGATTGGCGTCCAACAGTTCGGACGGGTTCTCTGCAGTGTTGACCCGAACCTCTTCCAAGGCAATGCCAAGGTGGCGCGCCGCCATTCTGACTTTCGACGAATAGGGCGAGGCGGGAGCGAAAAGCAGCTTCATCGACGTTTTCCAGTATGTCTCGTTGTCTTATGGGGCGGGCGGTATCGTCAGTTTGGACCGGCGGCAGGCATTGGCGTCGACCTCGGGGCAGGCGCGAAAATCGAGCGCCTTGCTGAAGCAGATCCTTACCTCATCGAGTCTCTGACTATCACAGGTCACGGCGACTGCCGAGCGCGACAATCCCGGATTGCTCTTGATCAAGGCATCTTCAAGCGCCTGTGGCGATGTCCGCTGTTGCGGGCCAGGCCGAACAAGAGTTTGGGGAATGCGCACAGTTTCGAATGCTTGTCTCAAGACCGAAAAATAGTCCGCCATGGCCAGGCCCGAGCATGTGCCATGTTTGCGCCATTGATGGCCGATCAGTCCCATGCCTGGCATGATGTCCATCATGCTTCGCCCGATGCCGATGGGCACCTGCTGCGGCTGGTTGGTCGGGCAGCTTTCCGGATAGCCGCGTTCATACTGCGGCCAAAGCCCGTGTACGATCAGGCCGAAACGTTTGCCGGGTCCGCATTGGTCGCGGTTGCGGGCCGCGCCGTTGGATTGGCAAAAGGTCGGCGACCAGGACAAAGACAGGACATAGAAGTCGAAGCCGTCGCCTGCAGGCACAGTGGGTTTGGCGCCTGACTGGGAGTCTTCAGTCTTCGGTTTCGATCGGGTCACGATGGGTTTCTGGGTCGAGGCGACGGTGTCCGCTGTGCCGCTGGTCGGAGCAGGTTGCGCAAAAAGACCGTAGACTGCGGCCCCGATCACCAGGGCGCCGAATGCGAGAAATCCGGCATACGAACGCATGGCCATCGATGCCTCCCGGTCGCGGTCTCAGTCTTCGCCGCGCAGCCAGAAGCAGCGATGCGAGGCGTAGCGATCCTGCGCCATCAGGCGCTTGAGTTCCGGAAGCGCCGCATGCAACTCGTCCTTCAGCGTGAAGGGCGGGTTGACGATGATCAGCCCGGTGCCGGAAAGGCCGGTCTGGTCGCGGTCGCTCTTGATCGCAAGCTCCGCGCAGAGCATTTTCGGGATCTCCAGCGCCTTCAAGGCATCATGGAAGGCAATGATCGGTGCGCCCTTCTTGATCGGATACCACAAGCAATAGACGCCGCTGGCGAACCGGCGATGTGCCTTGGCCAGGCCTTCGACCAGCCGCTCGTATTCGCCTTCGATTTCAAACGGCGGATCGACCAGCACGATGCCGCGCTTTTCCTTCGGCGGCAGATGGGCGCCGAGCGTCAGCCAGCCGTCGAGTTCGGTCACGCGGACCTGGAAGTCGCCCTCGAACAGGCGAGTTAGCGCGCCGGAATCGTCGGGATGCAGTTCCATCGCCGAAAGCCGGTCCTGGGGGCGAAACAGATCGCGCGACAGTTTCGGTGAGCCGGGATAAAATGTCAGCGGTCCATTCGGCTCCCGATCAGGGTTGAGCGCTCGCACAACGTCGAGATAGGGCTTCATGATCTCGGCGACTTTGGCCGGCAGTTCTGCATCGATGACCTTGCCGATACCTTCCAGCCATTCGCCGGTCTTCTGCGCTTCTTCCGAGGAAAGGTCGTAGAGCCCGATCCCGGCATGGGTGTCGAGCACCCGGAAAGCCTTGTCCTTCTGCTGCAGGTAGACGATCAGCCGCGACAGCACGAGATGCTTCAAGACATCGGCGAAATTGCCCGCGTGATAGATGTGGCGATAATTCATGAACGGTTCCGATGGCTTTGATGATTTGTTCGAATGGGGCTTTTGAGCTCTCACGCCATGCCCTATAAAAATGGCATGAATATCCAGAGCCCCATCCGCAATCGTTCCGTTGGTCATACGGCCTGTCCGCATGACTGTCCATCCACCTGTGCGCTCGATGTCGATCTGACACCGGACGGCAGGATCGGCCGCGTTCGCGGTGCTGCGGAAAACAGCTATACGGCCGGCGTCATCTGCGCCAAGGTCGCTCGCTATGCCGAGCGCCTCTATCATCCCGACCGTTTGATGAAGCCGGTTCGTCGTGCCGGCGCCAAGGGGGCGGGCCAGTGGCAGGACGTGACCTGGGAAGCGGCGCTCGACGAAATTGCCGATGCCTTCGTCAAGGCTGAGCAGAAGCACGGCAGCGAGGCCGTCTGGCCGTATTTTTACGCCGGCACGATGGGACTGGTGCAGCGCGATTCGATCGAACGCCTGCGTCATGCCAAACGCTACTCCGGCTTCTTCGGCAGCATCTGCACCAATCTCGCCTGGACCGGTTATGTGAT